>RCNF010001782.1_pt1 | contig 11454 bp, 5 predicted proteins | sample 2041311 | NCBI WGS metagenome assembly RCNF01 (sample SAMN09708228, study PRJNA481090) | Marine sediment metagenome, whole genome shotgun sequencing project. | biome: marine sediment; feature: ocean; material: sediment; isolation source: Sewage treatment plant 2 marine sediment (STP2) ... | reverse complement strand
GTGCAAAAAAGAATCTCGATGCAGAAAATACATCCTGGGATTTTGAAGGCATCATAGCCGATGCAAAAAAGGAATGGAATGGATTTTTATCAAAAATTGAAATTGAAGGGGGAACAGATCGGGAGCGCAGAATCTTTTATACAGGATTGTATCATACTGCAATCGCACCAAATATTTTCATGGATGTAGACGCGAAGTATAGAGGAGTAGACCATAAAATTCATACAGCCAATGATTTTACTAACTACACTGTTTTTTCTTTATGGGATACCTTTAGAGCAGCCATGCCACTTTATACCATAATCGACCAAAAAAGATATACAGATTATATTAAAACATTTCTTGAAATGTACCGTGTAGGTGGTAGGTTGCCACAATGGGAACTGGCTGGAAATTATACTGGAGTAATGATTGGATATCATACGCATTCTGCTATTCTTGATGCATATACAAAAGGTTTACGTGATTTCGATTCTAAATTGGCTTTTGAGGCAATGAAGAAGAGAGTGGAGAACATCCCTTATTACAAAGATCTGGGATTTATTCCTGCCGATAAGGTCGGTGGCTCGGTTTCAATGGTCATGGAGTATTCATACAACGATTGGAGTGTGGCTCAGATGGCGAAACACCTGGAAAAGGAGATTGATCTCCAGGATTTTCAACAACGGGCCAGATTTTATCAAAACATGTTTGACTCCACTACTGGTTTTATGAGACCAAAAAACCTCGATGGCACCTGGGTTTCTCCTTTTGACCCAACGGAAGGAAGTGATCACTTCGTTGAAGGAAACTCATACCAATACAGTTTATTTGCACCACATGATATTAATGGCCTGATAAAATTAATTGGTGGTGAAGATAATTTCAAAGCTTGGTTAGACTCTCTTTTTACAGTTGAATCCAAACATGATGAAGAGGCTATAGATGCTACGGGTTTAATTGGGCAATATGCTCATGGAAATGAACCTAGTCACAATATGGCTTACCTTTATAATTATGCAGGTGTACCCTGGAAAACACAATCGATGGTCCGTGAAATTCTTGAATCTATGTACAATGATAAACCAGACGGATTAAGCGGCAATGAAGATTGTGGTCAGATGTCGGCCTGGTATATTTTTAGTGCTATGGGATTTTATCCGGTTTGCCCTGGTGAGCCTAACTATGTAATTGGAAGTCCAATATTTGACCGAGTTACCATAAACCTTGAAAATGGGAAGAAATTTACCATTCAGGCAAGAAATGTATCAAACAAGAATAAATACATTCAATCAGCAAAACTAGATGGTGTTGATTACACAAAATCGTGGTTTACACATGATGATATCATGAATGGATCAAAATTTGTTTTTGAGATGGGTGGATCACCTAATAAGAATTGGGGGTCAATAAAAGAGGCAAGGCCATCTTCAGGTGAGTTTGAACCAGCTGCTTCTCTTCCTTTCTCCGTAACAAAAGATGAATTTTTTCTGGATAAGGGCACTGTTGTATTAAAATGGAATGAGAAGAATGCAAAAGTCTTTTACACCCTGGATGGAACCCGACCTAATGAAAATTCATTTCTATATATAGCTCCCATTACATTAAAGAAAACAACTACGGTAAGATTCGCCTCTTTTGTAGAAGGATTAGTTCCAAGTTTGCCAGTTTCCGTAAAATTAACAAAACTTGAATTTGAAAATTTTAAGAACTACGAAGGTTTACTTGAGTTTGAACCTGGCCTAAAATACAAATACTTTCATGCCCATGTAATGGAAGAGCACGATCTAGATAATCTAAGCTCTCTAGAAACAGGTATTATACCAAACTTCACCATAGAAAATCGAAAACGCGAGGATTATATTGGTTATATCTATTCTGGCTTCATAGATATCCCCAGAAATGGAATTTACACATTTTATGCAAGAACGAATGATGGAATGACACTATACATAGATGGAGAATCATTTTTAAGGGGAGGATATAAAACGGTGGCTTTGCTGAAAGGCAAATACAAAATCGACCAGAAGTATTTCCAATTAGGAGCCAGGAAATTTAATATTGTTGGATGGATGGGTCCTGGAATAGATAAGCAGGAAATTCCAGCGAGTGCTTTTTTCCATGCAAAAGAAAATTGACTTGAATTATAAAAAATAATCATTTATAAAAATACAAAATGAGGAAATTCATCGCATTTATATGTTGTATAATGCTATCTCCATATCTTATTGGGCAGCAAGAATCTGAAAATGAATATATTTTTCCATTTCAAAAACAACATGTTCACTCAAGTAGTATGGTTGAATTGCCTAATGGCGACCTTCTAGTTTGCTGGTTTCAGGGAAGCGGAGAAAGAACTGCTAACGATGTAGTCATAAATGGTTCAAGATTAAAAAAAGGGGAATCTAAATGGAGCAAACCCTTTTTAATGGCCGACACACCAGGCCAGCCTGACTGCAATCCATTATTATTTCTGAACAATAAACAAAAACTTTTTATGGTATGGATTGCCGTGGTAGCCAATATTTGGGAAACTTCTGTTTTAAAAGTTAAAACTACTTCCAATTATAATAAGGAAGGAGCTCCAAAATGGGAATGGCAAGATGTTATTCTAATGAAACCAGGCGATGAATTTGCGAAAAGAGCAAAAGAACAATTAGAGAAATATGGAAGAAACGACCTGGCCTGGGCCGAATATGCCCTCCCCTATGAAGAAATGCTCATCGAAGCTGCCAAGGATCCAAAGAAAAGAGAAACCGGATGGATGAGTAGGACACACCCAATTATTCTAAATAATGGAAACATACTCTTACCGTTGTATTCCGATGGATTTAATTTTGGATTAATTGCTATTTCCAGTGATGATGGTGAAACCTGGGAAAGCAGTTTACCCATTATAGGACGAGGTGTAAATCAGCCTAGCCTGATAGTTCGGGAAGATGGTTCCCTGGACGCCTATATGCGGGACGATGGGGATGAACCAGGCAGAATCTTGATAAGTCATTCAACGGATCAAGGTTATTCTTGGACCTATGCCCTCAAATCAGAAATACCAAATCCTGGGGCCAGTATTGAAATTATTAAATTGATTAGTGGCAAATGGATTTTGGTTTATAATGATAATGATGACGGTAGATATAGCATAGCTGCAACCCTCTCAGACGATGAAGGGAAGTCATGGAAATGGAAAAAGATGCTTGAAAACCATCCTGGAGGAAGCTTTTCCTACCCTTCTGTAATTCAAGCAATAGACGGAAAGATTCATGTAAGCTACACCTATCGATTATCTGACACGGAAAAAACTATAAAACATGTATCCTTTGAAGAAGATTGGATAATAGAGGGATTTAAATAAAACTAAAACACATTTCGCTAAACCTGCACAATCATTTAAATGAAGCAACTAAATTCCAACAATATCGCGTATATCTTTTTTCTAATACTCCTGATTACAGCCTGCTCATCAAATCATTCAAATAGAGAGATCGATAAAGAAATAACATTAGAATTGAAACCGGGTAAGGAGAATCCCCGAAATAGTGAAGGGGATTTCATACTTCTAAAGGATGGAAGAATTTTATTTATTTACACACATTTTACCAGTGGATCCGGTGACCATGCCAGCGCCCATTTAGCAGGTCGATATTCTGATGACAAAGGAAAAACCTGGTCAAATACAGATAAAATAATTCTTCCCAACGAAGGGGGTATGAATATAATGTCAGTCTCTTTATTGAGACTCCAAAATGGTAATATTGCGCTGTTTTATTTGAAAAAGAATTCAGAAACTGACTGCATCCCTTATATGCGAATTTCCTATGATGAGGCGAAAACATGGGGCAAACCAAATCGGTGTATAGATGCAGAGGGCTATCATGTTGTAAATAATGATAGAATTGTTCAACTAAAAAATGGAAGGCTAATACTTCCCACATCACTTCATGGTACAACTAATTCGAGATTAGATTCCAGAGGTATAATATACTGTTACTATTCCGATGATAATGGGATAAACTGGGCCAGATCGTCCCAGGTCCCCAACAATGGAAACATTGTCTTACAGGAGCCAGGGCTAATTGAATTAAAAGACAGTAAAATATTCCTTTTTTGTAGGACAGATGCAGGCAGGCAGTATATTTCATTCTCAAATGATATGGGTCTAACCTGGTCTCCAATTGAAACCAGTAATATTAAATCACCTCTATCACCAGCTTCCATTGAAAGAATTCCTTCCACCGGGGATTTATTGCTTGTATGGAACAACAATTTTCTACCCTTAGGTGATGGTAAGAAACGTACTCCATTCAATCTGGCAATTTCTAAAGATGAAGGTATAAGCTGGAATAATATTAAAACAATCGAAAACGATACAAGTGGCTGGTATTGCTATACGGCCATTGAATTTACAGAAAAACATGTTCTATTAGGACATTGTGCCGGAGACAGGCTAAATGGAAATGGATTAGAGACTACCAATATTACCCGTTTATCATTGGACTGGATATATCAGAATGAGAAACCTGGAGATTCTGAACTTACAAAGGGAAAAGCTAATTATCCGGATCCTGTTCTAAATACAGAATCTTCACTAATGCTTGAAGGAGATTGGATGCCTATCGATCCTCATAAAATTGACTTCACTAATTTACCACGGATAAACAGTCAACATGCGGTTGTTAGTAATGTGCTTGCTTCGAACGGGGTTAATCAACACAATTACCTGGTGTATTTTGAGGGAAAGTACTGGGCCATGTGGAGTGATGGTCCTGGTGTAGAGGACAGGGCAGGCCAGCGCGTGGCGTTAGCTACAAGCAAAGACGGATTAAAGTGGAGTGACCGAAAATATATCACACCCTATCCGCCCAATTCTGGGCCTGACTCTCCACATTACAATACTCGTTCAGAAAATGCTTTTCGTTATATCTCACGTGGTTTCTGGAAAAGAGGAAATGAATTATTTGCATTAGTTTCTTTAGATGAGGCAGATAAATTCTTTGGAACAAGCCTTGAACTTCGCGCATTTCGTCTTAACTCCCTAAATGATAGCTGGGAGGACATTGGCCTTGTATATGATAATGCCATCAATAATTTCCCACCCAAATTAATGCCAAATGGGGAATGGATGATGTCCAGGCGTACACATGACCGAAATGTATTTATGCTTACAGGAGGTGTTGAAAATTTTAACAGTTGGGATGCTCATCCTGTTGTGAATTATGGGGATCCCAATCTGAAAGCAGAGGAGCCATACTGGTGGGTCTTACCGGATGGGAATTTACTGGCTCTATTTCGGGATAATGCCCGGAGTGGGTTTTTATTTCGGGCATTCTCAACGGATTTTGGTCGAACCTGGAGTAAGCCGGTAAAGACAAACTTCCCGGATGCAAGATCAAAATTCAATGGTCTTCAACTGAGCGATGGACGATATATTCTTGTTTCAAATCCAAATCCGGAGAAGCGTGATCCACTGGCATTGTCAATTAGTGATGATGGAATAGTTTTTAATAAAATGGGATACTTGATCGGAGGACGTTGGGTCGACTATCCTCACATTATTGAGCAAAATGGCTATTTATTGGTAGCCTTTTCTGGAAAGAAGCAATCGGTGGAGGTATTAAAAATAAAAATTTCAGATTTGGACAAGATAAAAATGCCATCTGAACCTTTAAATACAAAATAATCGCCTATTTCTGATTGGAAGAAAAAAATGCAGAACAATAGAAATATAAAACATATGACTAAATCACAGTTGGAATTTTTTGGCATCATTCTACTTTCTGTAATTAGTTTAAACAAAGGGAACGGACAGGCAAGTATTGAAACAATTGCAAACGATAGATTTAAAATAGTAATAGAAGCAAAAGAAAATTCACCAACTACTATATTGCAGCTTACAGACTTGCATCTTGGTGGCACAAGCGATGACAAATGGAAAAAGGATCTCATTACTTTTCGTCGAATACAAATTCTAGTGGATACCTATAATCCCTCCATGATTGCAATAACAGGTGATTTATTTACTGGCGAAAAACCTTTTGGTGCACTTCTAGCTGCCTACGCGATGAATTTCTTTGATAGTTTTAAACGCCCCTGGCTCTATGTTTTTGGTAACCATGACCCGGAAGGTGGTTTTGGTAGATCAGACATTGCTGAAGTATTTTCTGAATCTGATTGGGCCATCCTTGGAAAGCATTCTGTTGACAATCAATGGAAGGAGAAATATGATTATGTTGTCGATATAATGTATCAGGAAGAAAGTCAACCGGCATGGCAAATCTATGCCTTTGATTCAGGTTCCCAAAAAGGCTATAAGTCCATTAAAGAGGATCAATTAGACTGGTATCGTTCACAATCAATGAAAACTGAAGAAAGTTACGGTCAAGAGATTCGTGCCATATCTATTTTTCACATTCCCCTAATTGAATATCAATACCTTAAGGATGATAAATCAATTAAATTACATGGTGAAAGCAAAGAAAAAGTTTGGTACGAAGAGGATGATGGCACAGTTTATAAAACATTTCTGGAGGTTGGCAATATAGAAGCTACCTTCTGCGGACACGATCACTACAATAATTACTGGGGAGTATACAAGGGTGGAATAATCCTGGCTTATGGATATATTAGTGGTGAAGCAACAAATTATGCATGGCCTCCTGGGGGGAAATTAATTACCCTACCTCATGGAGAGGGAGAAATTCATATAGAAAATGTCGTTCCTATTCTTGAAGATTAATTAAAAATAAAGATAATTATGAAATCATTGTTAATCATCATTTTGCTTCTTTTCCTATCAACCGCAGATAAGGAAGTTGATATAAAAAACACCCTGATAAATGGCAATTACAAACTCCCTAATACTATTGAGCCCTTGGATTTTGATGATTTCCTTTTATATAAAACTAGTGCAAGCAAATATATTCCTGTAAAAGATGAAGCATTTCCAGAACATATCAGAATTGAACTTTCCCAAGTGGAAAGAGAAACAGTATCCGCAGAATTTAATTCAAATTTAGAAAGATTAGCAAAGTCAAAATATGCAAAATCAATAGGTGTACCCGTAAGCTCAATTCAAAGACAGAATGATAAAGAATGGATAGGTACAAGCTCAGGCCTTTATATATATGATTCGAAATCAAATGAAACAAGCAAACATCCTTCCTATGGAATAAATGGTCCACTCTCAACACACATTAGTGATATTGAAATAGATAGCAAGGGTACTATATGGATAGGGACTCCCTTAGGGCTTACTATTTTGAAACCAGATGGATCCTGGTCTTCCATTCAGGGTCGCGAAGGTCTGCCAGTCGAGGAAGTTACTGCCCTGGCTATCGATAAAAAGGATAGGATCTGGATTGGTACTACCCAGGGCGCAATACTGTATACTCCTTATGAAGAAGGAAGACAATGGTACTACAGGACAGGAAAAAGATACCTTATTGATGATCTAATTACAGATATTGCGTTATCACCTGGGGATATGCCAGCTTACTTTAAAACCAATAGTGGTATATGTAAGATAGAGAGAATAGAAAGAACTCTTGATAAAAAAGCTGACATCATTGAAAACAGGCTTAACAAATGGCACAGACGCATGGGATTGGTTGCCGCCTGTCAATTGGATAATGCTGAAAATCCAAGTTCATATACCATCAGAGACAATGACAATGATGGTCTTTGGACTGCATATCATGTGGTTGCCATGTCGCTTGCCTATTCAACAACCGGTAACGAATCTTATTTAAGATCAGCAAAAGAGAGCATGCATGCTCTGATCATGCTTCAAAATGTGTCCGGCATTCCGGGTCTTGTGGCAAGAAGTGTGGTTCCAATAGCAGAAAGAGAACATAAAAATGAACAATGGAGAAATGCGCCGGATGGAGATCTTTTATGGAAAAGTGATACCTCAAGCGATGAAATTGATGGTCACTTTTTTGCTTTTTATGCCTATTGGGAACATATTGCCAAACACGATCCGCAAGAGGCTGCAATCATTAAAAAACAAGTAAGTACATTAATTAATTATATAGTTGACAACAATTACCAGTTGATAGATTGGGATGGAGAAAGAACCAGGTGGGGATTCTGGAACCCTGAACTGATTAATGATAATCCTGAGCATTATCTGGAAAATGGATTAAATTCAGCACAAATTCTTTCATTTTTAAAAGTGTCTTACTACATTACCGGCAATAAAAAATTAAAAAAACATTACGACAAATTAATAACAGAACATGGATACCTGGCGAATTTGCTCCTGGAGAAAAAGGTTTTTCCAGATATGAATAATCATTCAGACAATCAGCTTGGGTTTGTGGCACTTTACCCACTTTTACAACTAGAATATGATCCAAAAGCTCGCGAAGCCATACAACGAGCCGTAAGACGGCATTATCGCACACTAAGCAGGGACGGATCCGCTTTTTTCTATTTTGCTGCTGCCACTATAGACCTTGATTATGTTGATATAAATGCTGCCGTAGAGAATCTTCGCCAAATTCCTACTGATAGACGACAATGGAAAATGAACAATAGTCATAGAAAGGATATTATCTGGGATCCGTATAAAGATCGATTTAATAAATCACAATTATTGAGCGTGTTGCCCGCTGATGAAAGAAATTTTGATCGATGGAACCGAAATCCGTATTATCCGGATAGTGGTAGGAGTGGAATAAATGAGGATGATGGAGGTTCCTGGCTGTTAGCGTACTGGATGGGAAGATATCATGGTTTTATTGGCGATGAAAATTAATTAGTGATAAAGAAGAATCGAATTAATTATTGAATATATGAAAACGCAAAGAGCAATCTTTCAAAAGACACTGATCCCAGGATCTCTTAAACTTTTTATAATTCTTTTTCTTGTTGGTTGCTCAGGCTCTGAGAAGACAGGAAGATTAGATGAAATTCTTGAAAAATTTCACGATTCTAATTCTGAATATATCATGGTTGCAGCCCACAGAGCTGCACACAACGGCTTCCCAGAAAATTCTATTTCTGCAATCAAACATGCTATTGAATTGGGTGTTGATATTGTAGAGCTGGATGTAAAAACAACCAAAGATGGGATACCTGTTTTGATGCACGATGGTACAATTGACAGAACAACAAATGGATCAGGCAAACTCGAAGACTTCACCTTATTTGAGCTTAAAACATTCCGATTAAAGAAACAGGATGGGACTCTTACAGATGAAAAAATCCCAACTTTCGAAGAAGCCCTCAAATTAGTCCATGGGAATATTATGGTAGATATTGATCTGAAGACTGGGATGGTAAAGCCTATTGTAGAGGTTGTAAAAAAAACAGGCACACAAAACCAGGTTTTCTATTTTGATAATGATTATGATGCTTTGAAAGAAATCCTTGATCTTGATGAAACTTCTCTATTAATGCCAAGAGCCTACTCATATGAAATGGCTGATTCGGCATTAAGCCTTTTTAACCCTGAAGTGGTTCACATCGACCCTTCGTTTTATACACCTGAGGTTACTGAACTTATACGGAGTCAGAATGCAAGGGTTTGGATAAATGCTCTGGGAGAAGCAGATGAGTCCATTCGTAGAGATAACATAAAAGAAGCTATGGATAATTTGCTTAAATATAAGGCTAACATAATCCAAACTGATGAACCCGAGTTAATTTTAAAGTATTTGAGAACAAACAAATTACATAACCAATGAATCATTTAAGATTAAAATTAAATAGTGGTAATTATAACCTTAAAGCTTTTATCCTAATTTTTCTGGCAGCCTATTTAATTCTTCCTGCTTGCGAATCCAAAGCTGATTTACCCTCCAACCTGGATTATGTGGATCCATACATCGGGGGAATGGGACACCTCCTCCACCCTACCCGTCCCAATGTTCAACTACCAAATCAAATGATTAGAATGCATCCTATACGTGCAGACTATTTGGATGACCAGATCAGTTTCTTTCCACTAAGTATGATATCACACAGAAATGGAGAACTCTTTGGGATAATGCCATATGCATGTACCCAAAAAGAAGATGCTTGGAAAGAAAGACAAATGTATGATCACGATCTGGAGGAAGTACGTCCATATTATTATTCAACTTATTTGGTCGATTCTGAAATCCAGACAGAGTTTGTCCCAGGAGACAAAACAGGCTTCTTTAGGTTCAAATTTCCATCTGGAAGTAACAAATTAGTGAAGCTTCAAATCAATCAAGGTGGTGAATGGCAGATAATTTCAGGCAATACCATTATCGGTGAAGAAATATTTGAAGGGATGAAAGCATTTGTCTTTGGAGAATTTAACATCGAAGGCAATGCAAGTTTAAACCAGCAAACCCGAATTAACTCGAGAAGGAAAACGAGTAAAATCGAACCTGTCACCCTTTTTGAATTTCCTGCCGATGATGAATCAATAGTAGAATTCAAATACGCTATTTCTTTTATTAGTGCTGAGCAAGCAAAAGCAAATTTAGCGAATGAAATTTCTGAATGGAACTTTGATGCTTTAAAAGATCAGGGTAAAAAAGCCTGGTCAGCCAAACTTAACCGGATCGAGGTAAAGGGGGGAACGGAAGCGCAACGTCGAACTCTTTATACATCACTTTACCGCTGCTACGAGCGAATGATTGACATTAATGAGGATGGTAAATATTATAGTTCATACGATCATCAAATCCATGACAGCCAGCGCAAATTCTATGTAGATGACTGGGTTTGGGACACCTATCTTGCCCAGCATCCTTTGCGCATGTTGTTGGACCCGGCTGACGAAGCAGACATGTTACATTCTTATGTGGATATGTATGTCCAATCTGGCTGGATGCCTCAATTCCCTTTGCTCCAGATGGATAATCCGGCCATGCATGGTTTCCACTCAACTATTGTGTTCCTGGATGCATATAGAAAAGGAATCCGTGATTTTGATATTGAAAAAGCATATGAGGGAATAAAGAAAAATGCCACTGATGCCACTATGCTACCCTGGCGTAACGGGCAAAAAACAGAACTGGATTTCTTCTATCGTGAAAATGGATATTTTCCTGCTCTCGCTCCTGGAGAAGAGGAAACTGTAAAAGAGGTCCATAGCTTTGAAAAGCGTCAGAGTGTTGCAATAACCCTTGCTCACAGTTATGATGACTGGGCCCTTGCAGAAATGGCCAAAGAATTGGGAAAACAACAAGATTTTGAGTTTTTCATAACTGAAGCAGCAAATTACAGAAATTTATACAATTCTGAGGAAAAGCTATTTTGGCCGAAAAATTACCAGGGAGAATGGATTGAAATAGATCCCAAATTTGATGGAGGACCCGGAGGCCGCGATTATTACGATGAAAACAATGGCTATACATATGCCTGGCAAGCACAGCATGATATTCATGGTTTAATCGATCTTATGGGCGGACCCAAAGAATTCACAGAAAACCTCGACCAACTGTTTCGGGAAGATCTTGGAAGAACGAAATACCAGTATTGGGCCAAATTCCCTGA
>RCNF010001780.1_pt1 | contig 11456 bp, 8 predicted proteins | sample 2041311 | NCBI WGS metagenome assembly RCNF01 (sample SAMN09708228, study PRJNA481090) | Marine sediment metagenome, whole genome shotgun sequencing project. | biome: marine sediment; feature: ocean; material: sediment; isolation source: Sewage treatment plant 2 marine sediment (STP2) ... | reverse complement strand
GCCGGAACGTTGTCGCGTCGCAATCGTGAGTCGTCAGACTGGCGTGGAAGAGTGGTGGCTAGCCGAACGCCTCTGAAGGTGGGTCAAGACCCACCCTACTCATCGCAAGACCCCTTGTGCATTCAGGGTCGGAGGGGGCCCGGGTCAAAAAATGCGATGCTTCGTGGACCCTTCGTGGTCCTTTGTGTCCTTTGTGTTTCAAGATGCGACGATGAAGAGTTCAGAGGGAACCAAGGATCGTTTCGATTGTGGAGTAGGCTTCCAGCCTGCTCATGGTGCGATGGGTCAATAGTGCGATGTCCATTGCGATGATCTTTGCGATCATCGCGGTCTTTGCGGTAAAAAAGCGATGTGTCCTTTGTGTTTCAAAACCCGACCGCCACGGCCGACCCTTTGGCACCGTTGCTACTGGCCGGCTTCGATGATGGCGGCGAGATCATCGGCGGTGACGCCGCCCGCGAGCCTGCAGTCCGGGTTCCCGGCAGCCCGCTCACCGAAGATGTGGCCCACCGCGGGCACGAGATCATCGGCATCGACGACGAGATCGTCGTTGGCGTCGCACGGCTCGGCCGCCACTACCTCGATGATGGCGAGAGCCTGATCGTCGCCCGAATCGGTGTCGCACTCCCACGCGGCGACCCATCCGGTGCTGCTCTGCGAGCCGACCGTGATGGGCTCCACCCCGATCGCGAGATCCCATCCGGCTGCCGGCGCGAGGCCCAGAACGAAGCACTCGACCGTGGAACCGATGAGCACACATTCCGGCGAAGTGAGATCCGGTCGAAATAGGAGATCCGACGGGAGCATGGCGCTGACCGTCACATCCGTGGCGGTCACCCACGAGTGATTCCTCACCTGGGTCTGATAGATCACTTCGTGGTCGACCGAGACCGGATCGCGGTCGGCCGCCATCTCGATTCCAAGCTGGGTTCCCTCACAGATCACCTCGAGACCGATCTCGTGCTCGTCGACATCCACTTCCCATGCCAGAAGGTGCATGAGAGGTGGCAGCGTCGTGGTGTCGAACCATCCACCGAGGTCGTCGAAGGTCAAGATCTGGAACCGCTCGCCGCCGGCCGGTTGATATGGATCGATGAGAGTGACATCGAGTTCTCCGCCGGCGCCCAGGGTCCCCGTCATATCGAGCCGGTCGAGCTGGTTTCCCGGCGTTTCACCGCCGACCTCAATGGCGACCCGCGTTGCCGACCCCAGCATCAACGAACCGTCGATGGTGAGAATCCCGGGCGAGAATCCCGGGCTCAACGTGCCGTCGAAGTTGACACCTGCGGCGTTGCTGATGTCGAGGATCCCCGAGCCTCGGATCTGTCCCGAGGATGGATTGTCAAATGCGACATCAACCAGCGAAAGACTCCCGTTGGACTCCAGATCGAAGAAGCCGAAGTTGACCACCGACATGGATGTGGACTCACCGGTCGAACCGACGACCCTGATGGATCCGCCATCGGCGACGGTCACGGTGCCGTAGTTGGTGAAGTTCGACGGAACGTCCAGCGGTCCCGTCGAACCGACGACCCTGATCGATCCACCATCGGCGACGGTGACCGTACCGTAGTTCGTGAAGTTCGAGGGGACATCGATGCCACCGCCGAGATCGATCTCGAGTTCGGCATCGGCGACCTGGATCTCGCCGTCAGCACCGTTCTGGTGCAAAGACCCGTCCTGACTGATCCGCAGGCCGGAACCAACGACATCGATCAGCCCATGATTGTCGACAATCGCCTTGAGTTCGGACATGATCCCCTGCAGCTTCGCGCCCGGCCGGGTCGAGATGACCCCGCCGGCGGTGTTGACCACGGTCCCGGAGCTCACCTCGAGCGTCATGGAGACCGTTCCGTCGAACACGACCTGCCCTTGGTTAACAAAGCCTTCGGCGACGGTGAGATGCGCATCCTCACCGGTGTCTTCGTACTCAATCACGCTCCACGGGTGAGTCACCAGAGATCCGGTAAGGGAACCCGTGCCGGCGTAGTTCAGATGACCGTACAGGTCGACATCGATTCCGACCGTCCCGCCGTCGATCACGAGCTTGGAATGAACCTCGATGGTGGAACCGGTATCGGTGCGGAGAACCGCACCATCGTTGACCTTGAACATCGTATCGCCGGCCGTGAGACCCGGGCCGTTGAGGGTGAACACAGTGCCGATGATCTTGAGTTTCGGTGTTCCGATGGCGGCATTGATTTCGATCCCGGCCACGGTCACGGGGTCGGATACCGTGATCTGGTATTGGCCACCTTCGAGGATGCAGACAACATCGCTGGGTTCCGGAATCCCGACAGGATTCCAGTTCTTTTCGCTGTGCCAGGCACCGGAACCGCTGCTGACAAAGAATTTGGTACAGGGAAGCGTGTGTGCGACCACCGTGCCCGAAGAAAAAACACACAGCAGTAGCGGCACTAACGGCGCCCTCCGCCGGTTTGTGTTCAACCACCGTTTCATTTTCGCGCTCCCTCAGGAGATCGAACCGGTCTTCACCGATTCAAATTTATTATACCACCAACGCCACCGGAACCCTCAGTTTCGCGCACCGACCTGGCGCTTTTCGACCTCGCCAGCCTTATCGGCGACGTGGATCCAACCCCTCCCAGTAGCGTCGCGTTTAACCTCACCGAGGAGTCGTCGCGCGCCTTCGACATCGCCGGCTTCAGCCATGATCTCGGCCATCGCCAACCGGGCTTCGATCTCGACCCCGAAACTCGACTGATCGCGAGCCTCGACCATGAGGTCCTCGAGGATCGACCGCGCATCCTCGAAACGACCCCGCCGTCCGGCTACCCGGGCTTCATTGATCTTCAGCACCATGAGCGTCACTGAGTTGGCGGATGTTTCCAGGGCTCGGACTCGATCGAGGGCGGCCACCGCCTCTTCCACCCTGCCGGCCCCGAGTTCCGCCTCGGCAAGGTAGTTGAGCGCATCGGCTTCCAGGGCCGGCAGATCCGCCTCCGCGAAACGCGCCACCGATCGCGACAGTTCGGCAGCCGCAGCGTCATAGCTCCCGCGCCCCGAAGCCGCCTCGGCCAGGGTCAGACCGGCGAGGGCGAACTCGCTCTCGACCACGCTTGCGAACTGGTGATCCCGCCGAAGATCGAGCGCCTCTTCGTGCCGGGTTCGCGCACCGGCGAGGTCTCCCTGGGTCAAGAGCACCTCTCCAAGCCCGAAGAGCGCCTCCGCCAGCGCCTCTGGGTTCTCCTGAACCCGATAGAGCCCGGCCGCCTCCTCGAAGAGGCTGCGCGAACCGTCTAGGTCACCGCGGGCGGCGTCGATCCGGGCAAGGTTCATCACCGCCGCCGCCTCGAACTTGGCTTTGCCGAGCTCACGGAATTGCGCTCTGACCTGGGTGAAGCTGTCCACCGCGGCGACAAAGTCGCCCGACCACATCTGGACCAGGGCGACATTGTTGAATGCGTCCGCCTCGCCGCTCCGGTTACCGATCTCCCGCTGAAGATCGAGGGCCTGGTTGAAGAATGCCAACGCCCCGGCAAGATCTCCGTGGCGGAGCCTGATGCTGCCCAGCAGATTGAGCGCGTTGCCTTCGGTGACTCTGGCCTCGACGTTTCGCGAGGTAGCCAGACACGCCTCTGCTTCGCGCGTCCCGGCTTCGACATCGCCCAAGGCGAGGTGAGTCACAGCCAAGGAGTAGGCAGCGGTAGCCTCCACAGTCGGGTTGCCGGCCACCGTCGCGAGGCGACGGGCGGCCTCGAGCTCGGTCAGCGCCAGATCGAGCTGACCTGTTCCCCTCAGCGCCACCCCGAGGGCGAGTCGGCCCTCGGCCTCGAGCACACTCGACCCGATGCGTTGACTCGCCGCGATCACAAGCTCCGCGGAGGCGGCCTGCCGTTTTGAGTCGCCGATGTTGCCCGCAGCGTCAGCCTCCGCCAGATCGATCCGCGGATCCCCGCTCAGGGGCATCGGGAGCCCCCTGAGTTCGGCCACGGTGGACAGGGCGGCGTCCGGCTTTCCGGCCTTCACCTGAGCCTCGGCGAGCATGAGGCCGTACTCGAGATTATCGGGATAGACCAACCACAGCGAGCGGAAGGTATCCACAGCTTCATCCAGACGCCCGGCGAGAACCTGATACTGACCCTCGATCCTGAGCCGAAGCTCACGCCCGAGGCCTTCGCTCAGTTCCTTTGACCTTGTGGCCGCTGTGATCGCATTGTCTCTATAACCGAGACTCTCCCATGCTTTGGCGAGTTCGATCCAGATCAGCGGCGAATCCGGCTCGGCGATGGCGGCTTGCTCGAGCTTGACCCTCGCCCCCGCCGGATCGTAGGACCGCAACCGGACGACCCCCTCGGCATAAAGCCGAGCTGCTTCCTGGTCCTTGGGAAACGCTCCACTGACCATCGACTCGGCAAACACATCGAGACCGAGACGACTACGGATCTCCGCCGCCGCGCCGATGGCGAGACCGGCGAGGTCGTTTCGCGTCCCGGTCACCGATTGCAGGATGATGATCTCTCCGGCGTTGATGTCCTGGACCCGTGCGTCGAGTCGGATGGTCGCTTGGGCGCCTTCCCCGAGCACCGCGTAGGAACCGAGCACGACCAGGTCGGTTGCCAACAGATCCCGCAGCCGACCCAGCGTCTCCGGTCCGAGCGTCTTCACGTGATCGATTCCGAGCTCCGCTCGCGCCTGGGCCACGCTCTCGCTGGGAATGGTGCGAACCTCACCACCCGCACCCAACTCGGTCGTCAGGAAGTCGCCGAGCGCGGTCGAGATCCACGCGATGCTCGGATCGTCGGTGAGGTTTTCGAAACCCAGCACCGCAACCGATTGTCGGAGCTCAACCGTTGCCATAGATTTTCCCGAAACACTCCACGGCGGCCAACCCCACATGGAAACCGCGACCGCGCCGACCGCCACGATCAACAGGGCCAGAATCGCCGCCCAACCGGCGCGGGGGATGGCGAAACCTCGGAACCGCCGAACCGGCATCCGCCGCGCGCCGCCAAGCACCAATGGGATCGACTCAACATCCGAAAATCGGTCTTCCGGTTCCTTTTCGAGACAGCGGAGGATGGTCCGATCCCAACGCGGCGGCACACCCGGGCTTCGCATGCTGGGGCTGGTGGGCGTTTCCCTCAGCTTGTTCAGGGCGATCTGGAACGCGCTCGCGCCCTCGAACGCCTGTGCACCGGTGAGCATCTCGTACATCACCAGACCGAGGGAATAGATATCCGACGCGGTCGTGGCCGATTTGCCCTCGATCTGCTCCGGCGACATATAGGCGGGCGTTCCGAGGATTTCACCGGTCCCGGTCACCGTGAGCTGGCTCTCATCCTTGACCTGTAAACGCGCGAGACCGAAGTCGGCGATGACCGTCCGGACCCCATCACCTTCAGGGACGAGGAAAATGTTCGACGGTTTCAGATCTCGGTGGACGATACCTTTCTGGTGCGCCGCTCCAAGCCCGGCGGCCAACTGTTCGACCACGCCGAGGGCCTCGGTAGGATCCATCACCCCCTGGCGGAGCCGTGCCCTGAGCGAGACGCCGCTGAGCAGCTCCATGGTGAGGAAAACGACATCTTCGCCGCCGGGCTGAACGTGCCTGCCGAGATCGAAAATCCGGCAGACATTGCGGTGACTGACCTTGCGCGCGATCTGGATCTCACGGCGAAACCGATCCAGGGTCATGGGGTCATTCGCCGATCGTGGAAGGATGGTCTTGAGAGCGACGCTCTCCCCGAGTTCCCGATCGTGGACCTGATAGACCTCACCCATGCCACCCCGTGCCAGGAAGCGCTCGACCTCGTATCGCCCGGCGAGGACCTGTCCGGACGAGAAACCAGGCTCGAGGCTCAGGTTTTCGTCGGGATCACCGGGTCGGACGGGCCTGACGTTGGTGAGCGTCAGCTCGTCCGGGACACCCGACGGATCCCTGACATCACCCTCGTCAGCCACTCACCCTCCTCATCAAAGCGCGGACGAGCATTCTCAGCCGATCGCGCCACGGGAAGCGCCAGAAATTGGTCGCCACCACACCCCGACTGAAATAGGTCTGTTCGCTGTAGTCGATGGCGATTTCAACCATCACCGGAACCCGATTGCGAACCAGCTCCAGGGCGGCGGGAATCACCGACTCGAGCTCAGAATCGCGGATGATTCGAAAATACCGGCTGCCGACTGCCTCGGCGATCGCCTGAACGCTGTAGTCGGGCAGGATGCTGCAGGTCTGGCGGTTGAGCGGGATCTTCTGAAACTCGGCAATGAGACCGTGGTGACCGTCCCGGAGCACGCAGATCAACGGCGTCGCGCCGTAGGTCGCCGCGGTCAGGGCCTCGAGACCGGTCATGAGGAAAGCCCCATCCCCGGCCAGGGTCACCACATCGCGATCCGGGTTGGCGAAGGCGGCTCCGATGGATGCCGGAACCGAGTAACCCATGCAGGAGAAATCGATGGGCCCGATAAAACAGGCCGGATGATCGAGTCGGAGGTGTTCGGCCGCGAGGAATGTCCCATTCCCGCTGTCGGTGGCGTAGATTGCATTGTCTCCACAGTGGCGTTGGAGGGTGGTGAACAACGCGTCGGGGGTGACTCGCTTCGCCGATGACGATCCCCGCCAACCCCGCCGTACCTTTCTGTGTCCGTCTGCGATCTCCCTCTCGAGGCTCTCATGGGGCCTTTGGCCCTGGATGAGCGCGGTCAGCGCGGCGAGAAAGTCCTTCGCGTCCGCCGCCACCGCGAGAGTTGTCGGGACGTTTCTTCCGAGCACTTCGGGATCGATGTCGACGTGAATCAAGGTCTCCGGAGGAGAGAAACCGTAGGACCCGGTGGCGACCTCGCCGAATCGGCACCCCACGGCGAGCAGGCAGTCGCTCCGATCCATGATCGTGCGCACGAAGGGCGGGGTCGAGCGGCCGATCCCGGTCCAAAGCCACAGCGGGTGGGACTCGGGAAAGACGCCCTTGCCCTGGAAGGTCGTCACGACCGGCGCCCCGAGTTGTTCAGCGAGCGAGATCAGCTCGTGTCGTCCCTTCACCGCTCCGGCGCCGATGTAGATTGCCGGGTGTTTCGCGTCGCCGAGCAGACGGGCCGCACGTTCCACGAGGTCGTTGTCACACCCTTGCTCGGGTTCCGGCTCCGGTTCCCATGACGGGGCGTCGACGTCCTGGGTCAACATCAAGAAGTTGGCCGGGATCTCGACCGCCACCGGCCCTGCAGGCGCCCTGCGCGCAATCTGGAACGCGCGGCGGATGGTCGGGTAGATCTCGGACGCGGTTTCGATCCGCATCGCCGCCTTGGTCACCGGACGTAGAATCGCGATCTGGTCGACATCGTGCAACTGATACGAGGCCCCTGTGTCCAGTCTGATCCCGCAGGCCAGCACGACCAGGGGAACCTGATCCATAAAGGCCTCGGCGATCCCCGACATGCTGTGGGTCACACCGGCCCCGGGCACCACGTTGAGGACGCCCACCTGGTCCGATGACCGCGAGACGCCGTCGCCCATGAAGGCGCCGGCCACTTCAGAGGTCACGAGAATGGCCTCGACTCCCGGTTCTTCATCGATGGCGTCATAAAGCTCGATATTGTGGGTTCCCGGGATCCCGAAGGTGAATTTCACTCCCTCGTCGGCGAGGGCCCGGGCAATGAGCTTTGACCCACGAAGTTTCATGATCTCAGAAGCTCCCCGGCGTTGTCGCGGATGTGCTCCGCGACCCGGTCCGCCAACGCCATGACCGTGACATAGGGGTTGATCTCGGAAGCCTTGGGAAAGAGTCCCGAGTCGGCAACAAAGAGACCGGGCGAACCGTGAACCCGTCCCCAGCTGTCGGTCACCGAGTCCGATGCATCCCGGCCCATTCGACAACCACCCATGATGTGAGCGCTGGCCACCGAGATCTTGCCCGGAATGACGTTGGCGCGCGGGATCATCTCTTCCACGCGGCCGGCGTCACCTTGATCGATGAAGAATGAAACTCCGGCGGGGGCGTGAACCCTCCGCGCTCCGGCTGCAAAGAAGATCTTGGCGCTCGCGACCATACTGCGATGGAGTGAGTCGAGGACCGTCGAACCCATGGTGTAGTCGATCACCGCCTCGCCATCGCCATCGACGAGAACCCGGTTCGATTCCAGGGCGGGATCCACCGCGAGGACGAGGATCATCTGCAACCTGGAGAAGGCGCGCATGAGCTCGGAGTGTTCGGCGCCGAATCCGATGAGATTCTTCGAGGTGACGAACGGGAAATACATACAGCTCTCGAGCAGGAACCTCTCCGACTCCCAGAACTCGTCGCAGTAGAAGCTCTTGGGGTGGCCGTGGAAGTTTGAGATCTCGTGCGGGTGCTCGCCGATGAGAATGAGCGCCGGGTGCAGGGTCAGATAGCGCCCGAGTGTCGGGAGTCGATCGCCGAAGCCGGACCGCAGCATCAGCGCCGAGGAGTTGATGGCGCCGCCGCAGACCACGATGACCTTCGCATTGACCCGGTACTCTCCCGGTTCCAATGACGAGCGAAGACCGAAACCCGGATCGGCCACGACCGCGTCGCAACTCGACTCCCCCACCCTGGTCACCCTGCAGTTGGTGATCACCTCGACCCCCGCGGCCTCCGCCGCGGGCAGTTGGACCTTGTGGGTCCCCTGTTTGGCGTCGTTGGGACAGCCCAAATTGCACAGGCTCGCCGACAGGCACCCTTTGACATTGATGGGGAACTGCTGAACTCGGTAGCCGAGCTTCTGACATCCGGCCCGAAACAGGCGGTTGTTGTCGTTGAGTTCGGACTCATCGAGTTTGTGGACGTTGTTCTCGTCAAGGTACTTCGCCGATCGCTGCCGGAGATCTGGGTATTCGATCCCCGGAACATCCCAACGTGCAACGACGTCCTCGGGTATCGTCAGCGAGGTTCCGGTGTACACGACGGTCGAACCACCGTAGGCCTTGCCATAGGCCATGGTCACGGTGCGGTCCTTGGTGAGAACGCCACCCGATTCAAAGTAGAGCTGCCGGGCCATATCGACCTCGCGGCCGGTGAAAGCGTCATCAGCGAGCTTCGGGCCCCACTCCAAAACAGCGATCCTCTTGCCGTCGGCTGCCAGAGGGGCGAGTTCCTTGGCCACCGCGCCGCCGCCGGCGCCGGAACCAATGATCACCACATCGTACTGGAGCTCACGCATGGCTCACGCCCGCCCGGCCGTCGAAGTCCGGGGCGTAGCCGATGGAACCCCAGTTCTCCTCCTGGCCGTAGTAGCCCATGAAGACCAGCACCTTCAGACCCCAGAATCCTTTCCGAAGCAGCGAGACCGGGCAGTCCTGGAACCACCGGAGCACAGCGGCCCTCTGATCCGCGCCCAGGCGGTCGAACGTTCGGCCGTATCGGAGCACCGGCGCCATCCGGATCACCCCGAGAAAGGTGCCGAACTGTGACCGCGTGGTTTGGCCGCGATCCAGCAGCGCAGTGTCGATGATGGACTCCATCCGGGCTCGGCCGATCGAATCGAGCGCCGCCACTTCCGGTGTGATGGTTTCTGCGACGACCATGAGAAACGCGGCGTGATTGCCCGACAAGGAATTCATCACAGACATTGTACAAGGGGTCTTGAGGGCTTGGAGCCTTGTGGGTTGTTCTTTCCAGCTTTGATTGCATTTGATGAGAATGACCATCAATCTGCTCGATCGACCAAAGAGACACTAGGCTAGAATCGACCCATGGCACCGTCAGTCGTCGACCGCGATCTCCGCCCAGAGTCAAGAACTCTCTCGTCGAGAACGGCCACGCATCAACGCCGACGGAGACCTTGCAGGAGGTCGGTCTCAGCCCAACGATGCCCGGGCCGGCGGTGATCAGGATGAAAACCAAGCTGGTTGTTCTCGTGTGTGTTTCGGCGGGATTGCTTCTGACGGGCTGCAACGACGGCTGTGGCTGTGACCTCCCCACCACAGGGCGCGACTGGCGTATCGAGGTCACCCTCGGCCATTTTCCCAGCGAAATTCCCGAGTATCCGATCTTTGTCGACATCCACGTTCAGGTTTGGGATCTGGAAAACGGCGGGGTTCCGCCCGACGGCCTGATGGTGGCATTGTCCATCTCACCCGGCAGCTTTACCGATGGTCAGACCGAGATCGAGCTCCCCCTTTTCAACGGACGACTGTCGTCGACCCTCCTGATCGATGCCGCGGGCGCCTACGAACTCACCGTGTCGATCGAGGGAGAGGGAAGAGCGGTACATACGAACTTCAATGTGGGACCTTGAAGTCTCGCTCCTGAGGCTTCGCGGATTTTGATTCGAAGGAATTCATCGATGCAGCCCAAAACCAGCTCGATCGCCGCACTGATCGTTGCGGCCGTCCTGTTTCTCACCCACGATCTCCCGGCCAAGGACGCCAGCGACGAGTTTGCCGCGCATTTTCAAAGGATCGAGGCGACCATTGCGCAAGGCGACTACAAGAGCGCAAAACGCAAGGCCGCCAAGTTCGAACGGGAGATGCTCGACCGAATCATTGGCGGCCCCAGGGTTCCGGAATACCTCGGCGAAATCGCCAAGCTGCACGCCATCGCGCTCGCCGGTCTCGATGAGATGGACCACGCGGCGTGGAAGTGGCAGATGGCTGAGGCCATCTACCCCCAAGATACGGGGTCGGATCTTGCCTCCTTCGGTGACGTTGGGAAGACACTCCAGGAATACATCCGTTCCGATCCGATCCTCGTCGACCCCATGGTGTTCGGAGAGGATTCCTTCACCGGCCCGGTAATGACAAAACGACCCGACATTCGTTATCCAGAGGCGCAGGGCAAGCTCCATTTGAAAGGCAGCGTTAAGGTGCAGGTGGTTGTCGGAGTCGATGGCAGGCCCCACCATCCCAAGATCATGAAGCTATCGGGCCGCCCCATCATGGCGTACGCCACCTTGAGCGGCCTCAGACGGTGGCGGTTCGACCCCGCCACCATCGACGGCGAACCGGTCAACTCGTTCTTTTTCCTCACGATGAGCTTCTGAGCAGCACCGATCCCGAATCCCAACACGGCATCCGCGCACGAGGTTGAAACACAAAGGGCACGAAGATCCACAAAGAGGGCCACAAAGCATCGCATTTGAAAGTGGGACCTCGGTTCCGGAACGCCACACGACTCTGTGGGTCGACGGTTGTGGCTTCAACGCCATTATTGAAACGCAAAGGGCACGAAGGGCCTCAAAGAGGGCCACAAAGCACCGCATTTGAAAGTGGGACCTCGGTTCCGGAGCGCCATACAGCGCTGTGCGCCGACGGTTGTGGCTTCAACGGCACTTTTTGAAACGCAAAGATCGCCAAGAACGCGAAGACCATCGCAAAGGCATCGCATTTTTGACTCGGGCACGCGTGGCTTGAACCACGGTGGTGTAGAAGGACCGAGTTAATTACCGAAACGTAGTCGCGTCGCAATCGTGAGTCGTCAGACTGGCGTGGAAGAGTGGTGGCTAGCCGAACGCCTCTGAAGGTGGGTCAAGACCCACCC
>RCNF010001779.1_pt1 | contig 11460 bp, 10 predicted proteins | sample 2041311 | NCBI WGS metagenome assembly RCNF01 (sample SAMN09708228, study PRJNA481090) | Marine sediment metagenome, whole genome shotgun sequencing project. | biome: marine sediment; feature: ocean; material: sediment; isolation source: Sewage treatment plant 2 marine sediment (STP2) ... | reverse complement strand
GTATCCCTCGGGTATGACCTGGAATTCCGGCTTCCAGTTTACGGGGAGGCGCTGCGATGCGGAAACACCTAAAATTTCCGGTAGTGTGCTCAATGACTTCTTGAAAGACTCCAACCTGTCCTGAGCTTCCTGAGGGACCGTGACCGTGAGCACTCGGTCTTTTTCAAAGCCATGGTCCATCTGAATGAGATAATCCAGCTGGTCGGCGAGAGCCACAGTGAATACCAGCATCAGGATGGACAGGGCGAACTGCGACACGACCAGTGTCTTCCGCAGCGCGGCTCCTTTCCGGCCCACCCGGAGGTCACCCTTGAGGACATGGATGGGCTTGAAGGCCGACAGATAAAAGGCCGGATAGCTCCCGGCGACGATCCCAATCAGTAGGACTCCTGCCAGGATGATCAGCCCCAGCACTGGGTCATTGCCGAAGGGGAGCTGCATCTCGTGATTGACCGCGGCGATGAATGCGGGCTTGAGCAGAACAAAGATCAGGAACGCGAGCGGGACAGCGATAAAAGTCAAGAGGATCGATTCACCCAGGAATTGGGACACGAGTTTCATGCGGTTCGCCCCGACGACCTTTCGCAAGCCGATCTCTTTGGCGCGCTGCATGTAACGCGCCGTCGAGAGGTTCATGAAGTTGATGCACACGATGAGCAGCAGCACGACAGCCATTCCGACCAGAAAGACCGCGGTCACATAGGGTGTGCCGGCATGGAGGTTCGAGCGGAGATCGAGGCCCTCGACCTGCCGCCGGTATTCGAGGAGGGGGAGCAGGTACATCCTTCTGGGACTGTCCGGCATCGCGGGGAAGTATTTCTTGGTGAAGGCGGGAAGACCGGATCCTATCCGCGCGGCGTCCTGGCCTTGGGGTGTGCGCAGGAAGGTTGTGACGGTATTTGCCGTCCAGTCATCGGTCCAGCCATAAAGGCTCCGGGAGGTTTCCAGAGAAAGCATGAAGTCAAAGGAGATACAGGAGTTGTCGGGACTGTTTCCGAGGATGCCTGCGACAGTGACATCGAACCGGTTATCCAGGGTCAGGGTTTCACCTAAAGGATCGGTCTCCCCGAAATATTTAAGGGCGGAATCTTCCGTAAGGAGGATGGAATTCGGCTGAGCGAGGGCTGTGTTCGCATCTCCTTTAATGAATTTGAAATTGAAGAAGGACAGGAAATTGGAGTCCACTGTCAGGATGTTGGACTCGTAGAAGATCTCTTTTCGATTCTGCACGATGGTTTGAGGATTGCGGCGGAAGCGGGTGGCCCCTTCGATTTCTGGGAACTCAGTCTCCAGGGCTGCCATGAGGGGGAGGGGAGTGTAGGCGGTGTGCTGCTCTCCCTTGTTCCCGGATGGAACCACTCGGACGACCATGTGGATCTCGTCGGCTTCATGGTGAAAGCCATCGAAACTGGAGTTGTACCCCGAGTAGAGAACCGCCAGGATGAAGACGGCGATGCCCAGGGCCAGGCCGAAGATGATGAGGAACGAATAGGCCTTATAGCGAAGTAAATTGCGGAGCGCGACTTTGATATAGTTCTTCAGCATCGGGGTGTCTCCCTTTACAGTTGCTTCTAGAAAAAGGTACGAGATTTACTCTGGATTGGTTCCAGGGGACTTAGAACATCTAGACTTTGGATCTCTTTGCTTTATCTATTCATGACGCAGGGATTCCACTGGATTGGAGCGGGCCGCTTTGAATGTCTGATAACTGACCGTCAGCATTGCGATGGCAAAGGCTGCCAGCCCCGGCAGGATGAAGAGTTCCAGACCCATCTCCACCCTGTGGGCGTACCTCTCGAGAACCTTCTGCATCGCGAAATAAGCCACGGGCCAGGCAAATAAATTGGACAACAGCACCCATTTGGAGAAATCCCTAGAAAGCATGAACACCACTTCCCGGGCAGAAGCACCCACGACCTTGCGTATGCCGATCTCTTTGGTCCTCCTTTCCGCCATAAACGCAGCGAGGCCGAAAAGCCCCAAACAGGAGATCAATACAGCTAAAGAGGAAAAATATCCAGCGATGAGGCCGGTTTGTTGTTCTGAGGCGTAGATCTGGTTTGTCAGGATATCGTTGAAAAAAATGGGATCGGCAGGTGAATCTGGTGCGTATTTGGCTACTGTGCTGCGAATATGGTCCAAAGTCCCCGATATACCCTCAGGCCGGATCCTGACAAAGGCGTTGGAAACGGAATCGGGCCTCAGCATAAAAACAAAAGGTTTGATCTCGTGGTAGAGGGGCTGGAAGTGGAAATTCTTGACAACTCCTATAATCCTTCCTGGTTTACGAAAAACAGATAGTCGTGCCCCCACCGGGGAGTCCATCCCCATGAGATTTGCGGCTTCCTGATTCACGATGTAAGCTTCTTCCTGATCAGTGGCAAAGTCCCGGGAAAACGCCCGCCCTTCGATGATCGTCAATGCCAAGGCATCGAAGTAGTCGTAACCCACATAGTCCCAAAACAAGTTGACGGACTCGGCAGGGGGCTTGCCGTCCCAATCCACAGCGCCGACCGTGGATCCGATGTTCCACGGCCCCTGCAGGCTTTTTGTCACTCCAAGGATCTTCGGATTCTGCAACAGGTCGCCCTTTATGGCCATGTACTCAGCCTGCATCCGGTCGGTCATCCGAAGCACAAGCAGGTTCTCTCGTTCGAATCCCAAATCCTTGTGCATCATGAATCCCAATTGTTTGAAAACCACCAGGGTGCATATCATCAGGACGATCGAAAGTGAAAATTGACATACCACCAGGATTTTTCGCAAGGAACTCCGGAGGTTCGTCCGGCCCAAACCCCGGAGTATGCGCCCCGGCTGAAAGGACGACAGATAAAGAGCGGGATACATCCCGGCGAGAAGACCCGTAGTCACGGCAATGCCCAAGAATCCGAATAGAACCGTTGGCCTAAGCAGATAACTCAGTGACAGCTGTTTGCCCACAAGATGATTGAAGGCGGGCACAAAAAGTGTCAGGAGTGCCAATGCGATCGCTAGCGTAAAGAAAGAGATCAACAGCGATTCTTCCATAAACTGCGCGACAAGGTCGGATTTGCGAGCGCCCACGACCTTGCGCATCCCGACTTCCTTGGCCCGTGTAATGGCTTTGGCGGTGCTGAGGTTCGTGAAATTGATGCAGGCGATCAGGAGAACGAACAGGGCTATTCCGGAGAATATCAAAATAGATTGGATGAGCCCCCCCCCGTGTGGAGAATACAGGTGCAGCCGCTTCAGAGGAAACAGATGAAAGGAGGCCTGGAAGGATTTGGACTTCATGTATTTCTCCGCGATGGCCGTGATCTTCTGCTCTACCATGGGATGGTTGGCGTCTCTGTGCAGCAGGACAAAGGTCTGGAATGGGTTCCCTCCCCAATGCTCGGGTTCCTGATAGTCCGGTGCAAAAGCGAGCACAAAGGGAACGATGCAGTCAAACTGCAGAGACGACTGTTCAGGTACGTCCTGAATAACGCCTGTGACCTGCAGATCCAACCGGCTGTCAACGGTGAGGATCTGTCCGACCGGATCTTCGTTCCCGAAATACTTTTTGGCCATGGCTTCTGTCAGGACAACAGCATTGTTCTCCTTCAGGGCGGTTTCGGGGCTTCCCTCTATAAACGGGAACGAAAACATTTCAAAAAAGGCGGGATCGACCAGGGCGGCGGTATCGTTGCTGAAATGTGTTTCCCCCCTGCTGATGATCATTCCCGATGCAGATTGATAACGAACAGCCTCTCTTACCTCGGGACACTCAGTTTTCAGGACCCTGGCCAGGGGGTAGTAAGAACCTGTAACTATCTGGCTGCCCCTCGAATACTGAAGCTCGCTGTACACCTGGGAGATCTCATCCCTATTCGAATGGAACCGGTCATATCCGAGTTCATCCTGCACCCAAAGGAAGATCAACAGGCAGACAGCCATCCCCAAAGAAAGACCTACTATGTTGATGGTTGAATGGACGGCGTGCTTCCTGATATTTCTCAGAGCGATCAGAGCATAATTTTTAAACATCATCAGCCTCCAGTAGATCGTCGCATAGAGGAATCCGGGCAGGGACCTAAGGATCTCTCCCCATATCCAAACGCCGGCCCTGAATTTTCCGGTGGATCGAATCTTTTCTAGATACAGATCTTCGAAACTGCAGCGCAGCAGAATACTTTCCCCTGGGGGCAGCATCCGGTTGAGCATCCAGGCAGCCGGACCCGGAATCCTATCTTGTTTTGATTTCATGCTTCTGCCTAATCTTCCAGGAGAGGGGGCGAATCAAATCCCTCCCACATAAGCCTGGTTTGTTTCTCCAGGACTGCAAGAGCGGCCTTCCCTTTCTTCGTCAGAGTGTAATATTTAATGGGTTTTCCTCCTGAGACTCTCTCGGGCTTGGCCATGAGCACGGCCAGGTAGCCATAGGTGTGCAGCCGGTTCAGTGGCGCATAGATCGTTCCCACGGAATAGTACTTCCCTGTGTAGTCCTTGATCTTTTCCCGGATGGAGATCAGGTAGGCTTCGTCCTGCAGGCTATAAATGGCGAGCAAGATCTGCTCTTCCTTCTTCGTGAAATGTTTCATGACCTTCTCCGACGCATATGAACTTCGAAAAATTCGAACTTCGTATACTTATACGCAGAAGGGATCCAAAAGGTTACCGACTTCCTCCAAGAGAAGATCCTTCTCAGGTATTGAGGCCCCCGGACCGTGGTGATCTCTAGAAATTCAATCGGAGCTTGACAGCTGGCTCTATATCTTCTAACTTATAGAAGAATAAGATGGCGAAAATCACAGCACAGATTCCCATTTACTTTTTCATTGGATTCCTGCTGGCCGGGTCCTACAAGGGCAAAACAGATCAGTCAGGAATCCATCTGCTTAAATATGACATGGCAGCCGGCTCAAAATTCCTGGTCACTGGAAAAAATTTCTATGAGCGGGAAACGGTGCTTCCTGATGGAGCACTGACCGGCAACACCATCGAACATGAGGCGGAGTGCCAATTCGAAGTCAAGTCGACCGGCAGCGATCGGGGCTTGGACCTCAACATGGCGTTTCAGAAGATCACCTGTGAGAAAAACAATCCCGGAGGCACCTTTCACGAGGCCTTTTCGGACCTGACCGGCCATGCCGTGGATGTTCTACTCTCCCCGGAAGGGGACCTCTCAGGCCTGGAGGTTTTTAATAACCTCCCACAGAAAGATGTCTTGCTTCAGCTCTCGGATCCTTCGGGCTTCCTCCACCGCGCCAACAATGTGTTTCCTCATCTGCCGGATCATCCGGTGGGGCCTGGTGACACGTGGATGTTCCGGTTGGATAGGGAACGGCCCATGATGAGGGGTGCCCGGTCAAAGATCATCAGTGTCCATACCTACACCTTGATGGAATATACCACGAAGGATGGAATCCCCTGTGCGAAGATCGAAGCTTCGTACACCCAGACCAGCCGAACCGAGATCGAAGGCGGCAGAGGGCAGGTCGTGTGCGAGTATTCCGGGAAAGGCAAAGAAACCATTCTGTTTGCCTACGAGAAGGGCATGTTCCTATCGAAGCAGGGTTATCTCGATATGGAAGGTTCTTGGGGTGAATCTCCTCAGACCGACCGCATCGAGTACACTTTCAGTACCCGATTCGATCGTTAGGCCGCGAACAGATCGTCCAGATAAGTTCCCCGTCTTCGGTGAAATGGCCCTCCACTGAATCTGTGTAGGGCGAGCAACGGATTCTCGAGGTCGCGTGCTCAGAGTTATAGCCGAGAAAATGTTGTGATGACTGTACTGGCTGTTCTTGGGGAGCCGTGATAGAATGCTCACACGAATCACTCCTGGAGGTTTTTCGATGCGCAAACGAATCATCCTGACCGTTTTAGCCTTTGCCTTCATGGCGACCGTGGCTTTCGCACAAGCGCCGCCAGCCAAGGACGTGAAACACAAGACAGACAGCCTCATCCTCGCTGCGGAAAAAATCGTGAAGACGCAGCACAGTGTCCGCATCGGCGGCCAGGAAGTGCGCTACACGGCAACTCCGGGCCAGCTCGTGCTGCGCCGGCCCAACGGCGAACCCAGGGGCAACATGTTTTTTGTGGCCTATACTCGCGACGGCATCACCGATATGCGCTCCCGCCCGGTCACGTTCTGCTACAACGGAGGGCCCGGCTCCGCAACGATCTGGCTCCACATGGGTGTGCTCGGTCCCAAACGGGTTCAGATGGCGGAGGAGGGATTCCAACCGGCACCGCCCTACAGCCTCGTGGACAACGAACACTCCCTCATCGATGTGACAGACATCGTGGCCATCGATGCGATGTCGACCGGATTCAGCCGAGCTGTCGAGGGCGAGGACCCGAGTCAGTTCCATGGCGTGCAGCAGGACATCGAAGCCTTCTCTGAGTTCATCCGCCTTTACATCACAAAGTTCGACCGCTGGCCATCGCCTAAGTATCTGCTAGGGGAAAGCTATGGAACGGTACGCTCGGCAGGCGTCTCGCAGGAGCTCCAGACGCAGCACGGCATCGAACTCAACGGCATCGTCCTGGTATCGTCTGTTATCGATTTCAGCACGCTTTACGAGGCCCCTGGCAACGATATCTACTATGCTGGTTTCCTTCCTACCTACACGGTGACTGCGTGGTTTCATAAAAAACTGCCGGCGGATGTGCAAGGCAGCCTCGAAGAGATCGTGCAGGAGGCCCGGGAATTCGCCTTTGGGGAATATCTGGCCGCGCTCACCAAAGGGAACCGCCTGAGCCCTGGAGAGCGGGATGAGGTGGCGAAAAAGGCGGCACGTCTCACAGGTCTATCTGCTGAGTATATCAAACAGGCAAACCTGCGCGTCAATTCACAGCGGTTTCGCAAGGAGCTGCTGCGGGATCGGCGCCTGATGACTGGCCGCCTCGACAGCCGGTTTACCGGGATCGACGCGGATGCCGCCGGCGAAACCCAGGAATTCGATCCGTCCAACACGGCTCTCAGCGGGGCCTACGTGGCCCTGTTCAACGACTACATCCGGAACGAGCTCAAATGGGAATCGGAGCTCCAATACCGGACCAGAGGACCTGTCCGACCCTGGGATTACGGCACGCAAAGCCGTGCCCGGTATCTCAACCTCGTCGACTCGCTTCGCAGCACCATGGCCCGCAATCCGTTTCTGAAGGTCCTCGTCGCCAACGGCTACTATGACATGGCGACTCCCTTTGCTGCCACTGAATGGACCTTCGATCACCTCGGCTTCGATGCCACCTACAAGGAGAGGGTGAGCCTGACCTACTACGAAGCGGGTCACATGATGTACATCCGGCCAGCCATGCTCGAGAAGTTCAAATTGGACGTTGCACACTTCATAAATAACACAAAAAACGTGGGTGGAAAGACTGGCAATTAATTTTTAAATTTGCTATAATACCCATAATCAATTAAGGACCAGCCTTTGGTTTGGGCCGGTTTCGACCTGAGGGAACAACCATTTAACAAAGTGGCAACCTCCAGTTTGGAACTTTGAGAACATTTATTTAGGAGTATGTCACAATGGCTACTGGAACAGTTAAGTGGTTCAACAGCAGCAAGGGCTTCGGCTTCATCGAGCAGGAAGACGGTCCGGACGTGTTCGTTCATCATTCCGCGATCAACGCCGCCGGCTTCAAGAGTCTCAATGAGGGCGACAAAGTCAACTTTGACATCGAGCAGGGTCCCAAGGGCCCCGCTGCAGCGAATGTCACTGTAGTCTAACCGCTTTTGCAGCAACCTTAGGGGCACCCCCTCTTTTGGAGGGAGTGTCCCTTTTTTTTTGCTCTTTATCAGGGCTTACCGGAGAACAATTCGCGGAAATGCCGCTCGAGCATCAGACTTCCCGTGGGCAGGGAATATGCCGTTTTCCTTGTCAACAAAACCGGGCCCATCCACGTCTGATATATGTGGGACTGCTTTGAGTTTTTCTCCCAGTCTGATATAGTTGAATCATCAGGAGGAGCAAATGAAAAAATATCTCCCCATACTTTTGACCCTGTGTTTGGTTATGCTCTTCTGTTCTTCCGGTGAAAAAGGCGTGTCCGGAGCCGGATCGACAGAGTTGATCCCTACTCAGTTTTCGGAAATCGGTTATACCGCTGTACTCGCTCAGGCTAGAACAGAAAACAAGCATGTCCTGATCGATTTCTTCTCCCCCACGTGAGGGGGCTGCGTCCAGTTAGACCAGTTGGTCTTTCAAAACAAAGAACTCGGCAGCTTTTTTAACGAAAAATTCATCAATTTCCGGATTACACCTGTTGACGAGGGGTGGAAGAAAATCAGGGAATTATTCGAGATCCGCGGTACTCCCACAGTCATTCTGGTTAAACCCGATGGGGAAGAACTCGACAGGATCAACGGTTTTGATGGGGCCGACAAATTTATGGCCACGGTCGAAGAATATCTTGCAGGGGAAAACCTGCTCAGCACTTTCCTCGCTCAGGTCGAGGAAAATCCCGATGACGTCGAGGCGAACTTTAACCTGGGAAAGAAATACTCCAGCCGCTGGGAGGATGACAAGGCCTATCCTTTCTACGCAAAAACCATAGAGCTCGATCCCGAAGACTCCAAGGGGCACGGATCAGAGGCCTCATTACGGATCGCGCTCCACAAGATTTCATCAAGAGAAGATCCGGATCCGGAACCCCTCAAACAGTTCATTGCCGGCAACACCGATCAGAAATTCATGATCGAGTCTTGCTCCGCGCTGGCCCGCTATTATCAGGGGAAGAAGGAAAACGACAATGCACTGTCCGTCTGGGAGGAAGTCCTTGTCAAAATGCCCGACAATCCGATGGTGATGAACGAGTACGCCTACTCTGTCTTCTACCTCGAAGATGAGAGCCGGTATGAAAAGGCCAAGGCCCAGGCTGAGAAGGCCCTGAGTTCGGGGAACGAAGATGCCCTCTTCCTCGGGCACTATAACATCATCCGATACTATCGACTCAAGAATGACAATGATACGGCCCTGATCAAGTATGCAGAGGCGGCGGAACAAGTGCCGACCGAGGCGTTCTTTGCCTATGGATACGCGTCGATCGCCCTGAAGGAAAAAAAGACGGACCTCTATGACCGTGCGATCGAATCGGTAAAAAAGGCGATCGAGATCAATAAGGGCGTTGCCGAGTACTGGGCTACTCTGGCCGGCCTCACCTTTGAGAAAGGTGACCTAACCGAGGCGATCAAAGCCCAGGAAGAAGCGCTGTTTTTGCAGCCTACCAATCGGAGCTACAAACAGATCCTGGAAAAATACAGGGAAGTGGAGAAAAAATAGGCTCTTTCTCCCCTAAACAAGCTCTGTAGGCCTGCCTCGATCTCGCTTTTGATCAGTCGTTCGTGATCAGTTTCAGGCCCTCGATAAGCGGCTGATATGCCAGTAGATCAGTCTTCCCCCAGGTGGTGAAGAGGTGCCCCAGCATTCTGGGACTATCTAGAATCTGGCTGTGACGGATCAGAGCCTGCACGGCCTCCACATTCCGCCAGCTTGTGGGCAGGATCCGGAATCCTTTTTCCAAAAACATTGGGAGCGAGGGGTAGGCCTCCATTTTTTCGTAGTGCCAGGGACAGATGATGATGTCTTTGGGGATCAGATCGACGGCGGCGGCCGTGCCATTCAGCGACGACTCCCATTCGCCGAATTCGTGATCATTGCCGTCAAACAGGCGGTCGCCCCACATCAGCATCTCTACGCCGCGTTTTTCTACCAGATGCGCATGGATCTCATTGATGGCTTTGGCATACAGTTCCCCGGGATCTTTGCCCCTGGTCGAAGGGGACAGCTCATGTCCCAGGAGAAAGACCTCATCCATCCCGACGTGCATGGCATCTGCGTCGAAGGCCTCGATTATCTCATCCAGCAGTCGAAAGACGATCGTATTGATCTCGGGATTCATGACGTCCCATTCACGGCAGTAGATGTCTTCGTTATCCGGGAATGCCCCGGGAGTTAGGTCGAAGTGGGGGTATTCCATCAGGAGCGGATATGTCTCCTTTGCCCAGGACTGATGCCCCACGCATTGAAATTCCGGGATCAACCGGATGCCGTTCTCGCGGCAGGTCTTCGCCAGCCCACGGGCCGCATCCCTGGTTACGGGATGGTCCCCCCACCTGAGCTCCGGGTGGGAAATAAAAGTGAAATTGTAGTCGACCTCGAAAACGATGACGTTTAGTCCCATTTCGGCGAGTGCGGGGATTTGTTTAATCAGCTCCTCGACCTCAGGATCGGTGTCATACCCCAGGAGATGGATGGCCCTCCATCCCTCCCCTGCGGCCGGGCCCGCGTGAGGCCGCTCTGCGGCAGTACATCCGATCAACCAGGTGACAAGCATGAGCGCTAGAAGTGCACGGAACGATTTCATGATATCCTCGATAATTTTCATAGCGGAGCTATTGTATGAGATTAACCTCATCTGAAGCAAATTCTTGTAACTGTACTGGCATGAGGGGCCGATCCCCCAAGTCGAATATTTAAGCGTGTCGTTCTGTATTTTAATTGAAGGATGTATTTCGTTCGACCCAATGGCCTGATACAATCTATGTATAAAAGAGGTAGCCACAATGAAGGACAGGGTATTCCTATCGACGGCAGTTGCGACGATCTTTGCCACAGCATCGTTCGTACTGCTGAATTACTTGAGGGGAGGACAGGTCGACTGGCCCTCAGCTGTTGCTTTCATGATCATCTTTCCGATCTTCTTCTCTATTACAACCAGACTCTTTCGTCGAAAAAACAAGTGAATGTGGGATCCAGGCTAGAGCGGCGGAACGCCCTCGGCAAGGTCGCTGCGAAGAGGTTGCAGCTACTCGTCGTCAGAGCTCTGATCAAGGACAGTTTTAATCTTATCCACAGCGCCGTCAGGGAGATCGAGAAATTCGAGGGCTACATCGAAGACGGCATCCGAACCCTCCGGGAGCACTTTTGTCCACACCACACGCACGATCGCCACGATACTCTCTTCGTCCGGCAGAAGCAGCTCGACCTCGATGTTCTTCCCTTCTTTCAGGTAGACATTGCTGTTGACTCGAACTCCGCCCAGGCTGAAATTCTTGGTCGGGTGGGCCGGCCCCTCTTTTACGGTACGGCGGTACATAATGGGCACCACCAGGCGTGGATAGCGCCGCCGCTCTTCTTGTGAGTCAGGTATTTTGTCTGCCATCATCCCTCTCGAAAGGAAGAAGACAAATGATCTTTTTCTTCCTCGTGTGCCTATGATATAGGACCAAATCGAGCTTTGTCAAAGGTTCCTCAGCGACAACACCTCTGCTGCAAGACTGTCCCGTGTCCTATTTAATGGTCACAATGGACGCTCGCCCTTCGCGACCTTCCTCGTTTACAGCTGCAATGGCATAGGAGTACACGCGGTGCCCCTCTACTCCCCTGTGCCAGAATGTCCGTGTCTGTGCATCTGTTTCTCCCAGGAGGATGTGTGAACTCTGCAGAAATTCATAGATCCGGTATTTTTCAATCCGTTCGTTTCCCG
>RCNF010001777.1_pt1 | contig 11468 bp, 10 predicted proteins | sample 2041311 | NCBI WGS metagenome assembly RCNF01 (sample SAMN09708228, study PRJNA481090) | Marine sediment metagenome, whole genome shotgun sequencing project. | biome: marine sediment; feature: ocean; material: sediment; isolation source: Sewage treatment plant 2 marine sediment (STP2) ... | reverse complement strand
AGCCCAGCCGGAATGTCATCCCGAGTGAGAGAGTGAAACGAACGAATCGAGGGACCTATTCGACTCGCTTTGCTCGCTCAGGGCAGGTTCTCGGTGGCGCAAAGCCTCTGTTATTTGGTCGGGTTCTCTCCCCAATTCTGTCATTTCGACCGAGCGACTTGTCTCGGCGAAGTCCGCAGGACGAAGCCGTAAGCGAGTGGAGAAATCTCTGCCTGCGCGGCAGATCAGAAAGGCGCGATCTCGCGAGCCAGATCATTCCATTCCGGATTGAGGTTCTCGATCAGATTCACCTTCTTTTCGCGCCGCCAGCGTTTGATCTGTTTTTCCCGGGCAATCGCTCCTCGAACATCTGACGTGCTCTCGTAGTACACCAGCCTGTTGGTCTTGTACTTCTGAGAGAAGCCGGGGATCAGGCCTTCCTTGTGTTCACCGACCCGGCGATTCAAGTCGTTGGTGACCCCGACATACAAGACCCGCGATCGACTCGCGACGATGTAGACAAAGTAACGGGACACAGCCCGGTGAGAGTATCAGGTGTGATCGTAAGGGCTCTTGGATTACGAGCGAGTCGAAAATAGATTTCTCCACTCGCTCATTCTTCGCTCGGTCGAAATGACAGGGGGGGAGGATGACTTCGCTCGGTCGAAATGACAGATGGAGGGGGTGTCGAGTCGCTTCCACGGTCGAGCAGACCCAACGGAATCGTGTCGCCCTCTCCAGGTCGGGATCGCTTCTTTAAACTGTCATTTCGAGCGAGCGTAGCGAGTCGAGAAACCTCTTCCACCGGTCCTGGCGGGAAGGCCTGACACGAGTCGACGACTTGGGTTTATCCCAAACCCGACAGTTTAAATGGTTCATATTCATCAACTTGGGAAGATCCACCAACAATATTGAGACGAAAACTCGCTTTTTGTGGCAAGGGGCGGGATAATCGGCGCCGGGAATATTGAGATACAGTCTACGTTTCTTGATCTCAGTGGAGAGCTATGAGCAGTGACCCCGTCGTCGTAACGAACTACCGGCCCCCTGATGTGATCGCCTATCCCGGCAAGTGGCTGGTGGTCGATGGCAGCGAAGGGCCCGATGGGGTGTTCCTGTTTTTTGACCGCGTCGAGATTGGCCGTTACAGCGAGAAGAAGCAGGAATTGGTGGGCGTTCTCGGCATCCAGGACCCGACGGTTTCCTCTCGCCACTGCGTCATCACCCAGGAGCCCGACGGCCGCTGCTATGTCAGGGACATGAGCCGCAACGGCACGCGCCTCGACGGGCGCCGGCTGACACCGAACATGGCGACCGAAATCGTCGTGGGTCAGGAGCTATCCGTCGGCCGCACGCTGCTCCTCCGGCTCGACGGACAAGCGCCGGAATTCGCAGAGATGGAAGACACATCCACCGACACCCACGGCGTTGGAGAACTGTCGACGGTCACGGTCCTGGTGGGCGACATCCGCAACTACACGACCCTCGTGCGCATGGCCGGAACCGCCGACGTCCAGCAATCGGTCAACAAGGTGTTCGAACGCATCGAACACGAGGTCGAAGCGCTGGGTGGCACGCTCAAAGAGCTCCAGGGCGACGCACTTTTTGCGTTCTGGGAGAAGAACTCGCACGAGTGCCACGCCTGCAAGGCCTGCGAGGCCGCGCTGAAGCTCAAGAAATTGGTCGCCACGATGGGGGCTGATCCTTCGGTGTGGAATGTCGGCGGCCACCCCCTTGCGATGGACTTCGCGCTGGCCACCGGTCTGGTCACCATTTCAGGCTATGGCAGCGATGGCGCTCTCGGTATTTCGATGGTCGGTGAGTCGGTGGTATTGGCCTACCGGATCGAAAAATTCGCCACCAACAAGACCGGGCCGATCATCGTGTGCCCGATCACCCAGCGCCTGGCCAAGGACGAGTTCAAGTTCAAAGACCTCGGCGAGCACACGGCCAAGGGCTTCGACACCCCCCACCACCTGTTCTCTCTGGTGAGAGAGCGCCGCTGAATCAACCCGACCGGTCGCCGAAATTTCAACACCCCCGGGCGCTGCCGACCTATATTTGTTGTAGGACAGCGACAGTTCATGGGGAGGTGGGCCGTGGCCGAGGCGCTCAACATCTTCATCGTGTCGGATGCCACGGGCTCGACTGCGGAGGCCGTGGTGACGTCCTCACTGGTTCAATTTCGCGGCGCTCAATCCAACGTTCGCCGGTTCCCCTTCGTGCGATCGGAGGCCCAGGTGGAGAAGGTCGTCAACGAGGCACCACCGGGAGAATGCATCATCGTCTTCACCTTCGTGTCGCGCGAGCTGGCCGACACCATGGTTCGCCTTGGGAGTGAAAAGCACCTCACGGTGGTCGATGTCATGAGTCCGCTGATGGACATCTTCGCCGGAATCCTCGAACACGCACCGAGCCGAACGCCCGGCGCCTTCCGCAGTGAGAGCGAAGAAACCTATCTCGTAACCGAAGCGATCCACTACACCCTGCGGCACGACGACGGGGCCGGGATCGCCAGCCTCAAACATGCGGATCTCATCATCCTCGGCGTGTCACGCACGGGCAAGACGCCGACAAGCATCTTTCTCTCCTGCCGCAAACTCAAGGTCGCCAACATCCCCGTCATCCGCGACATCCCCCTACCCGACGAGGTGACGACCCTCGACGTGCCAAAGGTGGGTTTCAAGATGGAGTTCGAACGACAGTTTCGACTACGTTCGGATCGCGCGAGCCGCCACAGCGCGAGAATCCCGGGCTACTCGGACCGTTCCAACATCTTCGCCGAGCTCGAGTATGCGGACGGGTTGTTTCGCCGGATTCCCGGCATCCGAACCGTCGACGTCACGAACCGCTCGATCGAGGAGACGTCGGACTGGATCACGCATAACGTTTTGTGAGCCGCTTCGCGGCTCAATTCGGAATTAGGAATTAGGAATGACGGCGCATCCGTCCCGGGATGCGGGGAGTCCCCGGCGCCAGAGGCGCCGAGCAATCCTGCATCCTGAGACCTGAATCCTGCATCCTGCATCCTGGATCCGGTTGGACCGGCACTCCGGTTCATGTAAGATCTGCCCTAGGAGGTACCAACCCATGCGAAAGGCCAGCAGGATGGGATTCGGGCGGAGACTGAGAGAACTCCGCGATTCCCTCGACATCACCCAGGCCGAACTCGCCGACGCGGCAAGTATGGACCAGAGCCTGTTGTCGAAGTACGAACGCGAGGACGTGAGCCCGAGTTGGCTGCAGATCGAGCGCCTCCTCGAAGCTCTCGGCCAGTCGCCCTGCGCGTTGTTCCCCGACGAGTGCGCCGCTCACCTCGGCGACGACCAGGGGTTCTTCACGGTACGGTTCTTTTCCGGCACACCGAAGGACTCTTCCGGCATGGACACGCCGACCGCCGATATCAGGGTCCACCGGGAGTCACCGCTCATAAAGATCCTCCATCTGCCCCCCATCGCCGGTCGCTACATCATGGTTCGGGCCGAGGATGACATCATGATTCCCGACTGGTACCCGGGCGACCTGCTCATCATCGACTCCAAACTGGAAGCAAAGGCAGGCAGGATCGTGGTCGGGTATCTCGATGGCGAGCCCATGGCCCGCCGACTCGTCCGCGACGGCAAGACCCTCTTGCTCGTCGCCTCGAACCGAAATTACCCTCCGATCCCGTTCGAGGCGGAAAACTGGGTCCACGTTGGAGTCCTCCTGCACGCGGTCCGCGACCTGGCCAAGCGCTACTCCGGCTCTGAGCCCGATTAACCCGCGTTCTCACAGGGTGGCAACTGTAGGCGACGGGCCTTGTCATCAGGGGCTAACCGAGGTTGTCGGGCTGCGGCCGACCAGAGTCGTCCACGCCGAGACGGCGCCCGATATTCCGCTCGCCTGCCCGGCTGCATTCACCAGCACTTAACAGTAGTTGCAGGTATATTGCCAGCACCCGGAAATTCCACCGTTATTGACTGTCAACTGGTGTCCTGATAATCTCGTTCAATGTCTGAACACAGAACATTCACGCTCGATGAAATCGAACAACGGACTGGCTTTGACAAGCGCACCATCGCCTACTACGTGCAGCAGGGGCTGTTGCCGAAGGTCGGTCGTCGAGGGCCGAAGACCCGTTACCCTCAGCTCTTTCTGGATCGCCTGCAGTTCGTCAACATGATCCGGAAGAAACAGGATCTTGGCGAAATCGGCAGCCTCACGCTGTCGGAAATCGGCGACATTCTCAACCGGGTGTCGGCCGAGACGATTGCAGGGGTTGTGGCCGGAGAGGAGCCCCTCAAGGTCGTGGACCAACAGGGCGACCTCCAACCGCTGGTCGCGGCGACGCCAACCTTCGACCGGTCACCGATGTCGATCCGGAGCAACGGCACTTCAGCGGCCCTCGAAGCAGAAGCGGCCGAAATATCAGAGAGTCTGATGGGCACATCAGAGGCCGTGACATCGACCGCGCCGGATCCCAACCGACCGGTTCGGCTCGGCCTCATGGATGCCAACGCGGCCTCCCTGCCCGCCGGCCTCAGCGAGGTCGCACCAAACGACCACCTGGTTCACGACGCCGTCGAGGGCGGCGACTTCATCCGTCCGGCGCGCCGCTACGAAGACGAGATCAAGAATAGAGAAGAGACCCAGCCGGCGAGCCCACCCGCGGCGGACCCCGAACCCGAAGCAGCTGACGACGAGGACGCGGAGCCGTCGATCGAGATCGAGCGCCTGGGTTGGTTTCTGGCACGGTTGCAGCGGACGACGACCGGTGACAGGCGACGCAGGACCGGCACCACCGAAAGCTGGCAACGCGCGATGGTCACGCCCGAACTGACCATTTCCGCACGCAACCTCAAGGACGCCGATGCCTACATGCTCGACGCCGTGGCACGGATCCTCAAAAAGCTCCTGTGGGAAGCGTGGGAAGAGTGAGGAATTTTGAGTTTTGAGTTTTGAGTTTTGAGTTCCGCACACCCCACCAAGTTGGACCGCTCGAGCGATTCGGGGCAGCAGGACCACGATCGAGCCCGTCACATCTGAGAGCCCCGTTTCCCCGCGTCATTTCGACCGAGCGAAGAATGAGCGAGCGGAGAAATCTCCCGAAACCCCTGATACTCTCGCCCGGCTGTGTCCCGGTACTTTGTCTACATCGTCGCAAGCCGATCCAGGGTCCTGTACGTCGGGGTCACCAACGACCTGAATCGCCGGGTCGGTGAACACAAGGAAGGCGTGATCCCGGGCTTCTCTCAGAAGTACAAGACCACGAGGCTGGTCTACTACGAGAGCACCTCAGATGTTCGATCAGAGATTGCCCGTGAAAAACAGATCAAACGCTGGCGCCGCGAGAAGAAGGTGCACTTGATCGAAGGGCTCAATCCGGAATGGAACGATCTGGCACGAGAAGTTGCGCCTTTCTGATCGACCTTCCGACAAGAGATTTCTCCACTCGCTTCCGGCTTCGTCCTACGGACTTCGCCGTGACAAGTTGCTCGGTCGAAATGACAGGTTGGTAGTGAGCAACAGGACACTCTCTCCCCCTGTCAATTCGACCGAGCGAAGGGCCATTCTCAACTGTCATTTCGACCGAGCGAAGAATGAGCGAGCGGAGAAATCTCACTCACCGGCGACCTCCCTCAGAACGAGATCGGCGATACTCGTCGTCGGGAGGAACCCATGACATCACGACTGAACTCTCTCACAGGGCTTTTTCTCGTAACGATGCTGATCCTCGCGGCGCCCGGCTTCGCCCAGGAGGACGACGCCCAGGAACCCACTGGCAAGTTGATGGTGGTGTGGACCAGCGCCGATCCGGATGTGGCGGACAAGGTCTGTCTGATGTACACGCACGCCGCCAAGAAGTACGGCTGGTTCGCCGAGGTCCGCCTCGTGGTGTGGGGCCCATCACAACGGCTGCTCGCCGGCGACCCCGGGATCCAGGCCAAGGTCAAGGCCATGCAGGAGGACGGCGTGATCGTCGAAGCCTGCATTGCCTGCGCCACCAAGCTCGAGCTGGTGGACACGATCCGGGAGATGGGGATCGAGGTCCGGGGCATGGGCGTGCCGCTCACCGAGGCGCTGAAGAATCCCGACACCGAGGTGATCACGTTTTGAATTCGGAGTTCAGAATTCGGATTTCGGATTTCGGATTTTCCACGCGACCCCCGAAACGTCCTTCGCATTCAGAGGAGGCGGGGCCACATGCGGTGGAGGTGCCATCTTTGACATTGTTTGATTCGTGATCGTATTCGCCGCCCGGGTTCGTCGGGCAAACAATGCCAAGGGTGGCTCCTCTCGGCAAGGATGCCGTGAAAGCCGGTGCGCTCGAGCGACGCGGCGACGCGGGATAATGGGGTTGTGATGCACCACGATGCGGCCCTTATAAGGACACTGGCTCTGATCATGCTGGCTGTTGGAGGCCTCATAGGCTGCGCCTCGAGTGGCTCATCTGATCGAGCCACCAACATACCCATGGGTTGGCCGGTGGACCCGCGGGTGGCGTCCGTGTCATCGGCCTTTGGCGCGCGGCGCAGCGGATCGTGGCACCAGGGCATCGATCTCTCCGCCCCCAAGGGGACGCCGGTCCGAGCGACCGCCGCCGGTAAGGTCGTCGTCGCCGAACGCTCCGGAGGCTATGGTCGGACGGTGGTCATCGACCACGGCAACGGCTACCGCACCCGCTTTGCACACCTCAACCGGATCGCGGTCGAACAGGGCGAGCGGGTCAAGAGTGGTGAGATCCTCGGCAAGGTCGGCAAGAGCGGCAACGCTTCCGGTTTTCACCTGCACTACGAAATTGTGCTCGGTGGGACACCCATGGATCCCAAACCGTTTATGGATGGACGCCCGCCACCACCCTGATCGATCCCTCCACCAGGGCATCGAGAGCGTCGTGGCTTTCGGTCCGGTTGACGGTCGCGCCGACGGCGAGATCGAGATCCGGCACATACGCGCCAACAGTCCCGAAAAAGCCGCCGTGGCTGTAGACCGTGTAACCGGCCACTTCGCTCACCTTCACTCCCATTCTGTAGGGGCCAGCCGTGAGTTCGGACCCGAAATACCCAGGGCCGGCACGATCGACTTCCAACGTGGTCAGCATGGTGTCGACCGTTGCCGCATCGTGATAGACCACGCCCGTGAAGACCTCCCGAAAAAATCTCGCCAGATCACCCACTGTCGATGCCAGCCCGCCTCCGCCATAGAGGTCCTGCGACGGGTCGATGGTGGTCACGTCGATGCCGAGCCAGAACTGGTGCGCAAGATCCGGGACGCCGTCGGGCCGAGGCTCGAGGGTCTCGAACCACGTCGAATCGAGGCCGAGCCTTTCGTAGCCCACGAGCTCGCGCACCGCCTCGGGCATGGTCCGACCCGTCACCTGCTCGAGAATCTCGCCGAGCAGAATATAGCCGGTGTCGCAGTATCGGTAGACCTCTCCCGGTACGCCATAGGGGTCGCCCCACGCCATCGCCGACTCGAGCTGCTCGGTTCGCGTCCAACGATGTTGGGGGTCGGCCAGGATCTCTTCGGTGTAGATATCGGCGTCGGCAAAATCAAAGAGCCCACTGGTGTGGGTCAGGAGATGGCGAATCGTAATGACGTGCGGGTCATAACCGTCGCCGCGCAGCAATTCGACGTACTCGTCCGGCAGGTGGGCGGCGATGGAGTCGTCGATATCGAGCCGCCCCTCCTCCTGGAGAATGAGGATGCTCGCCGAAATAAAGGTCTTGGTGTTGCTCGCCACCAGGACCGGCAGAGCGGCGGTCATCGCTCTGCAGGTGGCCGGATCCGCGACACCCGCGGCACCCTCCCAGAGCAGACCCAATCGCGGCGCATCGACATGGAGGGCAGCGCCGAGATCTTTCTCATGACCCTCGACAGCCGCGGCCACCAGCGTCTGGAGCTCGTGTTCGACGGTCGCGAGCCGGGATTCGAGCGACGGCCGGCACGAGACGACATGAGAAGCGACCACAACGATCGACGCGACGCGAAGAGTCAGTTGCATCAAAAATCCTTTTCGGCGTTCCAACGGTGCACCGGCTTGGCGCCTCAGCGCACCTCCCCACCACCGGCCGACGGCGGAGTCGCCGGTTGGCAACTCATCACGAGCACCGCACCCGCAACCAGAGTCGTCTCGATGTTGAATCGTCGATGCGCCACATGTGCACCTCTTCCCGCTCCTGATCAGAGCCTGGAGTCCGCAGGATACGCCATCACCGATTCCTGCTGTGGTCCTATTAATGTCGCAAAATCCGGTCGTCCACGAATCGTGCTGCCTCGGCCACCTCGAGGCCCTCGACGTCGACCATCATGTTGGCGGTGCGCATCACCTCGGCAGAGACCGCGTTGAGCAGAGGCCGCAAGGTGGCCACCACCTCGGGATCGGCACCCGCCTCCGGCGACAACAGCAAGACCGCGTCGTAGGGCGGAATGGCCTGAAGCGGATCCTCGAGTACGACAAGATCAAAGGCCGCGATGCGGCCGTCGGTGGTGTAGGCCGTGATGATATCCACCTCGCTGTCGCGCACCGCGCCGTACATAAAGGTGGAATCCATGCCGCGGGTGCGTAAACCACCGAGGTTGTACACCTGACGTATCCGTTCCCACTCCGGGCGGCCGAAGAACTCCGGATCACTGGCGATCTCCAGACCCCCGGCCAACGGCGCAAGGTCGTTGATGCTTCGAACACCAAGGGCTGCAGCGCGGTCGCGCTCCATGGCCAGGGCGTACGCGTTCTCGAAGCCGACCCGGCCCAAGGTGAGCACGCGATGCTCTCGCAGGAGAAAGGCCGCGACCTCGACAAACATCGCGGTCCGCTCGATGGGTTCGGGCCGATTCATGATCGTGGTCCAGATTGTTCCCGTGTAGTCCACTGAGACATCAACCGTCCCGTTTCGCACGGCGTCGAAAAGGATCGTCGAGCCCATATTCGGCCGGCGTTCGACCGTCGCGCCGGCCGCCTCCAATCGCAACGCCAACAGCTCCGCAAGAATGTACTGCTCCGTAAAGCCCTTGGAACCCACCGTCAACGAACGCCCCGCCAGCGGTTTGCGATCCACGCCGGTTTCGACGACCGCCTGAGCGCGAGACAACGGCGTCGCCGGACCCGTCCGCCGATCAGTCATCGTCGGCCACATCCCGGCAACCAGCAGCACCAACAACCCGACCCCGGCGACAACACCGAGCATCCTGCTGCGCCGCCGCGCGGCGGTTTCCAGGAGCCGGATCAGTTGGTCGAGGACGATCGCCAGCAGCGCCGCCGCGACGCAACCGAACACCACCGCCATCCAGTTCCGCGTCTGGAGGCCGAGGAAGATGTAATTGCCGAGACTCGGGGCGCCGACCGGCGTCGAAAGGGTCGCCATGCCCACCACCCACACGGTGGCGGTTCTGATGCCGGAGATGATGAAGGGTGCGGCCAGCGGCAGTTCAACGTGATAGAGCGACTGGCGATCGGTCATCCCGACCCCGCGGGCAGCTTCGGTCATTGCCGGATCGATCTCGAGGATGCCGGTGACAGTGTTGCGAAGCACCGGAAGCATGCTGTAGAGCGTCAAGGCCACGAACGCGGGTACAAACCCAATCATCCCGCCCAACAGCGGCACCATCAGGGCCAGCAGCGCCATGCTCGGAACGGTTTGGATCAGGCTGGCCACAGCCAGCACCGGCCCCCGCAGACGCGGCGAACGGCTAGCGACGATGCCGAGCGGGATGCTGACGGCGATACCGATCGCCAACGCCGACACTGTGAGCAGCAGGTGGCCGGACAAAAGGTCGGGGAGCTCGGCGAATCGAGCGCTGAGGTTTGGGTTCACGACGACCCCTCGCGATCGCTGCCGGTCGTCGCCATGGTATCCACGCTTTTCGCGTTGCGGCGCGGTGACGCCATCAGCCGCTCGACATAGGGATCGCCCGGATCGCGCAGAACCTCGCGAGGCGAGGCGTCGCGGAGGATTTGCCCCTGCCTCATGACGATGACGCGATCCGCTAGCAGTAGCGCCTCGGTCATGTCGTGGGTCACCATGACCGTGGTCAGATCGAGCTCCCGTTGAATCTTCCGAAAGTCGTCGCGCAACGTGTCGCGGGTAATGGGATCGAGGGCGCCGAAAGGTTCGTCCAGGAGGAGCAGCGCCGGACCCGCGGCCAGAGCCCTGGCAAAACCGACCCGCTGGCCTTCGCCGCCGGACAGCGCAGCAGGCATCCTCGAGGAATAATCAGCAGGATCGAGACGAACCAACTCGAGCAGCTCCTCGACCCGTCGCTGCCGGCGGTCAACGTCCCACCTCAGCAACCTGGGGGTGATGGCGATGTTGTCGGCCACCGTCATGTGGGGAAACAACCCGATGTCCTGAAAGACATAACCAATCGACCGCCGCAGCACGACCGGATCGACTTCGTTCGTGCTGACACCGTCGATCATCACTCGGCCCGAAGTCGGTTCCACCAACCGGTTGATGGTCTTCAAGGTCGTGGTCTTGCCGCAGCCTGATTCACCGAGGACCACCACCAACTGGCCGCGTTCGGCGCACAGTGACACCCCGTCAACGGCATAGGTACGGCCGTCGTCGTAGGTTTTGCGCACCTGTTGGAGCTCGAGGGTCATTTCCCAGGGAGTGTAACCCGGTGGCGGGCACCGCACATACGATGTCGAAAGCACAATCCCCATTCGACCCGGGAGGAGGCACCAACGATGCAAGAGGATCTGAACCCGTGGAGCACCCTGGGGTCCGTCGACCCACGACAGCTGGTGGAGGCCCGCCTGCAACTGCACTGGGCGGTCCAGCTTGTCTCGGCCTTTGCAAATGCAGAGCTCGAGCACCTGCCCGACGACAGCCAATCGAATCTCGGCTGGCAGGATGACCTCGACGTGCTGCTGGGGCGCCGACGCCCCGACGGGCTCGCCGCCGGCTTGAGCCTGCCCAAGCTCGAGCTTTTCGTTTTCAATAACGCGGGGGCCGTGGTCGACACGTTCCCCCTTGCCGGGCGGACCCTCAATCAGGCGCGGTCCTGGCTCGGTACCTTGACCCCCGATCGCGATAGCCCACCGGTCAAGCTCAGTGATTACGATATGCCGGACCACGGGGTGGCGGCCGACCGCCCGTTCGCGCTCGAGCCCGAGGTGGCCTTCTCCGAGATCGCCCGTTGGTACGCGAATGGCGACAGCGCCCTCCGTGCCCTTGCGGCATCCGGACCCGGTTGGGCGGAGGTGCGGTGCTGGCCCCACCACTTCGATCTTGGCACGTTGGTCTCGCTCGAGGCTTCCTCCGATCCAGCGAGCGGAAGGTCCATCGGCGTGGGGATGTCGCCAGGAGATGCGTCGTACGCGGAGCCCTATTTCTATGTGAACCCCTACGGGCTGCCGTCGACACCGGCGGCGCCACCCGAACTCCCCCACCCTGCGCATTGGCACACCGAGGGCTGGTTCGGCGCCGTGCTCACGGCGTCAGCTCTTCTCGAAACCAACGACCCAGCGACCGAGTTGGAGCGGTTCTTGAACCGCGCAGTCGCCG
>RCNF010004616.1_pt1 | contig 11474 bp, 9 predicted proteins | sample 2041311 | NCBI WGS metagenome assembly RCNF01 (sample SAMN09708228, study PRJNA481090) | Marine sediment metagenome, whole genome shotgun sequencing project. | biome: marine sediment; feature: ocean; material: sediment; isolation source: Sewage treatment plant 2 marine sediment (STP2) ... | reverse complement strand
ATGACGACCTCAGCAGGCATTCTCACTTGACCGCTAAGTCCTCGCTTATCGGCTTTAGCGGTGGTTACTCCAGCCGTCGTTTGTTCGGTTGCCGTCATCTCAACGGCAGTGCCTTCTTCTTCCTCATGACCGTGTTCGTCCTCCTGTGCTAGCGAGGGTGCGCTCAGGGCAAAGGCCAGGAGCGTGAGAGAGAGTTTTGATATGTTCATTTCAATATTCCTTGTCTTGATTAGGCCAGCTCGGTGTCTCATGAACCCGTGCCTAACCAACTTTCAATTTGTCCGGATGCGGTCATCCACTCAAACCACGCGCGCCACATTGATCGCCTGAGTTCGAGCGCGCTTTCTTCGGTGTCCAACGTCTGCCTGAGTTGGACTAGATAGTCTGTGGTACTCAGTTCGCCGGCCTCCCACAGTCGCTTCAATAGAGCACCCTGACTCTGCAAGCTGACATCTCCAGTCTCGCTCCAGTCCTGCCAGGCACCTTGCGAAATTCGATAGCGCTCCTGTGCACCGAGGAATCGTGTATAGGCTCTTCGTGAGATGTCGGACAAGACCTGTTGCGCCTGACGACGCTCCGCACTCGCCGCAGTCACTTCATGTCGATAGCTGTTGCGGATAGGCAGTGGAATCGTGACGTTCAAGCCAACGAGGGTCTCGTCGTCTTCTTTGCCGCCACGCAGGGTCAACGTTGGGTCGACTCGACGCTCCCGTTCGCGCAGGGAAACACGTGCACTCGCGACTTCGACCTGAAGCTGAGCGGCCCGTACGTGCGGCAATGTCATCACTAGGTCCTCAGCAGAACCTGAGCCAATGTTGGGTGGCAACAGTTCAGCGCCAATGCTTGGCCACGTTGTTTCTGGGACATTGAAAACCAAACTGGTAATAGCTTGCTTCGACTCCGCTGCGGCAGTTGCCGCAGTAGCCAGCTGCATCCGAGCCTGCGTGTAAGCCAATACCGCAAGATCAAGCTCGATCTGGCTAATGTCGCCTGCATCGAATCGACGTCGCGAAACTGCTGCAAAGTCGTGCATTGTTGCGACTCGAATCGCTGCTAGAGCATTGACCTCTGACCCCGTCTGGTAGTCAGCCAGAGCGGACAACAGTTCGACAGCCACTTGCCATCTTGCGGAGCTGACGTCAGCTTCTACTGAACGACGCTCTGCCTCTGCGACTGACAGTCGTGCACGGCGTTTGCCGCCCCAGTCAATCGTTTGACTTAGCCCCAGCGCCCTTGTCTTCGAATCAGCATCCTCAGCTTCAAATTCGAGTTCCGGGTTATAGAGCGGTCGACCTGAAGCCGCTTCGTAGGCCCAACTGGCATCTAACTCGGCCAGCGCGGCATTGACGGTCGGATTTGCGTCGACAATCTCGCGAACGAATTTCGCCAAGTCGGTCTTACCATTGCTGGCAGACGGTTGCTCCGTACTATCGGCGGCCAGCGGCCCGCCAAGCGGAGCAGTAAATATCAGGAACACCAAACAGTTGGCGATCCCTCGGGATTTCGTAAACATGGGTTCATGTCCTAAATAGTTGTGCACAACACCAGCCGACTATGTCGGTTGGCGTGAAAACCATAAATCAGGACTTAAACGTTTGGTGGTGGGGTCGGCGGTGCGGCTACACGCGCAGAATAATCCGCGGCAGGAGGGGATGCATGGATCTGGAATTGCACGAGCTGCGGTACGGCATACTGAGCAACCAGAGCAACCACGTGCACATGGCAAAAATGCTCACACGAATCGCTGGCGTGATCGTCACCGTCAGTATCCGGGTACCAAGCGTCGTCGCCATCATCAACGTGTGCGTGGTGTGTGTGATGAAAGCTTTTGTCATCCACCGACTCGGCCATGCCCTCTACACTTACGAAGAGCACAGACGTTATCAGTAGCTTGAGGACCCAGTTGCGCATCCACTGAGCGTACACGATATCAGACGGCACTGACAGATACAGTTCACGAAATTGCCCGCGAGCGAAATACGAGCTCAACTCTATAGACCAACCTCAAAAACACCCATCATCCCAGCATCCTCATGCTCAAGAATATGACAGTGGTACACGTACTTACCAAAGTTGACGGGCTCGAACCGACCGATAATTCGGACAGTCTCGCCGGGATTCACCAGCACGGTGTCCTTCCAGCCGAGTTCGGCGCCAGAGGGTCGATTGCCATTTCGGTCAAGCACCTGCCATTGAATCGCATGCGCATGGAAGGGGTGTGGGACCGGGGAAATATTTGTGATTTCCCAGATCTCCGTGGCGCCCGCCTCTACCAATTCGTCGACACGATCGTCTGCGTATTCCTTGCCATTGATCAGAAAGCGACCCGGAGTGTGTGACCAAGACATAACGAAAGAGCGTTCCGCTGTTGCGTCCTGTTCGGACAGTCGAGTCCAAATCTGTGCATTGTCCGGCAGGCGCTCATAAAGCTGGACAACATCTGTGGCTGCGGTCGCAATGTCGAAACGCATAATGTCGGTCCCTTCACCCGGGAACATCGGTTCGCCGGATCCATCCATACCACCGTGGTGGCCGCCTCCCATACCTCCCGTACCACCGTGCTGTTGGGATGAGTCGAACTCGCTCATGCCCGTGGCCGGTCCACCCATGAACGGTCGGCTCACCAACATCACCCGGTCGCCGGTTTGGTCCGCTGCAAAGTTCACGACAATGGCAGCACGCTCACCAACACTCAGTACGATATGGTCCATCTGCACGGGTTGCGGCAACCAGCCACCATCGCTACCGACGACGGAAAATGTCCGACCGTCGCTAAATGCGAAGTCGTAGGTACGGCTATTGGACGCGTTGTAAAGGCGCAGCGTGTACTGGCGGGTCTCCACATTAAGCTTTGGTAGCTCAACGCCGTTAACGAGCGTAGTGCCGCCCATCATGCCAAAACCTGACATGTGATCGTCGCTGTAGGTCAGTTGCCGCTCGCCGGAATTTTCGGCTTCGAATAGACGGTCCTGCACCAGGATCGGGATGTCATGCTCCAGTGCTGGCACGAGATTGTCCTGACGCAATTGATCGTCGACGTCGTCCGATAACAGCAGCACACCGGCGAGCCCGCGGTAGACTTGCTCGGCTGTCTGGCCGTGGGGATGGGGATGAAACCACAGTGAGGCCGCCGGCTGATCGAGCGTGAAATGATACGTCCGCGTCGAATTCGGGCTGACCGGTTCTGTCGGCCCACCGTCCTCGGGTCCAGGCACTTTGAAACCGTGCCAGTGGATGGTCGATATGTCGGCAAGCTCGTTAACCAAAGTCAGGAACATTTCGTCGCCGCGCTTTGCACGGATAAGCGGCGGAAGCTGCATGCCGTTATATCGGTACATCGGTGTTGTCCAGCTGGTGCCTGGCGCTTGAATCGTAACGTCAACGTCTGGTACCGCGCGCAGCGTGTAGTGCCCCTGCTGGTTTTGAGAGTCGCCATCCTCATCGGACAAAACGGGCAGGTGTTGAAATTCCGGCAAATTGTCGGCCAAAAGGTTGTCGGCGATCGTTGATATGCCATCGCGATGCTGTTGGTGCAACAGGTCAAAAGGTGCGAGATCCAGTGACATCAATTCCATATGATGTCGAAACTCGGTGGAGGCATCACCGTTGAAAACGGTCCAGAGGTCTTGCTGCATCATACCTGCGCGTGCCTGGGCGAATCGCAGCATGTGGTCTTGCGCCGTCATGTCAAATAGACCGCCCGTCCCGTGTGGGAACGAGATCGGATCGCCGGCCGCGTGCCCATCGAGCACAGAGTCATGCATATCCTCTGCTAAGGCGTCCATGAGCTGGAACATTGACGCAGGCGCCAGGCCGATGTTTTGTGCGTAATGAGAGAACGTCCGGGCGCGTTGCCAGGCGAGCGAGTCGTGCATATCCGCGGGCGTCAACGGCATGCCGAAATGGGTCATGACGTCCATGTCCGCGATTGTGCCCGCTGGTCTGGAGTCACCAATGAATTGCTGATCAAGGGTCTCCATCGCCTGAGCCATCGAACTCTGCAGGCCGGCACCGGCCTGCATCGAGCGCCTGACCATACCGGCAACGATGGTAGTCTCGGGTGTTAGTACGATTTGCCGGGCGCGGGCTGCGAAATCCGCCGCGGCAGCAGTCCCTCATCGGACGCTACATCGATGCGGGAGCCGGTGGCTTCATCCATAAAATAGCCACCGCGGGTTCTGATCTCGATATAAGCATGTGCTGACAGGTCGGCGGATAGTTCGAAGTGGCCGTCTTGGGCTTGGCCAGTGGCAAGAACACTGCCGTCTGGACTCAGAATCTCCACGATCGCATCGTTCATGGGACCCTTGAGCGCCTGACCGGTGATGAGCTGAGAACTGGGTGGCGGAATCGGCACGCTTCCATTGTCAGGCGCCCCACCGCCGCCGCAACCTGCAACAAGCAAGGTACTCAACAAGCAAACGGGGATGAGCCGCTTGATGATGGGTGCTAATATTTTCCGACTAGTCTTTTCGAGTTTCATACATATAAACGCACAGCGAATGCACGCTCTCCTTAATTTTGAATAGGTTCTGCGATGGTTTTGCGTCACCGTCAGAATCAAACTTAAGGCGAAAAATAACAATACGTATATGCCAGACCCGTCGTGGCTTGACCTGTACCCTGCTTACAAGTTCTACCCTTACGGGGCCCTTGGCTCTCGAACATTCGAGTCTGTTTGTTGGCGTTCCAGGCCGAGCCGCGTCTCACCATGGTAATGGTCGGAAAATAGTAATGAGTTGGTTAGAACCGATGAAGGGCGAAGAAACCTTGTCCGGACCGAGAAAGGCATGTTTCCAACACCAGACAAGGTGACAACATGCGGCGATGATGCGCCTGCGAACCGGGAATTTCCGTCATACAGCGAACAGAACTTACCGCGGGTCTGTATTGGAGTGAGTGAGTTTTTCGTCTATGATCGCCAGCAAAGTCTGTGACATGGACTGCGTGCGCCGCGAAATTCACTTCGTCGACTACGTGCGCGACAACCGCGATGCCGACGTGTACATCTGGGTTGCGGTTTCACTCGCGCATTGCATCAGTGGTCGGCACAGCGGTGAATCTCCACCGTCGCGTGAAGGCAAAACCAAGCAACATAACCGCGCTGCCAAACCCAGCGAGGCTGTTGATCCTGCCTACCCCGAACGCAAAGCGTCGATCAGTTGCCAGTCGTTCAGTTTGTGTGAGTGCATCGCGATATACCTCGAGTGTTTGTAGTTACTCCGGCACGGTCGCAGTCGATACATTCGTAACGGGCTTCTCTTCCCACCCATGTACGAGTCGATAGAGAGCTGGGAGCACGACAAGCGTCAGTAGCGTGGACGATATTATGCCGCCGATCACTACCGTAGCGAGTGGTCGCTGCACCTCCGAGCCAATACCGGTGTTCAATGCCATTGGTACGAAACCGAGCGACGCAACGAGTGCAGTCATCAAGACCGGTCGTAGCCTCGTTAATGCGCCACCAACAAGTGCCTCATCAAGACTCTGTCCATGAGTCCGCAGATCCCTGATGAACGCAACCATCACTAATCCGTTGAGCACCGCAATTCCGGACAATGCGATGAACCCAACCGCGGCGGAGATCGAAAACGGGATACCTCGGATCACCAAGGCGATGATGCCGCCCGTGAGCGCTAAGGGAACACCGGAGAAGATCACGGCCGCGTCTCGTATCGAGCCGAGCGCCATGATGAGTAAGCCCAGGATCAAGATCAGCGTCACGGGCACAACAATTGACAATCGTTGTGTGGCTGATTCGAGCTGTTGAAAAGTGCCTCCATACTCCACCCAATAGCCCGGCGGGATATCAACATTTGTTTGAACCGCGCGTTGCACGTCTTTAACAAAAGAACCCAGATCTCGGCCACGTACATTGGCGCTCACGACAACTCGGCGCTTGCCGTTTTCCCTATAGATCTGGTTGTAACCAATTTCCAGGTTCAAGTCGGCCAGTTCGCGCAATGGAACATAGCCGCCGCTGGACAGCGGGATGGGCAGATTGGACAACCAGTCAGGATCTGACCGCAGCTTCTCCGGCAGGCGAACCACGATGTCGGCCCGCCGATCGCCCTCGTAAAACTGACTGGCAACACGGCCGCCAAGGGCTGTCGCCACAACATCCTGCAACTCGGCAATGCTGACACCGTAGCGTCCGAGCATTTCACGTTTGGGTTCGATCGTCATCACGGGCAGTCCGGTAGCCTGTTCAACCGCAACGTCCGCTGAATCGGGAACCGCTGCAATCGCTTTTTCGATCTCGGCGCCCAACGCGATGAGTTGATCGAAGTCATCTCCAAACACTTTGACGGCAAGCTCCGTACGCACTCCGGCTATCAGTTCGTTAAACCGCATCTGGATCGGCTGTAGAAACTCGTAGCGATTACCCGGAACTGGCGTGACGAGCGCCTCAAGATCGGCCATCACCTGCGATTTCGGTTTGTTGGGGTCCGGCCATTCGTCACGTGATTTCAGGATAATGAAATTATCTGCAACACTAGGTGGCACAGCCTCAGTCGCAATCTCTGCTGTACCTATTTTCGCAAACACCCGTTCCACTTCGGGAAGCTTGCGAATTTCCAGCTCCAGTTGTTCTTGCTGTCGAAGGGCCTGACCAAGCGAGGTACCAGGAATGCGCAGCGCGTGCATGGCGATATCGCCCTCGTCCAGGTTGGGGACGAACTCCGAGCCCAGTCGGGTGGCCAGAAAGCCGCTGACCACAATGAGCAATGCGGCCGCACAAACAACAACCCAACGAAATCGGAGTGCAGCAGTCAATGTCGGTTGATACAGCGAGCGCGCATATCGGACAATCATATTGTCCTTTTCAACGATCGGTTTGCGAAACAACAGCGCAACCCCAGCTGGTATGAAGGTCACTGACAAAATCATTGCACTGATGAGCGCGATAACAACGGTTGTCGCCATCGGATGAAACATTTTCCCTTCCACCCCGGACAGGGCAAATATCGGAATATAGACAGCAGTGATAATAAATACGCCAAACAGCGCCGGGCGAATGACCTCTCGGGTCGCATCGAACACCATGGCGAGCCGCTCTTTCAGAGACGGGATTTCCTTGCCCCCGGCTTCACTTAATCGTCGCAGACAGTTTTCAACAATGATTACCGCACCATCAACGATGAGACCGAAATCCAGCGCGCCCAGACTCATCAGGTTGGCACTGACTTTCGTTTGCACCATTCCGGTGATGGTCATAAGCATCGCGATGGGAATCACGGCGGCTGTCAGAAGGGCTGCGCGTACATTGCCCAGAAAGAGAAACAACACCACGATCACAAGCGCAGCGCCTTCGACCAGATTCGTGCGTACAGTTTTGAGCGTCTTGTTGACCAGCGCAGTGCGATCGTACACCGCAGTCGCGGAGATTCCCGCAGGCAGGCTTGACTGAACGGATTCAAGTTTTTCCGCCACACCGCTCGCAACAGTTCGGCTATTTTCGCCGATGAGCATGAATACAGTACTCATCACGACCTCGCGTCCATTCTGGGTTGCCGCACCCGAGCGAAGTTCCTGACCCAATCCAACGTCAGCCACGTCTCGCACTCGAATAGGCACGCCCTGCTCTACACGCACGACAATGTCGCCGAGATTCTGAATCTCGTCGGCTTGTCCCGGAACTCGCATGAGCCACTGCGCACCGTTATGCTCGATGAATCCAGCGCCGCGGTTGTCGTTGTTTTGCTCAATGGCCCGCGCGATCTCGGCTGACGTCACCCCATATGCCAAAAGCTTTGTCGGGTCCGGAGCAACCAGGATTTCCTTTTTGAACCCACCGATGGGATTTACTTCAACAACCCCAGGCACTCGAAGTAACTGCGGACGGATAATCCAGTCGTGTACCGAGCGTAGGTCAGTAGGCGTGACCAATGAACCATCTGGATTGAGTGCCCCGGGTTCTGCATCCACTGTGAACATGAAAATCTCGCCGAGACCTGTGGCAATCGGTCCTAGTGCGGGCTCTACTGACGGCGGTAGCGTAGATCGCGCGGCATTCAGACGTTCACCCACCAGTTGTCGGGCAAAATAGATGTCCGTACCTTCCTCGAATACGACGGTAATCTGCGACATACCGTAGCGAGAAACGGACCGCGTATAGGTCAGCTTTGGCAAGCCCGCCATCGCATTCTCAAGCGGAAAACTCACGCGCTGCTCTACCTCGAGCGGCGTATAACCCGGTGCTGCTGTATTCACCTGAACCTGCACGTTAGTGATGTCCGGAACAGCATCGATGGGCAATCGGGTAAAGTTCCAAAGCCCTAAACCGACCACTAACAGGACGAATGCAAAGACCAGGCCCCGTCGCGCCAGAGAGCGCTCTATAATAAATTCAAGCATGACGAGCCCTCAGTGGTCGTGTGATGCGCCGGACTTTTCGATGTCGGCTTTGACGAGATAACTGTTGACAGACACGTAGCGTGTACCTGGCTCAATTCCGCCGAGCACTTCGACCCACTCGGCGTCCTGCCGACCAAGCTCTAACATTCGGACTTCGTAGACATCATCAATCTGGGCGTAAACGACGGTGAAGTCGCGAAAGGCTTGAAGACCGGTTCGTTTTACGGCCAGCGGAACCTCGTACTCAGCTACTTCGACCTCTGCGCTTACGTACATTCCCGGTAGAAGCCCGCCGCTCGTATTGTCCAGGACAACGCGCGCCGTTACCGCCTGGTTGTCATTGGCAATGACATTGATCGCGCTGATCGTTCCGTTGACCGATGGTTCCCCATCGGCTGTTGCAACGTAGACAGGTATGCCCACACTCACGCGGGCCCGATCCGCGGGGAATACCGCAAGATCCACCCATACAGTGGACGTATCCATGATGGTGAATAATCGTCGGCCATTCGTTTGCTCGCCGGGATTAGCGTTGCGCTCGGTAAGCACACCGCTAATGGGCGCCTCCATCGTGTACGGCTTGAGACTTTCATTGCTCTCGATGGTGACGAGTCGCTGTCCGGCTTTCACAGCATCGCCCAGTGAGGCGTGAACCGATTGAATGACGCCTTCAAACCGCGCACTTACGACTCGCATACGCTCGGTGTTCGGTTCAATGCGGCCGTACACATCGATCGTCTCCTTTATGGTGACCGGTCCTGCAATCTCTGTTTCCAAACCGAATGCGTCCGCGATCTCGGCGCCGATTTGTGTGCGACCCTCGAAGTTGTCGTACTCCCAACGATGGACCGCGCCGTTGACTCGTACCTCAATGGAGACGACGAAGGAATGTGGCTCGTAGACCACGGTGTCTCCGCGTAAGAAGTCGTCCTCGGGTGCAAAGCCAATCTCATCGATGCGGCCACCGTGGCGGGTCAGACGAATGCTGAGATCGACCTGCTTCGGATCAACAACCTCGCCGGCGATCGCTGCCCATGCCCGAAACTCGGGAGGGATGCCTGTCTCAAATATGGAAAGCTCCAATGCAAATGTGCCGTCGGTCAAAAGCCGGCCGCCGTGTTGACCACGTTCATAGTCGGCAGACGGTGCGCCATGTTCGGCCACCCTTGAATCAGTAGTGTCGGCACCGCAGGAACTGAGCAGCACAGAGGCAAGACATAAGAGCAGTATGTGAGTTGTCGTTTTCATGATTAATCTCATCGTGGTGTCCCCGGCTGTGCTACTCGTACACCGGTGAGTCGTTCAATTTCTATGACCTGTCGATGGGCATTGATGCTGGCCTCGATCAGTTCGCGACGTGCGTTAATTAGTTCTGCCTGAACCGTTCGCCATTCGAGATAGCTGTAACGTCCTCGTTCGTAGGCGGCGCGCGTTTCAACAAGCGCCGACTCGACACGAGGAATAATCTCGGTTTGCAGCGTCGTGGCGCGATGCAGACTGTGTTGTAGCGCCTCGTAGAGCACGAACAACGTCGTTTCGATGCGGATTCTCGCGGCCGTCCTCTCCGCCCGTGTTTGCGAGATGACGGCGCGCGCTTCGGCGATGCGGCCCTGATTCTGATTGCGCACGGCCAATGGAATGGTGATGCCCGCAACCAGCGCGTAATCACCCGTACTTTCCATCCGACGAACGCCAACGCGCGCCTCCCAGGCGGGCTTTCGCTGGGCTTCGGCCAACCGTAGTTCCGCCTCGGCTAATCGCTGTGTCGATAAATAGCGGGCGATATCCCGGTTTTGCTCGACTCGATCCCGCAAGGAGGCAAACGGCTCGGTATTGGGCAGCACAAATGGGTCACCCTTTGCCTGAGAAAAGTTGGGTGCGGTCTTTCCCCACTGTGCCGCCAGTCGGTGCCGTGCGGCGATCAGTTCGTGTTCTATGTCTTCCTGTAAGAGCCGCGTCATCGCGAACTCTGCTTCCGCACGTGCCAGATCCGCCTGCGGTGCGCCGCCGGACTCGACCCGATGCCTAACAGCCAACACCGTCTCCTCTGCAAGAACAACTGCCTCGCTTAGGGTGATCGCGCGTGCCTGATTGGCGAGGAGCGTAATAAAACGGCGGGCAGTTTCGGCGGCGACGTCCACACGCAGTATCTCGGCATCGACAGTCGACAGCGATGCACTGGCGCGAGCGGCGTCGACTCGGCGCTCCCTTACACCTCGTTCAAGAGCCCAGGCGAGACTGATCGTGGTCTCGGCGCTGTCGAAACTCCGAAAGTTGCCGGTGCCGACTGCATCCTCAACGGCGATCGTTAGCTCTGGATTTGGGGCGAGGCTGGCTTGATCCACCCTGCCGCGAAATACATCGACCTGATAGCCGAAAGCCAGCAGGTCTGGATTGCGTTCCAAAGCATTGGCAATCGCGTCATCAAGCGTGATGCGACCAGCCGCACCTAACGATATCGAATCAGCTCGAACGCTAGCACTGAGCACCATGAGAAAAGCACACCCCCACACGAGGCGAGCAGTTGAAACCCACATAAACCTATCTCCCGCCGCACACCGAAGCGCGCAACGTGTCAACAAAGGGAATTTGGCACACGAACGACCGTTAGGTGTTCATGAACCGGTAGTGACGAACTTATGAGACAGGTATTGGAGGTGCGCGCAGTGGCGGTCGCCATCGCGATTGGCCGCGCCCAATTCTGTTGTTAGTAACTGGCGCCCAGAGGACTTTACTGCGCTGCACAGCGGCCAACACGAAAAACTCGAAGGGAATGAAATACGGTTGCAGTTTTAGCCAACTGGCGGCCAGCTCCAGGACAGATACGTCTGTATCGGCCTCACGGCTTTTGCTGCCGTGTTCAACATCATGATTGTGCGTGCCATGTAGCCCACCGTTACCATCCGGATTCACGTGCAAATGTAACCCGCTGAGCTGCACACAAAGTAAGCTTGCACAAAAGATGGTCAGTACGCGAGAAGAGAACCTAGACATCAATCGATTCTACATTGCCAGTCTTGGTTTGCCCATAGTCCCGCACCCTTTCCACGCCCTGGCTTCGCAAATGCACAGCGCTATTCCTTCTCCATCGCCGCGCCAGGTTCGAAATTGACGAC
>RCNF010001773.1_pt1 | contig 11485 bp, 11 predicted proteins | sample 2041311 | NCBI WGS metagenome assembly RCNF01 (sample SAMN09708228, study PRJNA481090) | Marine sediment metagenome, whole genome shotgun sequencing project. | biome: marine sediment; feature: ocean; material: sediment; isolation source: Sewage treatment plant 2 marine sediment (STP2) ... | reverse complement strand
ACAACGCCACCGTGCCGTCATCTGCTGAGGCCACCACCGGCAACGACAGCACGCTCATCAACATTGTCAGCACGCCGAAGCGCAACGCTCGCATCGATTAACCCCCGTCCAGAGCGCCGCTACCGGAGCCCCCTAGATCGATGATCCATTGTCGAAGAATTTCAATTTCGTCCGGCGTAAGGGTCCCCACGATCGGCATCTGGAGGCCGCATATACCGGACAGGTTCAGCACCTTGTCCAACAAGTAGCTTGCGTCCGGATCGCCGGCGACGACCAGAATCGAGGTCGCACAATCCGCAGCAACTGCGTTGACGTCCACAACCCGGCTCTCGACGTTGGGTGAAATGAGGTCGAGCCCTGCTTGGGCTTGCGGCGTGGCGTCGTGGCACCCCGCCGTCCCACAGCTTTCGGCGAGGATCGTTTCGGCGGCCTTCTCGACCGCCCCACCGTCGATGAAGTCCTCGGGATTCGACAAGCTAGCCGGGCACCCCGCGATAATCACCGCCGACGCCATCGCCAGTGCGCCTGAAGCCAACCCTCTCATCACGTCTGCTGATCCCCCCGAATCATCCCTAAAGCCTAGTGAGGCTATGACACCGTTCGTCGAGTTATGCAGTATTTTTGTGTAATGCACCCCACTCAAAGGCGGTTCAGCGCCCAGTCGTAGGGCTGGAAAACCACCTCAAACTCGGCGTTCCGAGCGCGCTCGACCTCCGCCGCGACCCCGGGCTCGGCGAAGCCCAACACGAAGTCGACGATCGTGGCCGGCCTGCCCAAACGCCGGGCATGCTCTTCGAAGTCAGATCGGTACCACTCGAAGATTGCCGAGAGCTGGATCTGTCGCGCCTCGTCGTCGACGCGCACGTGAGTAGCGCTCGAGCAAAACGCGCGGGTGACGACGTCGAGTTGGTCGTCGAGGCTCGCGGGTTCAAACGCGTACGGAGCCAACGCGGGGCATGACTTCGAGGCGCAATTGATCGCGGCGTGAATGCGCGCATCGACAAAGCCACGAATCACATCGTTCTCGAGGTCGTAAAGATTCGACGAGCTTCCATCGAGTGGAAACCGGAGCCCATAGAAGAAACCGAATCCTGCTCTCGGGTCCAACCAACCTCGAACGTCATGCACGGAGTCGATCGGCCAATTGTCCAAGACGGCGAAGAGGACCAGCGCGTTGTATGCGTTGAGATAGTAGGCGAGGCGCTCGGGCTCGGTCGTGAAGCGCTCGGGCGTCGCGCGCGGCCCCATCACTCCGAGTGTGGCCACGAATCGACGCAGATCGGGCGATTCCGAACGAACGGCCTCGTAGTCCACGCCGCTCGATAGCGCCCATCGACCGAGGGCGTCGTTCCACCAAGCGTAGTCGAAGCCTAACTCGGGTTGTTCCAATGGAACCGCGTCGACGACTACGGAGCGAAGTCCGAGCGCCTTGACGGTCAGCATCCCGGTAGTAGCGACGACGGCCGCGATCAGTAGCGCCACGGCCCACCAACGCGCGTACCAGGGCTTTGAGCGTTCTGTCACTGAGCGAGTATTGCACGAGCGTCCGAATCGTTACATGCATTCTCTCAACGGTATGTTGACGACTACGATTTGGCACAATCCGCGTTGCAGCAAGTCGCGTCAAACGCTGCAACTGGTTCGCGATCGAGGGATAGAGCCCAAAATCGTCGAGTACTTGAAGCAGCCTCCGACGGCCGCGGAGTTGAGCGACGCGATTCGGCTTCTCGGACTCTCGCCGCGAGACCTCATCAGAAAAAAGGAGGCGCCATACTCGGAACTGGCGCTCGCTGACGAGGGGCTCGGCGACGCTCAGCTCGTCGCCACCATGATCGAGCATCCGGTCCTCATCGAGCGGCCGATTGTGTTTCACGATGGACGCGCGGCCGTCGGTCGGCCTCCCGAGCAGGTGCTGGCGCTCTTCGACTAATCGATCCCGCCTTCGAACGCGGCACGCACGGCCGGGGACAGCAGGTGGGGTACCACTACGGTCGCGCCCGCCTCTCGTAGGGCGGGGCCGTCGAAGCCGCCGGTGGTCACGGCGATGCAGTGCGCATCGATCGCCTGTGCGGCGGCCACATCGTGGGGCGTGTCCCCGATCACCACGACACGGGCACCGCCTGCCCGCGCTCCGGTTCGTTCCAAGCCTCGCTGCAGTCCGGTGCGAAGAAGCTCCGCCCGATCCGAATGGTCGGAGCCGAAACCCCCGAACGAGAAGAACGAATCCAGGCCGCCACGCGCCAGTTTCGCGTACGCCGCAGCCTCGGTGTTCCCTGTCCCCAAGCCCAAGGCGACGTCATCACGCACGCTTAACTCGGCAAGCAAGGTCGATGCACCCGGAAGCACCTCGAACGCACTGGCGATCTCCAGTTCGCGCGGAAGATGGGCCGTGTATCGCTCGATCACCTTGTCGATCAATGCATCGTCGGCGGTCACTTGATGCTGCGAAAGCGCGGTTCGGATGATCCATGGGTCGGTGCGTCCCGCGAACTCGACCGACTCGAGATTGACGTGCTGGTCGTCCAATACCTCTTGGACCGCAAGCTCGACTGCACGTCGCCCGGCACCCCCCGCACGCAAGAGGGTCCCGTCGATGTCGAACAACGCAATGATCGGTTCCATCGCATGAATGTAGCAGCACGGCACTTTCGTAGTAGGCTGCGCCGAGCCGATGGACGTTCACCTTCTCGCCACACTCCCGCTCTGGCTCGCCGCGTTCCTGCTATCGCTTACCTGTCACGAGGCGGCCCACGCGCTCGCCGGGAAGCTCGGTGGCGACTCCACCGCAGCCGCGCAGGTGACGCTCGACCCGATCCCCCACATCAAGCGGGAGCCATTCGGGACACTCGTCGTACCGATTCTGTCGTTTTTCCTCCAAGGCGGCGGTTGGATGATCGGCTGGGCCAGCGCACCGTACGATCCGACCTGGGCCAGCCGTCACCCCCGACGGGCGGCGGGAATGGCGGCGGCAGGTCCCGCCGCGAACTTCGCGCTCACGCTCCTGGCAGCGCTGGCGATCCGCATCGGAGTGTCGGGCGGGTACTTCACGGTGCCGAGCGGAGGCATCAGTCTCGAAACCTTGGCCGTTGCGCCATCAGGGGTGGCGCAAGGGCTGGCCATGTTCTGCAGCGTGCTCTTTTCGATCAACTTGATCCTCGGTTGCTTCAACCTGATCCCGCTACCACCACTCGACGGCTACGCGATCGTCCCCCTCGTTCTGAATGACCGACTGCGCGACAAGTGGTTCGGATTGTTCTCCGGCGGTGGCGCGCTGATGGGCCTTATCATAGCCTGGGTCCTCTTCGATCGCATGATGCCGCCGGTGTTCCGGACCGCGATTGGCTGGCTGTACTCAGGCATCTAGAGGCCCCCGGCGAACTATTGCGACCGCTTCGGGCGCCGTCACATGCTACTCTCACCGCGTGCGACGAACGGGGGCGGTTCTCTGGTGTGCGTTGTCGCTGGCGACCCTGGTATTGCTGGGCGATCCGGCGGCGCCGATGGCGTCGGCCGATGCCGCGGACGCGCACTACCAACTCGCCAAAACGCTTCGCGCGGAGGGGCGATACGAGGAAGCGCTCGCAGAGATCGACCTCGCGGTCGCCGCTAGGCCTCAATACGCGCAAGGCCATCTCACGCGCGGCTCTATCCTTCGAAGGATGGGCCGGTACGACGAGGCCCTCGTTGCGTTCCAACGCGCGATCGATCTCGAGCCGAAGGACGGCAGGGGGTACGGTCTAGCGGGCGTCGTTTTGGTGCGCCTGGACCGCCCAAAGGAGGCCCTGAAGTATCTGGAGAAGGCCACGGTACTGGAGCCCGAGAACTCGAACAACTGGCTCAACCTCGGCGTCGCCTACCGAAAGGCGAACAACAACGACGCAGCGATCGCAACCTACGAAAGGGCGCTCCGGTCCATCCCAAACGACCCTCGACTGCTGAACAACCTCGGCGTCGCGCTCCGCAAGGCGCGGCGGTACGACGACGCGATCAAGGCCCTCGACCGTGCGATCGCCGGCGACCCCTACGACCCGGAGATCGCCCGTAACTTGGCCATCTCGTTGCGGGGCGCGAAGCGATACAAGGACGCGATCCCGATCTACATCAAGGCGCTCGAACTGGGCGACGGGGGTCCAGCCGATCTCTTGTTCGATCTAGCGTCCTGCTACGAGAAGGTCGGGAACAACAAGAAGGCGATCACGACATTCGAGCAATACATCCGAGCTACCGAGAAGAGCGACCCCGAGGCCGCTAAACGTGCCCAAAGCGCTGTCGAGAATCTCAAGAACAGATAGCGAGGTCCCGAAGGACGGTAGTCGCGGCGTTGTGGCCCGCCGCACCCACGACCGAGCCAGCCGGATGGCAGCCTGCTCCGCACGCGTACAGGCCGGCGACCGGAAGTCGGTAGGGCAGTCGATCGGCGAAGCCGAAGCTGTTGTCGACGTGGTGAATGTGGCCCCCGGTGATACCGAAGTGCGATTCGATCTTCGGGGGGGTCAACGTAAAGACATCGTCGACCAGCGCGGACGTTCCAGGGGCGAAGCGATCGCAGATCTCGAGGAGCCTATCTACGAACGCACTCTCCTCCTGCTCCCACGAGCTCTCCGCTAGGGTGTGCGGTACCCACTGGCAGAAAAGGGCTGAACTGTGCCGCCCCTCGGCATCTCCAAGCGAGGGGTCGAGCGTCGTGTGGATGTACCACTCGATGGAGGGGTTCATGGGCAGACGCCCTTCCCTGCACTGTGCGAAGGCCTCACGAAGTGTCGCCCGCGTGTTTTGCTCGGGCAACAAGTGGATGGTCGCGCGGTGCTGTCCACGTTGTTCGGGCAAGCACGAGAATGTCGGGAGGCCACGCAGGCAGAGGTTGACCTTCATGCTCGACCCGGGACGCCGATAGCCCTCGACGCGTTCCGATAAATCTTTGGGACAACCATCGCCAAGCATCGAGATCATCCGAAACGGGTCGGCGTTGACCAACACTGCACGCGCGCGATGAACGTCACCGTCCGTTGTCGCGACGCCGGTGACGACGCTTCCGCGGGTTTCGATCTGGGCCACTTCGGTGTCCACGAGTATCTCCACGCCTGCATTTCGGGCGGCGTCTGCAAGCACTCGAGTAACGGTGCCCATCCCGCCGCGAACCACCATCCAGGTGCCGGCGCTCCCCGGTAGTCGGCACATGTTGTGCGCCAAGAAGTTCATGCCGCTTCCTGGCGTGTCCCAATCCCCATAGAGGCCGGTGAAGCCATCCGTCACCGCATACATCGCCTCGAGCAGCTCGCTTTGGAACCCGAACCTAGCCAGGTATGCACCGACGGATCCGCGGCACAGCTCCACGAACACATCCCGCAGCGCCGGCCGCACGTGCTTCGCGGCCGTCTCTTCAATCGACGATGGAGACTCGAGCCACGTGTGCGCCACATCTTCGCGCAACATCGATAGCTCGCTCTGAAGGGCGCGGTCCGCCTCGACGTCTCGCTGCGAAAAGAACTCAGCAAGCTGCGCTTCAGTCGCCGCGCGGTCGGACCCCATCATCAGATGGCGAGCCCCAGTCGTCGGCAGAAAGTAGTGGGGGTCCCGCCGAATCAGCGGCAACGAAATGTCGAGCTCGCTCATCAACTCTGGCGGCATCAGACCGAGGAGGTAGGCGCCGGTGGATTGTCCGACGCCCGGCGCGCGGTCGAACGGATGCTCGGTTCGGCATGCCCCGCCCACCACCGGGCCAGCTTCCAGAACCCGAGTTCGAAGCCCTGCCCTCGCGAGCATCAACGCCGCTACGAGGCCATTGTGCCCAGCGCCCACGACCAACGCGTCTACCGGAGCCATGACGTCAATTGATGAAGAAGCTGAAGCCGCCCTCGATGGTCCATGCTTGGGTCGGCGCCCCGGCCGGCATCTTGAAGTACCGCGTCCAGCGGCCGCGCACTTCGAATCCCAGCCAGGTGAGGAAACCATACCCGAGGCCCACAGACGCGCTAATCGTCCCGGTGCCCTCCACGCGGCTCACCAAGGGGACGCCGAGATACCCACCAGCGAAACCGCCGGTCAGACGAAGGCCCTTGATGTTGCCTCGAAGCGAGAGCATGCCGCCGCCGCCGAAACCCGGGTCGTCGAGTGGCCAGCTTCGGCCGAGCCACTGGAAGTAGCCGCCGATATGCAAAGGGCCCGCCACGCCATAGGAGCCGTCGATCCAAAGAGTTGGCTGCCATTTTCGTTGGCCGTTGAACTTCGCCACGGTGCCGCCGAAGAGGCCATCGAAGATCACGAGGTCGTACGGATCGGCAGAGGCCGTCCGCGTTGGACCGAAGACGACGCAGAAAGCCAACAGAGCGCCCAAAACAGCGGGCATGAGCGCGAATCGCTTCACGCCCTTGGCTGTTACCACAGCTCAGATGGAGGCCCGCAAAACCTGCGATACCCTTTGGGTCTGCTCAGCCGGCGGTCGCCTCGACGATGGCGTCGGCCACGTCGAACTTCCTCAGGAAGTCGGTACGGGCTTCCTTCATCTGGCTGACCCATTGTTCGTAGTCGGCGTGCCGCCCGCGGCCGTCGTAGAATCGGCGCGGGTCCAGAATCTCCACGGGCACCTTCTCGATCAGCGCGGCGTTCTCGACCGCGTCGACGTCGACAATCTCGTAGCCGAAGTCCGGGTCTTTCTTCCACTTGATCGTCTCGCTCAGCAACGCCTCCAGCATCGCACTCGAGTGCCGGATCTTGATCTTGAGGGCGTTGTTGTCTTTGATGTCGTTGGCCTCGCCACCGATGTAGCCGGTATTCATCAGCCACATGGTCACGCCTGGCATCGTCGCCGCGAGCTCCGCGAACCGCTTGGCCTGCAGGCCGTGCTTCGCGGGAAAGAACGGCTGGGTGAAGGGCGAGCGCGTCTTGCCGCGATCCTTGCCCGCAGCGCTGGTCTTCGACGTCTCTCCCAACATGAAGTAGCCCGCCGCCTGTTCCGGCGAGGTGAAGCGAAGGATGCCGGGCATTGCGGCGTCGTCACCCTCGTCGCGGTTGAGAATCCCCATCGACTTCACCTGCGGGATGTTGTGCAGATCTGCAGCCTCCGGAATCGAACTCATCGGAACGATCGATCGGCCATTTTGGGTCCAAACCACGAAGTCCCATCCGTCGGCCGGAATGCCGTGACTGTCGATGAGATCTTCGGCGTTCACGCCGCCGGCAATGTACTTGGCGACGTTCTCTGCGTTGGCGCCGGTGGCGAGCAGGATGTCGCGAAGACGCTTGACGTCGTCCACGGAAAGCACGCCCTTGGTGAAGTTGAACGTGCCATCAGCCTCGAGGAAAACGTTCTCGAGCCACGCCTCGCCACCAATGGTCGCCGTGAACAAGACCGGCTCGGTCTTGAGAGAGAGTCCGTCGGTTTTGGCGAAGCAGCCGTTCTCCGTTATGGAAATCGCGCCGTGCGGCCAGAGCGCCACCATGTCGTCCTGAATCGGCTCGGTGAGGTCACCCTGCTTCGAGAACGTGGTGGTAGTTTTGCCGGTACCTGACAGCCCCATGATCGTCATGGTGACTTTGCCGCCGTCTTCATAGGTCACAGCCTTCGCGCCTGCGTGCAGCACGAGCCCGCCCTTCTGGTACACGTAGTGGTTGAGCATACGTAGGATGCCCTTCTTCGACTCACCGAAGTAGTCCGCTCCGATCACGTGCGTCGTCCAGTTGTCCATGTCGACGATGATCGCCTGGCCGCCCGGCATGTCGTCGAGCTTCAGGTCTGGCGTGTAGTAGAGGCGGAAGGTCGGCTGAAACGGCGCGGCCAGTTGCTCGTCGGTCTCGACATCGGATCGGGGGAACGCGAGAATCTGCTGCATGCCAGCGATGTTCGCTCCCTCAGGCGTGTACAGCCAGGTCGCACCAAACGCGCCGTCGCCCAAGCCCACGTAGGCATCGATCGCGATCAGCTTGCCCTTGTCCGCGATGTAATTCGCCTGGCGCTCGATCAGTCCGCGCGCCTTGTCCGGATCGATGATCTGGTGGCTCCATCGATCTTCGGTGTCGATGATATAGGTGTACTTGGCCATTCGCGCCTTGTTGCGCGACACCTTGTTGATGCTTCCCACCGCCGTCTGTTGAACAGAAGGCGTGTGCGCCAACGCAAGCTCACGAAGCTCCGGCTGGCTTGGGTTCTCAATATACTCGACGTCGAACGGACGGTGGTCTCGGGTCGCCATAATCTCTCCGCTTTCATCTCGACCAATGGGAGCAAAACGCCCGTCGGGCAAGCCCAGACAGTGCCATATGACAATGTTTGTCTGGCGTGTCCAGGCCAAGAACGGTTGCCGTGAGCGGGACAGGAAGTAAGCTGCGCGTCGTGCGAGCGCTGCCGCTAAATTTTCGCGAGGCTGCGCGCTTCGACGACTCGAATTGGAGCGATTGGCGCTGGCAGGCGCAGCACGCCGCGACGAATTTACAAGCTCTCGACAAAGCCCTAACCCTGACGGACGGGGAGCGAATCGGCGCCGCCCGCGCGGCCGCCGCTGGGCTGCCAATCTCGATTACGCCGTACTACCTAGCGTTGTGCGATCCGGTCGATCCCGATTGTCCGATTCGACGCCAGTGCATCCCGCGGGCCGAGGAGGCGATCGCAGTCAAAGGCGATCTCCGCGACCCGCTGGGCGAGGAAGCTCACGAAGTCGCACCTCACCTCATTCGACGTTATCCGGATCGCGTGCTCTTGGTCGCCACGGATCGCTGTGGTGTCTATTGTCGCTTCTGCACGCGATCGCGCCTGGTAGGTGACGGCGGCGGTGCCCGGTCCATGGCCGCGCTCGAGCCTGCCTTCGAGTGGATTGAAGCCCATCCCGAAATCCACGATGTCATCCTCTCTGGCGGCGACCCCTGTGTCATGTCCACGGAGCGACTCGCCCGCCTGCTCCGACGGCTTCGTACCATCGAGCACGTCGACTATGTGCGTCTGGCTACGAGGGCGCCCGTCACCCTCCCCCAGCGCATCACGGAGGAGCTCTGCAGCGCGATTCGGGAAAGCCACGACGCGACCTGGGTGATGACCCACTTCAATCATCCCAGGGAGCTCACTGAAGAAGCTCGCATCGCTTGCGCGCGACTCGCCGACGCGGGTCTCCCGGTGATGAACCAAACGGTCCTTCTTCGGGGCGTCAACGACGATCCAGCGACCCTCGAAGCATTGTTTCGCGGACTGGTCAGTTCGCGCGTCCGACCCTATTATCTCCTGCAAATGGATCCAGTCGGCGGAACGGGGCATCTGCGAACCCCCTTGAGGCGCGGGGTCGAGTTGATGGCAGCCCTCCAGGGCCGCGTCAGTGGCATCGCGCTCCCTAAACTCATCGTCGATACGCCTGGCGGCCTCGGCAAGGTTCCCATCGGACCGAATTACCTGGTCAGCGAGGAAGACGGTGTCACGGTGCTCGAAACGTTCCGCGGCGATCTCGTCGAGTATTACGATCCCCCCGAACTCTGAAACCTTAGCTTTTTTCCGCCCGCCACGTGGCAAGCGCTGGCCGGTGGATGTATGAATCGGCCGCCCGGCGCGGCGGGCACTGAGGAGAACCCATGCAACGAGCCCTAACGCTCCATCAAACGACTATCGGGAAAAAGGTGGTCATGGCCCTCTCCGGCGTGATCATCGTCGGCTTCACGATCGGGCACTTCCTGGGCAACCTGAACCTCTACCTCGGTCCCGAAGCGTTGAACGGCTACGCCGAGACGTTGCACGGTCTGCCACCACTCGTATGGGGCACACGCATCGTCCTGCTCTTTGCATTCGGGGCGCACATCTCCGCTGCAGTCTCACTCTGGCGGCGCAACCTCAAGGCCCGGGGCTCGCGCTACCATCAACGCAAAGACCTCGCGACCGACTACGCCGCCCGGACGATGTACTGGTCCGGGCCGATTCTCTTTCTGTTCGTGGTCTACCACTTGTTGCACTTCACGATCCTCCCGGCGCACCCGGGCGATGTGTATCGCAACGTCGTAGAGGGCTTTCAGAATCCGCTGATCGCCGGGGTGTACATCGTCGGCAATCTCGCCCTCGGCACGCATATCTTCCACGGCATCTACAGCGCGTTCCAAACGTTGGGCGCAAATCACCCTCGCTATAACTCCTATCGCCGCGATGCAGCCATCGCGATTTCCGCCGCGCTCACGGTCGGGAACCTATCGTTCCCAATCGCCGTGCTCGTTGGGCTCGTCACACTGTAAAGGTCGTCATGGAACTTCGATCGAACGAACCCACCGGTCCCATCGAGAATCGCTGGGAGAAACACAAAGAGGCGAGCAAGCTCGTCGCCCCGGCCAACCGCCGAAAATACACCGTCATTGTGGTGGGGAGTGGGCTAGCCGGCGGTGCGGCCGCCGCGTCACTCGGCGAGATGGGATACAACGTCAAGTGCTTCTGCTACCAGGACAGCCCGCGCCGAGCGCATAGCATCGCTGCACAGGGCGGGATCAACGCGGCGAAGAACTATCAGAACGACGGTGATAGCGTCTACCGTTTGTTCTACGACACGGTGAAGGGTGGCGACTTCCGCTCGCGCGAATCGAACGTCTACCGACTCGCCGAGCTCAGCCTGCAGATCATCGACCAGGCTGTCGCGCAGGGCGTGCCATTCGCGCGCGAGTATGGCGGGTTGCTGGGGAACCGCTCGTTCGGTGGCGCCCAAGTCTCGCGCACCTTCTACGCGCGCGGACAAACCGGTCAGCAGCTGCTCCTCGGCGCATACCAAGCGCTCAGCCGACAGATCGAAGCGGGCACCGTCGAGATGTTTCCGCGCACGGAGATGCTCGACCTCATCAAGCACGACGGGCGTGCGCGCGGCATCGTCACGCGCTGCCTGAAGACCGGCGAGGTTACACCGCACATCGCCGACATGGTGGTCCTTTGCACGGGCGGCTATGGCAATGTCTTCTACCTCTCGACCAACGCGAAGGGGTGCAACTGCACGGCAGCTTGGCGGGCTCATCGTCACGGCGCGGCGTTCGCGAACCCTTGTTACACGCAGATCCATCCGACCTGCATTCCGCAAGCTGGCAGCTATCAGTCGAAGCTCACGTTGATGAGTGAGTCTCTGCGCAACGATGGCCGTGTCTGGGTCCCGCGCAATAAGGAAGACGTGACCAAACGCCCCGAGGACATTCCCGAGGCGGACCGCTACTACTATCTCGAGGAGCGATATCCCGCGTTTGGCAACCTCGTTCCCCGGGACGTGGCCTCGCGCAACGCGCTCTACGTCACCAACGACGGCCTAGGCGTGGGCATGGAGGTCGGCGGCGAGCGACGCGGCGTCTATCTCGATTTCGACGATGCGATCAAGCGTCTGGGCGAACAGACCATTCGGGAACGCTACGGCAACCTCTTCGAGATGTACGAGCGTATCACCGGCGACAGTCCATACGAGACGCCAATGCGCATCTACCCAGCCACTCACTACACGATGGGCGGCCTCTGGGTGGACTACAACCTCCAGACCACGATCCCCGGACTCTTCTC
>RCNF010001863.1_pt1 | contig 11488 bp, 9 predicted proteins | sample 2041311 | NCBI WGS metagenome assembly RCNF01 (sample SAMN09708228, study PRJNA481090) | Marine sediment metagenome, whole genome shotgun sequencing project. | biome: marine sediment; feature: ocean; material: sediment; isolation source: Sewage treatment plant 2 marine sediment (STP2) ... | reverse complement strand
GTTGGCGCCCACGCCGATGCCCTCGAAACTCAGGTCGCCGACGAGTACTGGCCGCTCCCGAAGTACCGGGAGATGCTCTTCATCAAGTGATCTTCCGGCGAGGTCAGCCCGGAACCGCTGGTACGGGCACTTTGCTATCTCTGCCGCCGTGCTCGAGCGTCACGTGAAGCGAGCCGGTCAGGACCCCTTCCCAAGACCCTTGCAGCGCCTCGAAGGCGCTCTCATCGAGGTCGATCGACTCCTCGAGCAGTGTCGACCAGAAGCTGGCGGTGGTCGTCCTCCATGTCCCAATGAACCACCAACGCCAGTCCGCCGAGTTGGTGAGCTTCCGTCAAAAACACATGCGCTCTCGCAAACGCCCGCTCCACCGCCTGAAGCGCTTCGGGCGCGGTCGCATGCATGGTCGCCGTAAGCGCACAATCGTCAGACACGAACGTCCAGTTTACCAGCGAGCCCGGCAAAGTAAAAAGGGCCCGAGCCCGTTTCTACCGTCGACATCTTCGAAGTCGAAATCTTCCCGCCCAAACCGTAGCCGGCAACGCTACGGCCCTAGTCCGATTCGGACCCAGCCGCAGAGGGCGGCCGAAGAATTCGCTTCCGTGACACCTTGATTCGAGCCGGCCGAGTCGATTCGATGAACTCAGTGAGTGCCGTGACGAAACGATCGGGCGCTTCGCAGTGCGGGTAGTGCCCCACGCCCTCGATGATTTCGAGCCAACTCCCCAGGATGACTGCATGCGCCGCGTAGGCATGCTCCACGGGGATCACACGATCGTCCTCACCCCAAACGATGAGCGTGGGCATCCCGGCTGCCAGGTAGTGCTTGTCGTTCGCGCTCACCGACTGGCCACGCGGATCAATGACGGCGCGCAATGTGCGCAGGAACGCGCGACGCGCTTCGACATCCCCGAGCGACGAATAGCTCCGCCAGAGCTCGGGAATCACGGTCGCGCTTTCGAGCTTTTTGCGGAGCGCGACGCGGCCGATCGCTTCCGCGACGCGCCGAACCGGTGGTGCGCAAGCCAAGAGCAAGACCGCTTCTGACCCTGGAAGTGTCAGCAACCGCAGCAGTGGGTTGACTTCGGTGCCAAGCCCGCCGGCATTGACGAGCACCAATCGCTCGCAGCGCTCCGGGTATTGATACGCAAGCTGCATCGCAATCCCGCCCCCGTACGATTGCCCGACCACCGTTGCGCGCTTGTATCCCAAGGCAACGACCAAGTCGCGCAAAACGGAAGCCATCGCGCCAAGCGAGTAGTCGCCCTTCGTCTTGTCCGACTCGCCGTGCCCAAAGAGGTCGGGGGCCAGCACGGTGAAGCGCTCGCTGAGCGCGGGCATGACCTGCTTCCAAGTCGTCGCGCTGCCGGCCATGCCGTGAATCAAGAGCACCAGCGGGCCTTTGCCAGCAAGCCGATAGGTCATCCGCTTGCCGTGAATGATGACCTCTTGTTGCTCCATTGCGCTAGGCTCCTTCCACGCCATCGATCCGAACCAACTTGGCGATCAACTCCACATGCGGCGTCTGCGGCAAGGTGTCGTAGGCGCGCAAGCTCTCGAGCCGGTAACCCTCCGAAAGCGTCCCGATGTCCCTCGCGAGCCCAGCGGGTCCGCAAGCCATCACGTGAATGCGCGCCGGACGAAGCCGAAGCAGCTCCGCGGCCACCGCCGCGCCGAGCCCCTTGCGCGGCGGGTTCGCGACCACTGCGTCCGGGGCGTCGATTTGGGCGGCCAAAAACGCTTCCGCGGTTTGCGCATCGACACCTAGACTCCGCGCGGCCTCCGGATGCGACTCACAGGGCAGGACCTCGCTCGCCACCGCTCGGAGTCGTCGCGTCGTCGCGCCCGCCCCAGCGTAGAGGTCCAAGACGCGCCCGCGGCCGATGCCGTCGACGAGGTCGTCGTACATCTGCTCGGCGACCGCGGGATTGGGCTGCAGAAATCCAAGCGGACCGATTGTCGTGCCGTTGACATCGAGCTCTTCGATGCCGCGAAGCACCGTCGCTTCCGCCCCCCGCAGGACGTTGCCGCCGTCGCGATAAAAACTGACTGCAAGGCCGTCACAAAGCTTGAGCCGAGGGCTCAGTCGAATCAGCTCGTCTGCATTCGCTTCGCTCGTCACCAGCGTGGCCAGCACCTGCGTTCCGTTGGTGCGCAGCCAGACAGCCCGCAGCCCAAGTCTCTTGCGTTCCTCGTCGTGCGCCGCGATGCCGAGACTGCGAGCGGCTTCGGCCAGCTCGTCGGCAGCCGCGGCGATCAGCGGATGGTCGACCAGGCAACCCTTCATGTCGGCGGGGCGGTTCGTCCCTCGCATGAAACTTCCGAGGCGCAGCTTCCCGGGTCCACCGAACGCAATACGCTTTGCACTCCAGCGGTAGCCAAGTGATTCCGGCGCCGACACGATTTCACCGACCTCGAGCCCGCGTTGCTCGCGCAGCATCTCCCTGAGCAGAGTCCGCTGGTCAGATTCTTCGAGCGCCATCAAAGCGCATCCGGTGCAGCGCCCGTCTTTGTGGTCTACATGACGTAGGCACGGAGGTTCTCGTCGACCCGTGCGGCCACGCTCCACGTCTACGGTCGTCGCAAAGGTCGCGTGCTTCCCGACGTGGTCGATGCGCCCGATGACCCGTTCACCCGGAAAGCCGCCCGCGATGCGGTTTCGTCCACACGCGCCTTCTCCCGAAGGCAACAGCGATTCGACCTCAAAGGTGACCCGGTCGCCGGCGTTGGGGCGAGGTGCCGCGTTGCCTTCCATACTGGTACGTTTGCGCGACCAATGGTTGATGGGCAAGGTGCGGCATGGCTCTCGTCCCCCTATCGCGAAAAGGCAGCCGGGGTTCGAGCCTGCGGGACACGAGCGCGTACCTGCCTACGACCCGCGGGGAGATGGACGCCCGCGGCTGGGCCGAGCTCGATGTCCTCATCGTCAACGGCGACGCCTACGTCGACCACCCCGCGTTTGGCGGCGCGCTTATCGGCCGTTTCCTCGAGGGGCGCGGCTACCGCGTCGGCATGATCGCCCAGCCGAAGTGGGACGACATCGCCGACGTCTCCCGAATGGGCACGCCGCGCCTCTTTGTCGGCATCACCAGCGGCAACTTGGACAGCATGCTCAATAAGCTGACAGCCCAGAAAAAGGTCCGCTCCGAAGATCAATATTCGCCTGGCGGTCGCACCAACATGCGTCCCAATCGAGCGAGCATCGTCTACGGCAACCTATGCAGGCAGGCGTTCTCGGGCGTGCCGATCATCCTCGGCGGCATCGAAGCCTCGCTCCGGCGCATCGCCCACTACGACTACTGGAGTGATTCGATTCGCCGCAGCGTCTTGCTCGATTCGAAGGCCGACATGCTCATCTTCGGCATGGGAGAGCGTCCGGTCTGGGAAGTCGCCGATCGGCTCGCGGCCGGCGAGACCGTGCAAGACTTGCGCAACGTGCGCGGCACAGCCCACGTGCTCCGTAAGGGGCAGTGGGAACACGTCGAACCGAGCCGATTCATTCCCGACGGGAAACCCGTGCTCTTGCCGAGCTACGACGAAATCAAAGCGAGCAAAGAACGCTTCAGCGAGATGAGCGGAGCGTTTCAAAAAGAAACGAACCCGGGCAACGGTCGGCCGCTAATCCAGCCGCATGGCCACGAGGCCGTCTACCTGAACCCTCCCGCGGAGCCACTCACGACGGAGATCATGGATGGTCTCTACGACCTGCCGTTCACACGCTACCCACATCCGTCTTACACGAACGGCATCCCAGCGTACGAAACCGTCAAACACAGCATCGTCACCATGCGCGGCTGTTTCGGCGGCTGCAGCTTCTGTTCGATCACCGAGCACGAGGGCAGGGTGATTCAGTCCCGCAGCGAAGAGAGCGTCCTGCGAGAAGTGAGAGCCCTTCGCCGGATGGACGGTTTCGCGGGCGTGATCAGTGACGTCGGCGGTCCGACCGCGAACATGTATCAGATGAAGTGCAAGGACGAACGCATCGAAAAGGCCTGCCGTCGCCTCAGCTGTGTGCATCCCGGCGTTTGCGAGAACCTGGTCACCGACCACGGTCCGCTCGTCGAGCTTCTGAGCAAAGTCCGAAATGCAAAGGGCGTGAAGAAGGCTTTCATCGCGTCCGGCGTGCGCTACGACCTGGCCGAGCGGAGCCCCGAGTTCGTCGAAGTGCTCGCCGAGCACCACACCGGCGGTCAACTCTCCGTTGCCCCCGAGCACGTCGACGAAGAAGTCCTCGACAAGATGAAAAAGCCCGGCGCTGAAAGCTACGAGCGCTTCGCCGAGATGTTCGACTGCGCCAGCCAAAAGTCCGGCAAAGACCAACACCTCGTTCCGTACTACATCAGCGGTCACCCCGGTTCGACGACCCAGTCGATGATCGAGCTCGCGCTCTACTTGAAGAAGCGCAGCCTTCGCCCCCGGCAGGTCCAGGACTTCATCCCGACGCCGATGAGCATGGCCACCAGCATGTACGTGACCGGCCTCGATCCCTTCACCCAGGAGCCGGTCTACGTCGCCAAAGGCCTGCGCGAGAAGCGGATGCAAAAAGCGCTCCTTCAATACTGGGACGTCGCCCAGCACGACCTCGCACGCGAAGCCCTGATCAAAGCCAAGCGCGGCGACCTCATCGGAAGCGCCGACCGGCATCTGATCCCGCCCGCCTCCGGCAAAGGCGCGCTCTCGATTCACGAAAAACGAAGGCGCCAAGGCCGACGCGACCAACCATACGGTCGAGTAGGGCGCCGCGCAGGGCCAGCAGGCGGTCGGAAACGCAAGTAACGCATGTCGCCGATCCAAAGCGCAAGAGCAGCTGACAACAGACATCGATTGCGATAGATGCAGCCCGTGACCGGCCGCAAGCGCCAGCTGTTTTGGATTGTGCCGCTTGCCGTTGCGTTCGTCATTGGCGCCTGGTGGCTGTTCCACCGGGCCGAAGGGCCCCGCGTCGAAGCGATTGCACCTGTCCGGCGTCCCTTGGTACAAACCGTCGTGACCTCCGGTCGTGTCGTCCAACGGCGGCAATCCAAACTGGGCGCCATGGTCGCTGGAACCGTTGCCGAGCTACTGGTCGACGACGGAGATCGCGTCGAGGCCGACGCTTTGCTCGTCCGACTCGCAGACGACGATGCGCTTGCTAGTCTCGCCGAAGCCGAAGCGTCCGTCTCTGAATCGGAGGCACGGCTGGCGCGCGTGCAAGGCGTTGGCAGGCGGATGGCCGTCCAAGCGCTTCGACTCGCCAGCATTGAAGCCAAACAGGCCGAGACGGAGTACCGGCGGCAGGACAAACTGTTCGAAACCGGAGCGGTGAGCGAGCTCGACCTCGAGCGCGCGCGCCGCGACCGCGATCAAACGCGCTCTCGGCGCATCTCGGCGTCACTCGAAGTGGCGGCGGCCGCACCCGAAGGAAGCGACGTGGCCGTGGCGGCCGCTGCCCTCGCTCGGGCCGAGGCGCGGCTGACCGCTGCGCAGGTCGCAGTCGAGCACACGCGCATTCGCGCGCTCTCGTCCGGAGTCATCCTCAAGCGGCATGTAGAGCGCGGTGAAGTCGTTCAGCCCGGAGAAGCGCTAGTGACCTTCGCAGGCGACGGTCCCCTGGAGGTGCGCATCCAGCCCGACGAGTCCAACCTTGCCTTTCTGCGACTGGGTCAACGTGCGGTGATTTCTGCGGAAGCATTTCCGGACCAACGCGTCGACGCGTCGATCAGCCGGATTGCGCCTTCGGTCGACCCGATTCGGGGCACGGTCGAAGTGGACCTCGCCATCGAGAATGAATTGGACCTGCGACCCGACATGACCGTGACCGTGGAAATCGAGGTGGGACGCACCGAGAGTGCGCTGCTCGTGCCGAGCTGGCTGATACGGGATCTCGGCAGCGAAGCCCCATGGCTGCTGGTTGCTGAAGTCGGCAAGGCACGTCGGCGCGATGTGAAGCTGGGGCTCGAAGGGGACGACCTCGTCGAAATCGTGTCGGGCCTCGGCGAGGACGACCGCGTCCTTCCTCCGTCGCTCCCTCTCGACGAGGGCGACCCGGTCCGCGTGCGCAGGACCCGGCCAGCGGTCGAGTCGGACGTCAAAGGGGACGGCTAATGCTCGGGCTCCAACTCGCTTGGAGATTCCTGCGGGAGGGTCGGACACAGTCGCTGCTGATCCTCGCCGGCGTCACCATTGGGATTGCCGCCTTCGTCTTCGTCTCCGCCATCATCGAGGGCCTTCAGGTCAACCTGCTCGAGCAAACCCTTGGAAGCCAAGCTCACATCACCGTAGCGCCCGAGGAAGCATCACCGCGGCCGCTCATGTCTGAATCAGGCGTCGCGTTCGCGCGACGCATCGAGCCACCTGAGCCACGCCGACGGCCGTTTGACCAGTGGCAGCGGTCCGTTCGGAGAGTGGAAGCGACCGAGGGGGTGGTCGCCACGTGCCCGAAGGTCAGTGGCTCGGCGCTCGCATACAGAGGCGCGGCCGAAGAAGCGGTGACGGTGGTCGGAGCCGACGCCGATCGCTTGCGACAGATCGTCGACCTCCGAGCAAATCTCGTGGAGGGCACCTACCGGCTCGGTGGCGAGGACGCGGTCATCGGGACGAGCCTTGCGCAAAAGCTCGGCGCGCGCGTGGGCGATCCACTACGAGTGCGAAGCGGCGACCGAGAAAGCCTGCTCCGAATCGTTGGCGTGTTCGACATCGGCAACGAGATGGTCAATAGACGTTGGTTGGTGACATCCCTGCGCAACGCCCAAACGCTACTCAACCGGGTGGGCGACATCACCGAGATCGACGCACGCGTCGCGGAGGTGTACGAAGCGGAGCGAATCGCGCGAGAGATCGAGGCCAGAACCGGCGTTCCGACGGAGAGCTGGATGGAGCGCAACCGCGACCTGCTTACTGGCTTGCGCTCACAGGACGCCTCGACGACGATGATCCGGATCTTCGTCCTCCTCGCAGTGGCGATGGGCATCGCCAGCGTCCTCAGTGTCACCGTCGTTCAACGAAGAGGTCAAATTGGAATCCTTCGCGCCGTCGGGACTTCTCGCCACATCGTGCTTGCGATCTTTCTCTGGCAAGGGCTGCTGTTTGGTCTCGCTGGCGCCGTACTTGGGGCGATGTGCGGCGCGGTTGCGGGCGAGCTCATCGAGTCGAGCGCGCTCTTCGACATCAGTGTTACGCCGCGGCTTCTTTTCACGGCACTGACCGTCTCCGTTGCAACCGGCGTCTTCGCTGCGTACCTGCCCGCGCGCAGGGCGGCGAATCTGGACCCCGCCGCAGCCATTCGAGGCGACGAATGAGTGCCTCACCCGCGCTGCTGCAACTAGAGGGCATTCGCAAATCGTACGGGAATGGCGTCACGACCGAAATTCTCCATGGAATCGACCTTTCCATCGGCGAAGGAGAGCTCGTCGCGCTTGTCGGCCCGTCGGGTTCGGGCAAAAGTACGCTGCTGAATCTGATCGGCCTCCTCGACAGGCCCACGCAAGGACGCATCACAATCGAAGGCCGCGCGGTCGAGAGCCTCGACGACCAAGCGATCACCGCGCTCCGCGGCGAAAAGCTGGGGTTCATCTTCCAGTCCCATCACCTCTTGCCCGGCCTCAGCGTTATTGAAAATGTCATACTGCCGCGGGCAGCTGCTCGGGGAGGCTTCCAATCCAACATGAAAGCGCCGGCGCTAGCGCTCCTCGACGCCATGGGGCTCGGTGACTGGGCCGAGGCATGGCCGCGCCAGCTTTCGGGCGGCATGCAGCAGCGTGTCGCGGTAGCCAGAGCGTTGATGAACGACCCGCCACTCGTCCTTGCCGACGAGCCGACCGGAAACCTCGACACGGAGACCTCGAACCAAGTCTTCGACCTACTGCGCCAACAAAACTCGGAGAGCTCGACGGCGTTGTTGATCGTCACCCACGATTGGGAACTCGCCCGACGATGCGAGCGTGTGATCGAGCTCGTGGACGGCGGAGTCGTCTATGAAGGACCGCCGGCCGGACTGCGATCTGCGAAACAAGACTAGCGCGGACTCGACACGGGGGCGTCCGGAACCTCGATGACTCCCCAAGAGTTGCCGGATGGGTCAAACACCTGGACGCCGCTGAGCGTCGTGACGAACAGATGTTTGCGTCGTTGCCTTCAAGGCAGGGCGCGCTCTAGCTCGACCATCTGATACTTGAGGTAACGCCTCTTTTGCTTGGCGCGCTTCAGGCGAACCGTGCTGATGGCGAGTCCGGTAATGCCTGCGGCCATCGCCGCTAGACCTACGCCGACCATGGTGTTCCCCTGACGAGTTCGACACTTGCTCTGGTTCGACAAGCAGAAAGAATTTGAAATTGCCCCAACCATCGCCGTCAGCACGCCGCCCACCACGACTACGGTCGATACCGGCACCCCCACCCTCGGGCCGCGGATCTTCACTTCCTGATATTCCCTCTCCAGCTCGGCGAGCCGCGCCTCTGCCGACGATGCGGGCATCATCTCGATTTCCGACGGGGAAACGACGAGCACCTCGGATTCCGCGAGCGCTGGCGCCGCAACCGTCGCCAACGCCAGGGCCGGAAGAAACGACCATTTGTTCATGCGAGTGTTGCTTTGCAAGGCCTGTGCCCCCCTAAAACGCCACCGAGAAGTCCGAGATGGCTCGCGATTCGAAGCGCGCTTGGACGTCCGACCCCGCTCTGCGTGCCATTCGCGCACAGCAAGCCCGGCCCGTCAATTTTGTTCCCCCTCGCCCGACGGCGTCATTCCCACTATCCTCCGCCCGCATGCGTTCCCGTTCCTACATCGGTGTGACCGTGTGAGGCAGTTGGCTTGAACGACAAACTCCGGTCCATCGTCAAAGACGTTCCACCGTCCATCGTCGTGTTCTTGATCGCGCTTCCCCTGTCCATGGGGATCGCGCGTGCGTCGGGGATGCCGGCCTCGCTTGGGTTGATCACCGCGGTCGTGGGCGGCGTGCTGGTGGGGTTCCTTGGCGGCGCTCCGCTCGTGATCGCCGGGCCGTCGGCTGGGTTGAGCGTGCTCCTCCTGGAATGGGTCGTCGCGTTTCGTACAGAGCAAGACCCCTATGGCATCGCCAGCATTGGCATCGTCGTCATGCTCGCCGGCCTGATTCAGACCATCGCAGGCCTGTTGAAGTTCGGGACCTATTTCCGAGCGGTCTCTCCGGCGGTCATCCGCGGCATGCTTGCCGGGATCGGCATCATCATCGTGGCCAAGCAGTTCCACGTCATGATCGACGACGACATCCAAGGCAGTGTTCTTTACAACATCATCAAAATCCCAGCCGGCGTCATGAAGGCCATGACCACCGGCGGTGAACGCACCCACTACAGTGCTGCGTCGATTGGCGTGGCTACGCTGCTCACCATCGTGCTCTGGGATCGCTTTCGCCCGGCTAAGCTTCACGTCTTGCCGGGTGCCCTGGCTGGTGTGCTGGTCGCCACGGTTGCCGCCGCGTTGCTGCAGCTTCCCATCGACTACGTCGACGTCACCGGCTCGTTGGCTTCGTACGTTAGCTTGCCGACGGCCGATTCTCTTTCAAAGCTCATCGAACCAAAGATCTGGACCGCTGGGGTCGCTCTCGCCTTCGTCGGAAGTGCCGAAACCTTGCTCTGCGCCACGGCCGTTTCCCGGATGCATCAGGGCGATCGCACGAACTACGACCGCGAGCTCACAGCCCAGGGTATTGGCAACCTCGCTTGTGGGATTCTCGGGGCGCTCCCAATCACCGGCGTCATCAGCCGCAGCAGCGCCAATGTCGAAGCGGGGGCCAAGACGCGCATGTCGGCGGTCATGCAGGCCACCTGGGTGTTTCTATTCGCTGCGCTGTTGCCCGGGCTGCTCGGCTTGGTTCCAGAATCGGCCCTAGCCGCCATCCTGATTTACGTCGGCTTCCGCTTGGTTCAGGTCTCCGCGCCGCGACAGATCCTAGACTACGGCAGGGCTGTCTTGGCTATCTATCTGGCCACCATCATCGGCATTGTCGCCATCGATCTGCTCAGCGGCATCATCATCGGGTTAGTTCTCTCGACAGCAAGTCTGATCTACTCCTTGGCGCACCTCGATATCCACCGCGTCGACCTGGACGACAAAGTCGAGCTCCACCTCCACGGCGCCGCAACGTTCGTCGCGCTTCCTCCGCTCGCCGCCGCCTTCGAAGAGATTCCACCCGGCTCCGAGCTGCACCTTTGCTTCGACGAGCTCGACTACGTCGACCATGCCTGCCTCGATTTCATAGCGGCTTTCCAATCGCGTCACGAGGAAACCGGCGGCAGCGTCATCGTGGAGTGGCCCTCGCTCATGGGCCGCTACACCCGAGGCGGTATTCGCGCCGCCCGCCGAAGCATCCCTCCGCTACCCGCCGATGAGGGCGAAGACTAGACCGTTCAGTCGAGCGGAATGCCGCAAAGCGGGTCGTCCGTGGCGCAACCAGCCTTCTTTACAGGGCGCGCCTTCGGCCTGCTCTTCGTCGAAGCCGCGGCCTTTTGCCGGGCCTGTTCCTTCTTCTCGAGCCGCGCCTTCAGCGCTTCCTTGTCACGCTCGGCAGCCTCTGCGCGCTCTATTTCGGTCATGAGCGCTGCCTCGGCCTGCTCTTTGTCCATCGCGGCCCGGCGGTGATCTTGCTTGGCCATCTTTTCGGCCATCGCTTGCCGTTCGAGCGCAGGCTTCAGGACGAAAGCGTAGCCCGCAAGCGAAGCGAGCACGATGACCACTGCGCCGCCGGAAATCATACGACGCGTCCGAATCTTGTTTCTTTCGACGGCAGTGATCGCCGCCATCTCTTTTTCATGCGCGAGCATGCGTTGCTGCTCGGCAGCGCGCGCCTTGGCTTCTTCTTGAAGTTGAACCCGGAGCTCGGCCTGCTTGGCTTCACGCGCGCGGAGCTCTTCCTCTTCACGGCGAGCGCGCTCTTCGGCCAAGCGGGCTTCCTCTTCGGCCCGCAGGCGTGCCTCGTCGTCTTCGCGTCTTTGCTGGGCTTCCGCCTCCGCACACGTTCGCGCCTCTTCGGCTGCCCTGAAGCGGGCTTCATCTTCAGCCACGACGCGCGCCGCCTGGATGTTGTGCAACTCCAAAAGCTGATCCGCGAGTGAATCCTTACTCGGTCCGTCCTGCATCCCCGTCCTCCGCCTTCTCAAAGATTCTGGCAAATCCGGAGGCCCAGTGCCCAACACTTTTCGACCACTCATGCATTGAAAGACGCAGCGGCGTCGAAAACGATCTAGGCGGTGAGCATGACCACATTTCGCCGCTCGGATCCCTGCAGCTGTCAGAGGACGAAGCCAGACCGGCCGCCCGGGAGCCTGAGGACGCCCGCGACACGGGTCAGCCGCGCTATGCCTGCCATTGAGATGACTATGTTTTCTTGGTTCGGAGGGCCCGATGGGCATGGCGCCAGCGACTGGCGGCCAATCGGCGCTGACTCTGCGCCCAAGTCGCGGTATCCTCGCCGACCCCAGCACTTCCACTCGAGCACCAGCAGCGAGGCAAAGCGACATGACTGAAGAGAACTACG
>RCNF010001772.1_pt1 | contig 11488 bp, 7 predicted proteins | sample 2041311 | NCBI WGS metagenome assembly RCNF01 (sample SAMN09708228, study PRJNA481090) | Marine sediment metagenome, whole genome shotgun sequencing project. | biome: marine sediment; feature: ocean; material: sediment; isolation source: Sewage treatment plant 2 marine sediment (STP2) ... | reverse complement strand
TTATTCGTGTTTAATTCTCTCCAGGTTTCCCCACCATCGGTGGACTTCAGTATACCCAGGCCGCTGGTGAGATCGCTGTATGGTTCTGGTCCTACCGCGCCCCTATCAAAGATCCCGGTAGAAACGTAAAGGATATCAGTGTCTTTTGGGTTTACCCACAGATAGCGAGTTAATGCTGAGGGCATTCCTCCATCCCAAATCAACTTCCAAGATTCGCCACCATTGATTGTTTTAAATACCTGCCCCCCGGTTGTATCTCCGACAGATGTTTCGGCCATGGCGTAAACGATATCGGATGAATGTGGATCAACAGTAAAACCTCGGAAATGTAACCCTTCGTACGTGCGAGGAACCCCATTATCTTTCAAAACCCAGGTTTGGCCAGAATCGGTAGATTTATAGATATGACCGGTATTTTGGGTCCCTACCCAAGCGATATTAGGTTTAAGAGGATCGATTGTAATACTGAAGACCGGAATCAGATCGCCCGTTGGACCAAACTTTGGCAGGATTCCTTCGCTGCTCGATTCCCAGGTCAAACCCCCATCTGTGCTTCTGAAAAGTCCAGCAAAACTGTCTGTTACGTACCAAATGTTGGGGTTTTCAAAATTGTAGCGGATATCGTAGCCCAATCCCCCTGGTGGACCACCAGTGTAGACCCATTTCAGGGAGGAAAAAGGAAGAGGTTCACTGGATATAGTGGTGCCTGATTGTTGGGTTTCGTCATTCTCATCCGGCGGAGGGGCATCTTCAGTCTGTACACCTTCTTCTCCCCCTTCCTCAGCGTTGATAATCAGTTCGTCGATGTCTGCGAACGCTCCACCCAGTACTTCAAATCCAACACCACCTGATGGTAAGGGATTTAGATCATTAGATAACAGCAATTCTTCCCCATTAATCAAAAATCGGTGTTCTCCACCGGCTTCAAAGATATCTAGCTGGAACCACTCTCCCCAGGGAATTCCGATTGGTGAATTTGAAGCAAGTTCAGTAACCTTCCCATCACTTTCATGTTGGGAGATTATGAAATTTTGACCCAGGACCAGTATATATCCCCCGGAATCACTTGTTTTATATATGATTACAAATTCCCCATCACCATCCAACCGCAATCGGGTTGTGAGATGCAGGTTTGTCCAATTCCCGCCATGAAGCACGGAATTTCCCATTTCTAGATGGAGATTTCCTTCGGCAACAATTACCCCTGGCGTGTGGTCCCATCCTGGTAAATCGGGATCATCGAAAGTTTCATTAAAACCACCCTCTTGAGCAGAAGTAAACATTTGGGGAGGGAATAATATAACGAATAGCACAAATATTCCCAATAGAATGATTTTCCAGAGATAATTGTTCTTCAATTGAAGCTCCTTGTACGAGGTTAACGATCCTTGGAATGTTATTTGTTATTCTGTTGTTTTAATCTATTGATGGGATTTCATTTAAGACTGTTCCTCTCAATATCCATGTTGAGTTACCAAAGCCCCGAGAAACGGATTCTTCCTATAGTATTCTACATTATCTAGTCAGACTTTCAATGGATTAAGTTCCTAAGCGCACGTCCAAAGCCAGGTGATAGGATAACCATGGCGCCCGCCGAGTATTAAAAACGATCCAGATTTTCTGGTAATAAAGACTGATTTTAAGGAGATCTAACTCGGTTTTTATACCCCTTGCCAAATCCCTAAGAAGACTATATAATTTAGCTCGCTTAACTATTTAGAGAGGTGAAGTATGTCTGATGTGGATTCTTTTATCTCCGTATTCCAGGAGTGGATCGATTTATTTATGCACCGATCTATGCACAGGTTTATTCAATATACCCGGAAGAGTGGTCTTTCCATGTCCATGATTGGAGCGATTTTCCATTTGCACCACAAAAATAGTGTGGGAGTCACTGACTTGGGAGAACATCTGGGAGTGACCAGTGCTGCAGCCAGCCAGATGCTGGAACGGCTTGTTCAGCAGGAGTTAATCGAACGAACAGAAGATCCTAATGACCGTCGGGGAAAACAGATCGTCCTGACCCAAAAGGGCTGCCAGGTGCTTGAGGAAAGCATCAGAGCACGCCAAGGCTGGTTGACGGAATTATCAGAAAGTTTATCTGACGAGGAAAAGAAACAAATTACAACTGCCTTGAACATTATGATAAATAAGGCCAATCAACTTGAGGAAATAATTCAGAAATAATAATAAATTTCCCTTTTGAGGAGTTACATTAATATGCGACGACTGTTTAAATACTTAAAACCCTATACCCTGCTGATCATTTTTTCGATCATTTTTCTGTTTATCCAGGCAAATGCTAATTTAGCCTTGCCAGATTATCTTTCCAGGATCGTTAATAACGGCATCCAGCAGAACGGTGTGGAAAATGCGGTGCCGGTTGCCATCCGCCAGACTGAAATGAATAAGCTGTTGATATTTATGGACAGCGAGAACGCTGATTTTGTACTTGAAGCTTACCAGCTGGTAAAACCGGGCACAACAGAAGCAAATATAAATCTGGAAGATTACCCGGTTCTTGAGGGTGAAGCGATATACATCCTCGGTGACCTGGATCAATCCCAAATAGATGCATTGAACCCGGTTCTTGGAAAAGCATTGGTAGCAGTTTCTGGCATTCAGCAGATGGTGGATGATCCCTCGGCAGCATCGATGTTTGGCGGTGATTTTGCATTTGATCCGTCCCGTATCCCCGCAGGAATGGATGTCTTCCAGGCTCTGGGAATGATGCCGGAAGCACAGCGTTTTGAACTGACTGAAAAAATGAATGAGATGTTTTCAACCCTGGGTGAAAGCATGGTCACCCAGATGGCAGTGGGAGCAGTGAAGGCAGAATACGATGCCCTTGGTATGGATTCCGGAGCTATCCAGCGGAATTATATTCTCCGAATTGGCGGCACCATGTTGTTGATATCCCTGATCGGCGGCGTGAGTACGATCATAACTGGTTATTTGTCTTCCAGGACCGCAGCTGGCGCAGCCAGGGAGATCCGGAAAGATGTTTTTAAGAAGGTGGAAAGTTTTACAAGTGTTGAGTTTAATAAATTTTCAACAGCATCTTTAATTACCCGCTCAACCAATGATGTTACCCAGGTACAGACCGTGATCTTTATGATGATGCGCATGGTTCTCTTTGCGCCTATTCTCGGGATCGGCGGGATCATCCGGGCGATTGAAAAAAGTGCCAGCATGTGGTGGTTGATTGCCCTTGCTGTGGTCATACTGATACTATTAATCATTGTTATTTTTATGGTGGCTGTCCCCAAATTTAAGATCATGCAGGACCTGATAGACCGTTTGAACCTGGTCACACGCGAAAACCTTTCAGGCATGATGGTCATCCGGGCTTTTAACAAGCAGGATGATGAATTGGTGCGGTTTGATAAAGCCAACCGGGACCTGACGGATACCGGGTTATTCGTCGCCCGGGTGATGGTAACAATGATGCCATTGATGATGCTGATCATGAATGGGCTTTCCCTGGCTATCATCTGGGTTGGCTCTCACCAGGTAGCCGAAGCAACCATGCAGGTAGGGGACATGATGGCATTTATGCAGTATGCCATGCAGATCGTGATGGCTTTCCTAATGATGTCCATGATGTTTATCTTTTTACCGAGGGCAGCCGTATCAGGAGATCGTATTGCAGATGTACTGGAAACTGAAGTTGAGATTAAAGATCCGGAGGCACCAAAGACCTTTAAGGAACCTGTCCGGGGAGAAATCGAATTTCAAGATGTTTCATTCCGGTATCCGGATGCCAAGGAGGATGTGATCCGGGATATCAATTTTTCCGCAAGACCCGGGCAGACAACTGCATTTATCGGCTCTACAGGTTGCGGAAAATCCACGGTCATTAATTTGATCCCCCGATTTTATGATGTTACCGAGGGCAGAATTCTCCTGGACGGGATCGATATCCGGGAAGTACGCCAAAGCGATCTCAGAGACACGATTGGTTTTGTACCCCAGAAAGGGACCTTATTCTCTGGGACCATCGAGAGCAACTTGCTTTACGCTGATAATGACGCCAGCCCTGCGCAATTGGTGGAAGCTGCCGAAATCGCACAGGCCAGCGAATTTATCTTTGCCAATGAAGAGGGATTGAAGGCGGATATTTCCCAGGGAGGTACCAATGTTTCCGGCGGTCAGAGACAGCGCCTGGCTATCGCCCGTGCTTTAGTGAAAAAACCGCCAATTTATATCTTTGATGATAGTTTTTCTGCCCTGGATTTTAAAACTGACTCAACCTTGCGACGGGAACTTAAACAGAAAACGGGTGAAAGTACGGTGTTAATTGTCACCCAGCGCGTAGCGACAGTAAAAAACGCGGACCAGATTATTGTTCTTGACAAAGGTCGGATTGTTGGAAAGGGAACCCATCAAGAGTTGATGAAAACCTGCGAAACTTACCTGGAGATTGCGTCTTCGCAGTTGAGCAAGGAGGAATTGGCATGAGTGAACAAAAAAGAACAGCACCCCCTTCCCGCGGACCCGAGCCCATGCGTGGTGGTCCCAGACGTGGAGGTCCAGGTGGACATATGAGCATGATGAAAGGGGAAAATGCCCGAGACTTTAAGGGCACAATGTCCAAGTTGATTGATTATCTCGGTTCCTACAAGATAGGTATCGTAGTAGTGATGTTATTTGCCATTGCTTCAACAATATTTAGCATAGCCGGTCCAAAGATACTGGGACAGGCAACTACTAAATTATTTGAAGGCGTGCTAGGTATGATCGCAGGGAGCGGTTCTGGCATTGATTTTGATTATATTGGCCGAATCATCCTGATTACGATTGGTCTGTACCTGGCTTCAGCATTATTCAGTTATATCCAGGGATGGATTATGTCCGGTATCTCTTTAGATATCACCTACCGTTTCCGCAAGGATATTGCTGAGAAAATTAACCGCATGCCATTTAAATACTTTGACAATACCAGCCAGGGAGAGGTTCTCTCCCGGATAACAAATGATGTTGATACTGTCAATCAGACCCTAAATCAAAGCCTCTCACAAATCATCACATCCGTGGTGACTGTGGTGGGTGTTTTGATCATGATGTTAACGATCAGCTGGCGTATGACGCTAGTGGCACTGACAATCATTCCCATTTCGATGGGTTTGGTCGTTTTGATTGTGCGCCAATCCCAGAAATACTTTGCCCAGCAGCAGGAATACCTGGGTCATGTGAATGGTCACGTAGAGGAAATGTTTGGCGGACACCTGGTCATGAAAGCCTTTAATGGCGAAAAGGAAAGCGTAGCGAAGTTTGAAGGATATAACGATACGCTCTATAACTCTGCCTGGAAATCTCAATTTCTGTCGGGTTTAATGATGCCAATCATGCGATTTGTAGGTAACCTGGGATACGTTGGGATCTCCATCCTGGGTGGATACCTGGCTATCCAGAATGCCATCACGGTTGGAGATATCCAGGCTTTTATTCAATATGTCAATAACTTTACCCAGCCGATAACTCAGATTGCCAATATATCCAATGTGCTTCAGCAAACGGCTGCAGCTGCGGAGAGGGTTTTTGAGTTTTTGGAAGAAGAAGAGGAAATTCCGGAAGTTACAGATCCCGTGCTACCGGATGAGATTCAAGGGCATGTGGAATTTCAGAATGTTCAATTTGGTTATGATCCAGACCAGGTGGTTATTCATGATTTCTCTACCGATGTAAAACCGGGGCAAAAGATCGCACTCGTGGGACCCACCGGAGCTGGCAAGACCACTATGGTGAAGTTATTAATGCGTTTTTATGATGTGAATCAAGGCGCGATCCTGGTGGATGGGCATAATATCAAGGATTACAAACGAGAGGATCTGCGCTGTTTATTTGGCATGGTGCTGCAGGATACTTGGTTATACAACGATACCATCATGGAAAATATCCGCTACGGCCGACCGGGAGCTACCGATGATGAGGTCATCGAGGCTGCCAAAGCCGCCCATGTAGATCACTTTGTGCAAACCCTATCTGATGGATATGATATGGTGCTGAACGAGGAAGCCAGCAATATCTCACAGGGACAAAAACAGCTGCTGACAATCGCCCGGGCGATTGTGACCGATCCCAGTATGTTGATCCTGGATGAAGCGACCAGTTCGGTAGATACACGGACTGAGGTCTTAATTCAGAAAGCAATGGACAACCTGATGAAGAATCGCACCAGTTTTATCATCGCCCATCGACTCTCCACCATCCGCAACGCCGACAGGATCCTGGTCATGAATGAAGGGGATATCGTGGAGCATGGAAAACATGAGCAGTTGTTGGCAAAAAATGGTTTTTATGCTGAGCTTTACAACAGCCAGTTTGATGTGGCTGAGGTTGATTGATACACCTCTTTGATCTAAACGTGACAATTAGAGAGATATAAACCACTCAACGTTTATCATTGAGTGGTTTGTGGTTTCTACATGATGATAATTAGATTTTATTCTAATAACCCCGCAGCTTATTCGGATCGATTGATTATCCTAGATATAAAAAGGAAAACTATCTTTCAGATTACGATAGACTTCACCAACGATGGGATCTAAATGGATCCTGGATGACTCGTTGATATGTTTTGATGTTTATTCTTCTGTTTATTGAGATACATAGCCTTATCAGCTTGGCTGAATCCAGCTTCCAGGGATCCACCTAGTGGGACTACCGCAAATCCATGGGACAGTGAAATTGGTCGGAACAAACCATCTTCTTCATCACTTTGATTAAAATCAAGGATAGATTGCTCAAGCCTAAGCAGGACATCTGGATTTTCTTCGATATCAACGCTCGGCAGCAAGATAACAAATTCATCCCCCCCAGTACGGGCGATCACATCTTCCTTGCGAAATACACCCGCCTTGAGTATTTTGGCGGTGGCCTTGAGGGCTTTGTCTCCAATGTCATGCCCCAGTTGATCGTTAATTTGTTTTAGTCCATCCAAATCACAGGCAATTATGCTAACAGGGTATTGCCGGCTGGAATTCAAGCGTTCCATTTCTTCTTCAAAATAGGCTCGATTGTACAAGCCGGTCAGTGTGTCGTGAAAACTTATATAACGAAGATTCTCTTCTGCTTGTTTGCGTTCTGTGATGTCGACGATTGATATAAAAACTTTTTCCCAGGTCTCCTCATAACCGGGAGGTAGGGATAAGCGCAACCAGCCAAATACAAGTTCACCAGTTATCTTTTTTTGCATGATCTCGCACTCATGTTTATTTTGGCCATTTATGAGGGCAATTAACTCTCCTCTAAACTGCTCCAGTGATTCTACGACCAGTACATCTGATAAACTATTTAATAAGTCTTGTTTTGAACCAGCATTATACAAATCAACGGTAGCTTGATTTACATTAACAATTTTAACTTTCTGGAGGCATTGATTAACCAGCTCATAATCATCCATTAATCGCTCAATAACATCGCCTTTTTCGCCAATTTGATCTAAAAAGGTTTTCACTTCTGAAAAATCTTCTTCCCAGAGGGAAATTGGTGACTCATCAAACAGGATCCTGAAACGTGCTTCACTTTCCTTGAGGGCTTTTTCCGCTATTACCCGCTGGCTAATATCGTGGTAAAGGCCGAGGATACCTATCTTTTCACCGCTAACCGTCACAGGAATTCCCACAATTTCGAGATCGACCAGGCTGCCATCTTTTCGCTTACGTTTCGTAATCTTTCTGACCAGGTTACCATCTGATACAGCATCTGAAATTTGGGATGCTTCTGAATGAAGTTCATCCCCTGCAATCATATTATCGAGGTGTTCTCCGATTAATTCATCACTCGTATATCCAAAAAGATCTTTAAAGGCCTGATTGCAGGTAATAATGTGGTGAGTGGTATCCAATCGTACAACTGCAAATGAAGAATTCGCGATCAATGCTTCTAAAAAATAATGTTCATTTTCGATTTGGACTGCCTGAATTTTCTGTTGCTTTTTTAGTTCAGTTGATGTCTCTAGAAACCTGGCGGATTGGATCCCGATTAATGCATAGGATGCCCCTAGAATTATAGGTGCGACGTCAATGATCAACATTAAAGGTTGAGCTGTGTGGATTGCCCAGAGAGTCGGCCAAGAAAACTTTAATCCAAAGTTTATAAATTCATAAGCAGTGCTGACAATTGGAAAAAACAGACCAAGGATAAGCCCATAGAATGCATAGGAGATAATCTTTCTTTGTTTAATATCCATTGATTAACAACTCGATAATGAATGAAGATAATTCATTTAAGTAGGAAAACAATTGCTTCTTATGCTAACGTTCTGGTTTGAAGTTCTTAGATGGATATGATGAGATTGAGGTAAGTAGAACGAAAGGTCACTATTAGTATATAACAAATGGTAAATATCGGCTAGTTATTATTAATACCCTTGCTTTGTTGTAAGTTGCTTTGTTTTGTTCACTATCATATTCGTAAAAGATCTTATTTGCTGGTTTAATCTTAGGTTTGATCTCGACCTCCAAAAACACTATTACCAATACCGGGCCAGATTCGAATCCATCCAAAAAAAGCTCTCAGGGTACTCCAGATAGTGATGATCCCCCAGACCCAGAATAGAGTTGGATTTCCTCCTCTCTCCAAGAGCCACATTCCAATTATTCCAATCCCGGATGCGACGATCATCGCGTTGCGCAAATACCGGAAATCCCCTGTACCCCAGTGAACCCCATCGGTTAAAAAGGCAATTGAATTGATTGGCTGGCTGAGGGAGGAAATCAACCAGGCCGGGAGAAATACTGAGATCGATGCTGCCGGAACCAGTAAACCAATGACCAGATCCTGGCCCCACCACATCAAACCACCCAGCAAGATGCCAGTACCAATACTCCATGTATTTGCTACCCGGACCACTTTTTTTACCCAGGAGAGTGATTCCTGTCCGATAAAATATCCCACCAGTGATTGCACCGTTGAAGCGTAAGCATCCAGGGCAAGCGCTGTAAATACCCACACCTGACGGATGACCTGGTGGGCTGCTCCTGCATCAGGACCAATACTATTTGCTGCCCGGGTAGCATAGGCCAGGAACAAGTTGAGAATACCAGTCCGGATAAATAGATCTCCACCTACCTGCAGCAGCTTAACTGCATCACGAAACATAAAGGATAGTGTTAAGTTCAGTTTTCTGGATACCAGGAAAATCCCAACCAGAGCACCCAGCCATTGGCTGATGGTACTTGCCAGGGCTGATCCTCCCACTTCCATAGCAGGAAATGGGCCATTGCCAAAAATAAGCAGCCAGTCCAGAGCTAAATTAAGGATGTTCACACCCAGGGCGATCCATAATGGGGTGCGCATGTCCTGCAAACCACGTAAGGCGCCGAAGGTCACCAATGTTATCAGCACCGCAGGAGCGCCGAAGAGACGGATTTGCATATATTCCACTGCTTTTATCTGAACTTCTCCCGCCGCCCCCAGCAGACCGGCCAACCAATTTGAGGTTGGACTAAATAACAGGATCAGTAGAATTCCGAAGGCGGCCGCCAATATCAGCGCCAGGCTTAAAATTTTCCCTGCTCCTTCTTCTTCCCCTTTGCCGTAAATCTGGGCCACTTCTGTCTGAGTGCCAATTCCCAGGAAATTAAACATCCAGAAAAGACTGGAGAGAGCGGTAGTGCCTACACCCAGTGCTGCCAGGGGAATTACACCAAGGGAAGAGATAAACGCGGTATCTACCAAGGCAGTGATCGGCTCTGCGGTCAGAGATAGAAGGACTGGAATTGATAATCCCAGCAGGGTACGATGGGGGCGGGAAGTAAAGGGATGGGGGGAGGTCATCGGCTTTGTGGTATTCCTCAATTACGATTGATTGAGTAAAGAACATTAGGGCACTAATTCGTAAATATTATAATACGGCCTCTTCTGGAATTGGTGTTTCCAACAGGTTTTCAAGATCCCTTGATTATCGCAGACGAATGGCTAATCGGATAGTAAAAAATTAGATCAGGCAGCAAGGAAATGGTCTAACCGATGAAACATAACTCCATATATATCCTATTAGGTTTCCTTTTTTCTATCTGGATCTGGACGGGTTGTCCTTCAGAAAAACTGGGTTATGAATTGGAGGGAGTACCATCTCTCCAATTTGTAGACAAGACACAACGGGAAGAGCCTGGAAAAATTATTACTCGAGAGATCGATGGCGTGTGCATGGTTGATATCTCCGGAGGTACCTTCTAATTTGTGAAATTGCTTTCGTGAATCTTACCCTGGATTGATATTTCTCCTTCCTAGCGAATCCCTAATAATAATAAATTCTATATAATTGGGTATTGACAATACTGTGTGACACATTGTATAATGTAAACCATGATGATGGAAAACACAATATCCGAACAGTATCTTAAGCTAACTCAGGAACTCCGTCGAGGAATCCTGGTCCTGGCCGCACTCAGCCAATTGAAGGAGGAAAAATACGGCTACGCATTAATTAGCAGCCTGGCTGAAAAAGGATTGGACATTGACCAGGGGACCTTGTATCCCCTGCTGCGCAGGTTGGAGTCCCAGGGTTTGCTGCAAAGCGAGTGGAATGTGGAAGGCCCTCGCCCCAGACGCTACTACGTAATCAATTCTGAGGGATCCAGAACTCTCGTGAATCTGGTTGGAGAGTGGCGAAATCTAACAAACGTTATGGAGAAATTATTGGTAGATATATCCAATGAAGGAGAACAAAATGAGTCTAATTGATCGTTATATCCAAGAAGTAGGGCGGCACCTGCCGCGCAAGAATCGGGCTGATATCATAGCTGAACTGCGTTCATCGATAGTAGATAACCTGGAAGATCGTTATAGTTCAGGTCCAGCAGAGTCAGATATTGGTGATTTTCTAAGAGAATTAGGAAAGCCCAGAGAAGTAGCTGCTTCATATTTCCCGGAAGGGCAATACTTGATCGGTCCCAGTTTATATCCCCTATTCCGGATGATAGCCTGGATTGTCGTGGTCGCCGTACTGGGAGCGCAAATCCTGGCATGGGGCATTGGAATATTTGTTGCCCCGGAATCCTTTAAAGTCTTGGAATTCTTCGGATCCCTGTTGAACAGCATCCCTGTATCATTGGGGTGGTTGGTTATAACCTTTATCATCCTGCAGCGTTTAGATGTAAAACCAGATTTAGATGATGAGCCCTGGGATCCTCAGTCCTTGCCCCAGATCAATGAAAGTGAAGATTATAAACGAGGTGAAATGATCTTTGGCCTGGTATTCGGTATTTTGATCCTGGTTTTGGTAACGTTCTTCCCGCAGTGGATCGGATTTGTGACCACTCCCGGTGGTAAGTTTTACCCCAATCCAGTCCTGATCCAACACCTGGTATGGATTAAAGTATCCCTGTTATCTGGTATTGCCCTCGAGATCTATCTGCTCTGGAAGGGAAGCTGGAGTTTGATTCCACGGATCATGAAAATTGCTGTGAACCTGTTGAGCATTGGAGTTCTGGCTTTACTTGTTCAGGGTCATAATACCTGGCTAGCAGCAAGAGGATCA
>RCNF010002658.1_pt1 | contig 11492 bp, 7 predicted proteins | sample 2041311 | NCBI WGS metagenome assembly RCNF01 (sample SAMN09708228, study PRJNA481090) | Marine sediment metagenome, whole genome shotgun sequencing project. | biome: marine sediment; feature: ocean; material: sediment; isolation source: Sewage treatment plant 2 marine sediment (STP2) ... | reverse complement strand
GGGTGGTGCACGTGATTACGGTCTATGCCTCCGCAGCATTTGTCATTATCGAACTGATAAACAATTTGACTAAAGCGTTAAACCTTCCACCCAACTTACTTACTATCGTGGTGATAGTGCTGGCTGTTGGATTCCCTCTGGCCATTGTCTTTTCATGGCTCTATGATCTGACTTCTGAAGGAATCGAGAAAACCAAACCTATCGAAGAGCTTAAAGAAGGAGAGAAAACAGTGATACCCAATGCATGGAGAATAGCCACCATCATAAGTTTTATTGTAATCATAGGACTTGTAACTATCAATATTGCAATGGGGACAAGGGGATTGCGGCCTGGGGATATCAAATCAATGGCAATACTTCCATTTGATAACTTCACCGGTGATGATGGGCTGGACTATGTGGCAGCCGGTATGCACTCCATCCTTATCGGAGATATGGGTACGGTGGCTGGACTGCGGGTGCTCGGGCCAACTACTTCCAATGTCTATAAAGAATCAGATATGACGGCCACTGATATTGCCAAAAAAGGTAATGTGGATGCACTAGTGGAGGCCACGCTGACCTGTTATGGTGGTGATACTGTATGTCTTCAGGTCAAGGTGATCACTCCGTATCCGGAGGAAAAAGTAATATGGGTACAAAATTTCATAGAAGACAAAAGTCAGATCCCGAATCTCTACAACCGGATCATCAGTGAAGTTGCTCATGAACTGAAGGTCAATCTTACACTTCAGGAAGAGACCTTGCTGGCTGAATCAAGGATTATTGACCCGGATGCATATGATGCCTACCTGAAAGGCATATCTAATCTCGATATGTTCAGCCCCGAATCCTGGTCTGTAGCCATAGAAAGTTTCGAAAAGGCCATTGAAATAGAACCCGATTGGGCTGCTCCCTATGCGGGATTGGCAGAGGTTGGGACTTATATGGATCAAGTTGGTTTTGGACCAGAGTCAGATAGAATCAGAATGATCTATGAAAACCTTACTAGGGCCCTTGAATTAGATCCTAATTCTGCCGAAGTTCATCATACAAATGCTGTAATTGCTATGGCCATTGAATTTGATTGGAAGAAAGCCGAACAGGAGTATTTAAAAGCGATTGAATTGAATCGCAGTTTTGCACGTAGCCATAGTTTCTATGCCCATTTGCTTACGATACTGCGAAGAACCGATGAAGCATTGTACCATGGTAAGATATCGCAGGAGCTGGATCCGGAAAATCCTTTTACACTGGGATTATATGTGGGGGTACTGCGCATTGCCGGACAATGCCAGGAAGCACTTTTTTATATTGAAAAAGCACTTTCTATTGATCCGGACCATCCCTTTTTGAGAGGCGGAATGGCTGATGTTTATGAGTGTTTGGGTGATTACGAAAAGGTATTTGAAGAGTGGAAAAAAATTAATTATGACCGCTGGGGAAAGTTAACAGATGTTGAATTACTGGAAAAAGTTTTCCATGAGCACGGATGGTTTGCTTTTATACAAGAATTAATACGGATTTATGAAGAGGCAATGGAAAACGATATACAAATTGCTCCCTTTTACCTCTATCAAAAGTATTTCATTTTAGGAAAATATGACAAAGCCATGGATTACCTCGACATAATGTACGAAGACAACAACCATCATCCAGCACTATCCTATCAATCAACCAAATTTGTCTATGATAAGATGAAAGGCAATGCAAGGTATATTGAACTCCTCAAGAAAATGAACCTGCCCATCAACTAATTGAGGCACATTCTCAGAAAAGTCAAATAATTACGACAGCTAACATTGTGTCATTTGCCAACCTGTCCCCTTGATAAAATATTGCTCGCCCAAATAGACCTACTTAACTTGTAGATGAAATATAATTCAAGCAAGCCCATTTGGTCAAGTAAAGAGCCAGACCAGCATATACACTGGACCGTTATAGATTCACAATTACAATCATTTTTTTTAAATAAAAAATCCAACTCAAAAAATTGTACTTTTGTAGCATGCGCATAGATATTATTACCGTTTCTCCTGAATTGATCAAAAGCCCCTTTGAGCACTCTATCATTAAACGAGGAATTAATAAAGGCCTCGTTAAAGTCTATTTTCATGACCTCCGTAAATATGCCATTAACACCTATGGCAAAATAGACGATTATCAATTTGGTGGAGGGGCCGGCATGGTATTAATGATCGAACCTATAGATAAATGCATAAGCAAACTAAAATCAGAAAGAGACTATGACGAAGTCATTTATATGACCCCAGACGCAAAAACGCTGAATCAACAAACTGCCAATAAACTTTCTTTAAGTAAAAATATTATCATTTTATGCGGTCATTATAAAGGGGTAGATCAACGTTTGCGTGATCTTTTTATTACGAAAGAAATTTCTATAGGCGATTATGTATTAAGCGGTGGTGAATTAGCTGCAGCCGTTTTGTGCGATAGTATTATCAGATTGATTCCTGGTGTGTTAGGTGACGAAACTTCAGCTTTATCAGATTCGTTTCAAGATGATATGTTAGCGCCACCCGTTTATACAAGACCCTCGACTTATAAAGAACTAAATGTACCTGAAATATTACTCTCTGGAAATTTTCCTGAAATTGAAAAATGGCGCCATCAAAAAGCATTAGAAAGAACAAAAACGATACGTCCTGATCTATTAAATAAAGGAGGAAAATAATTTCTGCCACTATTTATATTCTTCAAAAACTTTTTATTACATTTGCACACGCAAAATTAACCTCTGACGAAAATCGTGAAAGTTGATTCTTGAAAAACCATTAAAACATTTAAAATGGGAGATTTAGTAAAATTCGTACAAGACGAGTTTGTTACAAAAATAGAAATGCCGAATTTTTCGGCAGGAGACACTATTACTGTGTATTATGAAATTAAAGAAGGTAATAAAAAGAGAACACAGTTTTTTAAGGGCGTCGTAATTCAACGAAGAGGTTCAGGAGCTACTGAAACCTTTACGATCAAAAAAATGTCAGGAACGATTGGCGTTGAGCGAATATTTCCGGTCAATTTACCAGCAATTCAAAAAATTGAATTAAACAGAAAAGGTAAAGTTCGAAGAGCGAGAATTTTCTATTTCAGAAATCTTACCGGTAAAAAAGCAAGAATTAAGGAATCAAGAATATAATATAGTATTCTTACAATTTATTTTAAGCCCTGATACTTTAAAGTGTCAGGGCTTTTATATTAACATTTGTTAATAAATGCTATTAATATCTTCTTAATAACTCTTACCTATTTTTATTTGGAATTTTCATCATCATTTATATCTTTGAAGAAGAATTTACAAGGGGTTAGCAATTTAGCGAATCCGAGAGGAGATTTCGGTCAAATCGAAGTTCAATAAAGTAAACAACTGTAGATTCTAAAAGAACGTTCTTTTTGTTTTTAATTACAATCAATAGTATAACCAAGTATTTAGCATTAATAATTGGAAGTATCTATGTTATTGAAAACAGATTTAAAATATCTATATAAGAAGACCAATGTAGAGAGTAACATCCGTTATTATTGAAATTGCCTATTGTAGAGATATTTTAAAGAAACAACTAGCAAAGTGAGCGGTTTTATAAATGGCTCGTGGTAATTATTTCGGTAATGACCAACTTGTGCGAAAGGTTTCAGCTAAAAGCCATAATAAAAAGCAATTTTTATTATGGCTTTAGTTTTTTAGAGCATTTTTGAGTTATTAACAAATGTTAATAACTGATGTTCAAAACCGGTTAGTAAGTTGAATTAAGAAAATATACGTACTATTCTATTTTAACCTATTTTTATACTTGAGAATCTAAATATGATTTTTTCCCCTTTGTATTGCTATGAAATAGTTTAGTTACTATGAGCTTATTTAGATTCCAAATAATATTGTTCTTTAATAATTCATAATCAGTGTTTAGCGCACAATTCCTTAATGATAAAAAACTATTAGGGACAATATTTAAAAGCACCTTTTATAAGGTGCTTTTTTTTATCCTTATTTTCAAATTTAACTTAGAATATTTATTATAATAATTTCCTTAATTATGATATTTATCAATATATATATCGACTATTAATTAGTAAATTTGTAATCCTATTATATTTAAATTAAATACTTAAATCTCATTTTTCACAATCAAACATATGTCAAAGACACCTTCGATTATTTATACAAAAACTGATGAGGCTCCTGCTTTAGCAACCCGTTCGTTTTTACCAATAATAAAAGCCTTTACTAAACCTTCAGGAATTGTCATCGAAACTAAAGACATTTCTCTTTCCAGTAGAATTTTAGCCAGCTTTTCTGATTTTTTAACTGAAAACCAAAAAGTACCTGATGATCTTGCGGAATTAGGTGAATTAGCCAAAAAACCGGAAGCAAATATTATTAAACTACCTAATATTAGCGCCTCTATCCCACAACTAAAAGCTGCGTTAAAAGAATTGCAATCTTTAGGATTTAAATTACCCGACTATCCTGACGAACCAGAAAATGATATTGAAAAAGATATCAAATCACGTTACGATAAAATAAAAGGAAGTGCTGTAAACCCTGTCTTACGTGAAGGAAATTCTGATAGAAGAGCTCCAAAAGCTGTAAAAAATTACGCAAAAAAGAACCCACACTCAATGGGTAAATGGAGTTCAGACTCGAAAACGCACGTTGCAACGATGAGTAAAGGTGATTTTTTTAGTAATGAAAGATCAGTTACGATCCCAAACTCAACCACCGTAAAAATTGAACATATCGATGCAAACGGAAATAAAACTGTTTTAAAGGATGATATTCAATTATTGCAGGATGAAATCATTGATGCAACAGTAATGAGTAAAAAAGCATTGCTGGTTTTTTTAGAGGAACAAATTGAAGATGCAAAAACCAAAAATGTGTTATTTTCTTTGCATATGAAGGCAACTATGATGAAAGTTTCTGATCCCATAATTTTTGGTCACGCAGTAAGTGTATTCTTTAAGAATGTAATTGATAAGCATGCCTTAATTTTTGATGAGTTAGATGTAGATCTTAACAATGGTTTTGGAAATCTTTTAGTAAAGCTCAAAGAGTTACCTAAAGCTAAACGAATTGAAATTGAAGAGGATATTGAAGCTTTATATAAAATGAGACCTGCTTTAGCAATGGTAAACTCTGACAAAGGAATTACAAATCTTCATGTTCCTAGTGATGTAATTATAGATGCATCAATGCCCGCGATGATCCGAAGCTCGGGTCAAATGTGGAATTCAGCAGGCGACCTACAAGATACGAAAGCTGTAATTCCGGATAGTAGTTATGCCGGGATTTATCAGACAACCATTGATTTCTGTAAAAAACATGGAGCTTTTGATCCAACTACAATGGGATCAGTTTCAAATGTTGGACTTATGGCTCAAAAAGCGGAAGAATATGGTTCTCATGACAAAACATTCGAGATCACTTCAAAAGGAAAGGTCTGTATTACAGACGAGTCAGGCAAGATACTCATTGAACATGCTGTTGAAGAAGGTGATATCTGGAGAATGTGTCAAGTAAAAGATGCCCCCATACAAGATTGGGTTAAATTAGCTGTAAACCGAGCAAAAGCAACAGGAACGCCTGCAGTATTTTGGTTAGACAACAAAAGGGCTCACGATATTGAACTTATCAAAAAAGTAAATAGTTATTTACCTGATCATGATATAACAGGGCTAGATATTAGAATTTTACCTCCAGCAGAAGCTACACAATTTTCCTTAGAACGAATTATTAAAGGGCAGGATACTATTTCTGTAACTGGCAATGTATTGCGTGATTATTTAACAGATCTTTTTCCTATCCTAGAAGTAGGTACAAGTGCTAAAATGCTGTCAATTGTTCCGTTGATGAATGGTGGCGGATTATTTGAAACAGGAGCCGGTGGTTCTGCACCAAAACATGTACAACAATTTTTAGAAGAAGGGCATTTACGTTGGGATTCGTTAGGAGAATACCTTGCACTAGCAGTTTCTTTAGAACATTTCGGAACTGTCAATAATAATACTAAAGCCATATTGTTCTCTGAAACATTGGATGACGCTACTGATAAATTTTTAGATAATAAAAAATCACCCTCTAGAAAAGTCAATGAACTAGATAATAGAGGAAGCCATTTTTATTTGGCCTTATATTGGGCTCAAGCCTTGGCAAATCAAACTAAAGACTTAGAGTTACAAAAATATTTTATCGAAATTGCAAAAGAACTTGAAACTAATGAGTCTAAAATTATTGATGAATTAAATGCTGCACAAGGTAAACCAGTCAACATAGGCGCTTATTATTTGCCTGACGAAGAGTTAGTCTTAAATGCAATGCGGCCTAGCAAAACATTGAATAATATTTTGGATCATGCAACAAACCTTTCATTGATTCATACTATTTAATTATAACTTTATGTTATAGTAAAAGCTCCTTTTTAAGGAGCTTTTACTATACATTTGTTTGCTAATTAATTTATTCATGAGGTATCTCATAATTTGTATTTTGTATATCTTCCTTTTCAGTAGTGGTATACTATTGGCACAGGAAAAATTTACCATAAGCGGTACGATTGTACAGGAAGACAGCAACGAAACACTTATTGGCGTTAATATTCTCATACCAGAATTAAATATTGGTACGAGTACTAATGAATACGGCTTCTATTCTCTTACCCTTCCACCATCGACCTACAAAATAGTTATAAGCTATGTTGGCTTCAAAGATTATATCGAAACAATCGTATTAACCGATAATGTTACAAAAAACTTTAGTCTAATAGAATCATTTGAAAGTTTAGAAGAGGTTGTTATTCGAGAAAATACTGAGAAAACTAATATTAGAAAACCTCAGATGAGTATTAACGCATTATCGGCAAATACAATAAAGCAAATCCCTGTTGTTTTAGGAGAATTTGATGTAATTAAATCAATAACATTACTCCCTGGGATAACCAACGCCGGTGAAGGTTCATCAGGATTTAATGTTCGCGGTGGCTCTGCAGATCAAAATCTAATCTTGTTGGATGAAGCTACCATTTACAATTCCTCTCACTTGTTCGGCTTCTTTTCTGTATTTAATCCTGATGCAATAAAAGATCTCAAATTATATAAAGGAGGAATTCCGGCACGTTACGGTGGACGCGTTTCTTCGGTGCTTGATATTTATCAAAAAGAAGGGAATAGTAAAACATATCATGCTAACGGAGGAATTGGTATCGTTTCAAGTAGACTGTTAGCTGAAGGTCCACTCAAAAAAGACAAAGGATCATTTCTTTTAGGAGGAAGGTCCTCATATGCTCATTTGTTCTTACCATTATTTAATATTGACAATGTGGCCTATTTTTACGATCTTAATACCAAATTAAGTTTTAGGCTTAACGATCGTAATAATGTTTACTTGTCAGGTTATTTTGGGAGAGATGTGTTTAGAATTTCCGATAGTTTTGACAATACCTATGGTAATGCTATTTTGAATTTTAGATGGAATCACTTATTTTCAGATAAAATATTTTCAAATCTTTCTTTAATATATTCTGACTATTACTATGGTCTTAAACTTAATTTTGTTGAGTTTGATTGGAATTCTGGTATTCAAAATTTTAATGTAAAATATGATATTAAACATTACTTAAGTAATAATTTTAAGCTTCAATATGGCCTAAACAGTATCTATTATAAATTTAATCCGGGAAAAATTGAGCCTTCAACACCTACATCAGGAATCAATCCATTTAAATTAATTGATAAGTATGCTTTTGAAAATGCCCTTTATCTTGATGCTGAACATCAAGTTTCAGACAATCTGGCATTTTCTTATGGAATTCGATTTAGCTCATTTTTACGTTTAGGACAAGATGAACTAAATATATACGAAAACGATCAAGCCGTGAACTTTAACGGAGAACTTCAAATTTATGAAAAAGCACCCCCCATAGGTACAGAAAATTTTAACCATAGTGATGTAATTGAATCATATAGCAATATTGAACCCCGGCTCTCATTAGCTTATCAGCTAAATGATGACTCTTCAATAAAAGCCAGCTATAACAGGATAAGCCAATATCTACATTTATTGTCAAATACCGCATCTCCTACCCCATTAGATGTTTGGACACCGAGTGGAAAATACATTAAACCACAATTGTTAGATCAATATGCTGTGGGTTATTTTAAAAATATCAAAGACAATTCATATTCTGTAGAAATTGAAAGCTTTTATAAAAACATAAAAAATAGAATTGATTATATAGATGGTGCTGATCTGATTGCCAATAATGCAATAGAACAGGTTATTTTAAACGGGAAGGCCAGAGCCTACGGATTAGAATTTTTATTAAGGAAAAATGAAGGACGGTTTAAAGGATGGTTAGCATATACTTTGTCAAAATCAGAGCAACAAACCAAAGGAAGAGGTGTATCAGAGTTGGGAATTAATAATGGCAACTGGTATAATACACCATACGACAAAACACATGATATTTCGTTTACAGGTAGTTATGATTTAAATAAAAGATGGAAATTCAATGCAAATTTCTTGTTCCAAACGGGGCAACCTACAACGTACCCAAATGGGCAATACCAATATAACGGAATCAACATTCCTAGTTTTAGTGCACGAAATGAATTTAGATTACCATCATATCATCGTTTAGATCTATCAGCAAATTATTCACCGAAACAGAAGAAGAAAAAACGTTGGCAAAGTCAATGGGTTTTTGGTATTTACAACATTTACAATAGAAAAAACGCAGCATCAATTAGTTTTAGAGAGAATAGAAATACTGGAACAAATGAAGCTTTACAACTTTCTATTTTTGGAATAATTCCATCAATATCGTATAATTTTAAGTTTTAAAGATGAAGAAATTAGTCTACATAATAATTTTGAGCTTTTTCATTATTTCATGTGAAGATGTTATAGATATTGATGTTCCATCTTCAGAACCAAAATTGGTCATTGATGCTTCAATAAATTGGTTTAAAGGTACTAGCGGTAACCTACAAGAAATAAAATTAACATTATCCGCTCCGTATTTTGACAATGAAATTCCTCCCGCTAATGGCGCAGAGATAATTATCACAGACACACATAATAATACTTTTCAATTTATAGAAGAAGGTATTTCAGGAGTCTATAAAAACGATACTTTCATACCTGAAATCGAGGGTACTTATAATTTAAAAATTACCTATAACAATGAAATTTACTCGGCCACAGAAACATTAAAATCTATTAGTTCTATAGAATTCGTTGAACAAGAAAATGATGGTGGATTTTCAGGCGATGAAATAGAGCTCAAAGCCTATTATAATGATCCTGAAAATCAAGAAAATTATTATTTCTTCGAATTTCTAAATGATATTCCCACTATTCCAACATTAGAAGTCTATGATGATGAGTTCACTGACGGTAATCAAATTTTTGCCTTTTATTCGGAGGAAGACTTGACATCAGGTAATGAAATAATTATCCGTAATTATGGGGTTTCAGAGCGCTTTTATGAATTCATGTTCATTCTTCTTTTACAAAATAGTGTAGACGGTGGTGGCCCATTTGAAACACAACCTGCCACGGTAAGGGGAAATTGTATCAATCAAACAAATCCTAATAACTACCCACTTGGTTATTTTAGGTTGTCTGAAGCTGATGAACTTACCTATATTGTTGAATAGATTTATTTGACCCTTACTTTATAAATCGAGATCGTTTCTTTCGATATATCGTTTACCCCATAAAAGGATGCAGTTTCAACTACTAACACAACCGAAAATTGTGTATTTTTGAATTATGGATTTTATAAAAACCACCGAAAAAGATTCAAAATATAATCATCTTGAAAAGATGAAAATACGCGAACTCCTTACTAATATCAATAGTGAAGATAAGACCGTTCCTTTGGCAGTGGAAAAAGCCATTCCACAAATTGAAAAATTAATAGTTCAAGTAGTGCCAAAATTAAAATCAGGCGGACGACTGTTTTATATTGGTGCTGGTACAAGTGGTAGACTAGGAATTGTTGATGCCAGTGAATGCCCTCCAACATTTGGCGTTTCTCATGATTTAGTAATTGGCCTCATTGCCGGAGGTGATTCTGCCATTCGAAAAGCGGTAGAGTTTGCTGAGGATTCTGTTACACAGGGATGGGAAGATCTAAAATCATTTAATATTTCAAATAACGATGTAGTTATAGGAATTGCTGCTTCTGGCACAACCCCATATGTGATTGGGGCTTTAAAAAAATGCAATGAAAACAAAATCATTACAGGTTGCATTACGTGCAATGATAATAGTCCATTAGCAAAAACAGCAAAATACCCAGTCATTGTAATCGTTGGTCCTGAGTTTGTAACAGGCAGCTCCCGTATGAAAGCTGGTACTGCTCAAAAATTAGTATTGAATATGATCACCACCTCATCAATGATTCAATTAGGTAAAATAAAAGACAATAAAATGGTAGATATGCAACTATCTAACAACAAATTGGTAGACAGAGGTACCAAAATGTTAATGAATGAGTTGCAAATCGATGAAATATCAGCAAACAAATTACTGCAAAAGTATGGTAATGTAAGAAATGCCATTAATAATTATCATGATGAAAAATAATAAACCAAGCTTTGCAAATGCTTTTAAATATTTGGCTTTGGCATTGCCATTTTTATTTATTGCACCGATAGTTATAACTATAGGATTCAAAGCCTTAAAAAAAGACGGTTCTTATCTATTATTATTATTAGGGGTCTTATTAGCGTTAGCAGCAATGATTATAACTGCCATGGGTGTTATAAAAGTTTCAAGATACATTTTTGATAAGGATAATGATAAAGATTAAGTCTTTCTTTACTAAATTATTGCAATGGGAACACTGGCCAACATTTATGTTTTATGCGCCTTTGATGCCCTATTATATATTTTCAGCAATTAAGGCAAAGCATCCTGTATTCTTTCTTACGATCAATCCTGCAATTAAGTACTCCGGACACGGTACAGAATCTAAATATGAAACGATTCAGTTAATCCCTCAAAAATATAAACCCATAAGTACACTAATTAACAAAGGGTCAAATTTTAACGATATTTTGTTAAAAATCGAAGAAAAGAAAATCAAATTTCCACTAATTGCTAAACCTGATATTGGTTTTAGAGGTTATTTAGTAAAAAAAATTGATTCAAAAGAGGAACTTGACTTGTATTTTCAAAAAAACAAATTGGATATCATTATTCAAGAATTTGTAGATTATAAAAATGAATGTGGCATACTTTATTATAGGTTGCCAGGAGAAACTCATGGAAAAATAACGTCAATAACGCTTAAGAAATTTCTTACCGTTACCGGGAATGGACAATCTACCTTATCTGAGTTAATTTTAACTGATAAGCGTGCATATTTATATTATTCTATACTGAATAACATCCACAAAGAAAAAATGTTTAACACCCCTAAAGATGGAGAGCTCATAAAACTCACTGTCATTGGAAATCATTCAAAGGGAACACAATTCATTAA
>RCNF010001770.1_pt1 | contig 11493 bp, 10 predicted proteins | sample 2041311 | NCBI WGS metagenome assembly RCNF01 (sample SAMN09708228, study PRJNA481090) | Marine sediment metagenome, whole genome shotgun sequencing project. | biome: marine sediment; feature: ocean; material: sediment; isolation source: Sewage treatment plant 2 marine sediment (STP2) ... | reverse complement strand
TAATAAAGTAATTTTTTTCATTGTTTAGTAATTTAAGTTAATATTAGGTCAAATATATAGGTTATTCAAACGAAAAAAAGGGGAAAAACCCTGAGTTTAAAAATGAGCTATTCCTATCATTTAATTATGAATAAATGTATATTTATTAATTATAACACCAAATATAGCGAATTTATCAATATATTTAGGTGTTGTACTGAGAAAAAAAATCTATTTATACACGAAACTAGTAAAACAGCATTGTTTCATTAATGGGATATATTTGTAACATTACCAAGCTTTAAACGTCTTATTTCCATAATTACAGTTAACATCTATAAACTTGTCATTAATTGCCTGTTAATAGTATGTTTAGGTATAGCTAAAAAAAAATAAAATTCGTACAACCATGAGATTTGTCTACAGTTTATTATTTATATTCCTTGGAACTATGCTAACTTTTGCACAACAAACAGGTAAAGTTTGGTCACTTGAAGAATGTGTGGACTATGCTATTCATAATAACATTAGTGTTAAAAAAAGTGAGTTAGCAACCCAACTCAAAGAAGCAGATGTCGCCAGTGCAAAAATGAATTTCTACCCGAATGTTTCTGGGTCTGTTGGGGCCAATTACAGTTTTGGAGCACCTTTAAGTTACAGCTCTTTCAATAATAGCTATGGGATTTCATCGGGTGTCACTTTGTACAATGGTCAAAAAAATAAGCATTTCGTAACACTGGCAGAAAAAGATCTTGAAATAAGTAATTTGAACATTCAAAAAAATAAGGATGATATCTCTTTGTTCGTGGTTAATGCGTACCTAGATATTTTATACAACAGAGAAAATGTAAAAATTGCTCTTGAGCAAATCAGTGTGGGAGAAAAATTAGTGGAACGCATGCAAGGATTAGTCGATGCGGGAACCAAAGCTCGAAATGATTTGTTTCAAGTGGAAGCCAATTTAGCTGCAAACGAAGAGGCAGTAGTTACCGCTGAGAACAATTTAGATTTAGCGCTGCTTAATCTTGCGCAAACTTTGCAGATTTCTCATGTAGGTTTCGATGTTGCCGATGTATCCATTAATCTTGAGTCTGCTAAGTTGTTGTATAATAATAGTGAACTTATATATGAAAAAGCTTTGACTACACGACCCGAAATTGAAAGCGCTACGATGAGTATTGAAAACGCAGATATAGATATTGCTGTTGCAAAAGCGGGGAAATTGCCAACTGTATCAGCTTCTTATAGTTTTGGTACTAATTATTTTAATGTTGAAGATGCCCTTAATCAATCGGGCTATTTCAAACAATTGGCGGATAATAGAGGACACTCTTTAGGTGTATCTGTTGGAATTCCAATCTTCGATAAACACGCAACAAAAATTGGTGTACAACGAGCTCAAATTTTAAAAGAAATGGCTGAATACACTTTAGAAGATGAAAAGACACATTTAAGAGCCACCGTAGAACGTGCCTATATCGATGCAAAAACTTCCTTAAAGACGTTTGAAGCGGCAAAAAAATCGGTTGAAGCGCAAGAAGAAGCATTTAGAACTGCTCAAGAACGATATGATTTAGGTGTATTAACCTCCTATGATTTCGATCAAGTTCGTAATCAATTGGTAAATGCGCAGTCTTCTTTTATTCGAGCTAAATACAGTTTTGTTTTCCGTTCTACGCTCTTAAAATTCTACTACGGATTACCTATTAAATTATAAGCTAGCTTATGTCTCAAAAAAGAGAACCCAATTATAAAGCGTTATTCTATTTAGCTTTGTTTTTTATTGCTTTTGGGATTGTAGTGCGGAATTTTCCATATGCCACAAAGTTTGCTACTATTGTTTTTATCGCCATTGGTGGATTGTTTTTAATCATCAGCTTGAAAAATAAAGACAAGTGGATGGGTAAATAACCACTTTCATTTTCACCTTTCTCAGGTATTGACTCCTTTTTAGGTATCCTTGGAAAATACCTATATTTGTGCAACAAATAACACAAATAAATGGAACAAATTCCTGTATATAAACCCAAGAACAAAATTCGAATAGTAACTGCTGCCTCCCTTTTTGACGGTCATGATGCTGCAATTAATATTATGCGTAGAATAATACAAGCTACCGGTGTTGAAGTTATTCATTTGGGACACGATCGTAGTGTGGAAGAAGTGGTCAATACCGCTATTCAAGAAGATGCCAATGCCATAGCCATAACGTCGTATCAAGGTGGACATATTGAGTATTTTAAATATATGTACGATTTGTTGCTGGAAAAAGGAGCGCCACAGATTAAAATTTTCGGTGGTGGCGGTGGCGTAATACTTCCTAAAGAAATTAAAGAATTGATGGATTACGGTATTACCCGAATATACTCACCAGATGATGGACGTCATATGGGTTTGCAAGGCATGATCAATGATATGGTCAAACAAAGTGATTTTAATGTATCAAGTCTTTCAGAAAAAAATAATATCTCAAGTCTTTTAAAAAAGAAAGATGTCAATACCATTGCGCGATTAATTTCTATTGCAGAAAATGATCATGATGATTTCACCAATATTTTCTCCATAATTTCTAAGAAAAATGTTACACCAATCCTCGGGATTACTGGTACGGGTGGCGCTGGGAAATCGTCTTTGGTAGATGAATTAGTTAGGCGATTTCTTGCTGATTTTTCAGATAAGACTTTGGCAATTGTTTCAGTAGATCCTTCTAAAAGAAAAACAGGTGGTGCTTTATTGGGTGACCGAATTCGTATGAATGCTATTAATAGTTCACGCGTTTATATGCGATCTCTGGCAACGCGTCAAAGTAACTTAGCTTTATCAAAAAACGTAAAAGATGCACTTGATATTTTAAATGTAGCCAATTACGATTTGATTATTTTAGAAACTTCAGGAATTGGACAATCGGATACAGAAATTTTAGACCATTCAGATGTTTCTCTTTATGTGATGACACCTGAGTACGGTGCCGCCACACAGTTGGAAAAAATTGATATGCTCGATTTTGCGGATGTTATTGCTTTGAATAAATTTGATAAGCGAGGTGGTTTGGATGCACTACGAGATGTTAAAAAACAATACCAACGCAATCATAATTATTTTGACAGGGATGTGGATGATATGCCGGTATATGGAACCATAGCTTCTCAATTTAATGATTTCGCGACTACTAATTTATACCGTGTTCTTCTAAATACAATAAGCGAAAAAACAGGAACAAGTTTTACATCATCGCTGTCAGAATCAACAGAGATATCTGACAATGCATTTATTATTCCGCCTAAGCGTGTGCGCTATTTGTCTGAAATTGTGGAAAACAATAAATCGTATGATGAGTGGGCATTAGTACAAAAGAATATTGCCCAAAAATTATTTGGAATTTACACTACTATAAAATCTATATTGAACATCACTTTAAGTGAAACAAAACTTTCTTTTTTAACAAAAGATGGTTTAGATGATAAAGAGATTCTGAAACAAGTTCAGAATAATTCGGATAAACAATTGGTAGCTTTGTTGCTAGAAGAATTTGTTAAAAACAAAAAAGATTTAGACCCTTATAATTGGGATAAAATATTGGAATGGCAGGATAAGAAACAAGCCTATAAAAATGAGGTATTTAGTTTTAAAGTACGTGGAAAAGAAATAAACATTCCTACACATACGGAATCACTATCACACACTAAAATTCCTAAGATGTCCCTTCCAAGGTACGAAGCATGGGGTGATATTTTGTGGTGGTTGTTACAAGAAAATGTGCCGGGAGATTTTCCATTTACTGCTGGAATTTATCCATTTAAGCGTACCGGAGAAGATCCAACAAGGATGTTTGCCGGTGAAGGCGGACCAGAACGTACAAATCGACGATTTCATTATGTGAGTTTAGGAATGCCTGCAAAACGTTTATCGACGGCTTTTGACAGCGTTACTTTGTATGGGAACGATCCCGACATGCGTCCGGATATTTATGGGAAAATTGGAAATTCAGGTGTGTCAATTTGCTGTTTAGATGATGCGAAAAAACTGTATTCAGGCTTTGATTTAACCAATGCTATGACATCGGTTTCCATGACCATAAACGGACCGGCACCTATGATGTTGGGCTATTTTATGAATGCGGTAATCGATCAAGAATGTGAAAAGTACATTCATAAAAAAGGATTAGAAAAAGAAGTCAGCAAAAAAATAAATGCCATTTATAAAGCAAAAGGAATTCCTCGCCCGGCTTATCAAGGTAAATTACCTGAAGGAAATGACGGATTGGGCTTGTTTTTGTTAGGCGTCACCGGAGATCAAGTGCTACCTGAAGCGGTATATCAAAAGATTAAAAAAGAAGCGATTGCAAAAGTTCGAGGCACCATACAATCCGATATTTTAAAAGAAGATCAAGCGCAAAATACGTGTATTTTTTCTACCGAATTTGCGTTGCGTATGATGGGAGATGTTCAGGAGTATTTTATCCAGAACAAAGTGCGTAATTTTTATTCGGTATCTATTTCAGGTTATCATATTGCGGAAGCAGGAGCCAATCCAATTTCGCAACTGGCTTTTACGCTGGCTAATGGTTTCACTTATGTGGAGTATTATTTGTCTCGTGGCATGGATATCAACGAATTTGGTCCCAATTTATCCTTTTTCTTTTCCAATGGAATTGATCCGGAATATGCAGTAATTGGACGTGTTGCTAGAAAAATATGGGCAAAAGCCATGCGTGATAAATACAAAGCCAATACAAGAGCGCAGCTATTGAAATATCATATTCAAACCTCAGGACGTTCGTTACACGCACAGGAAATTGATTTTAACGATATCAGAACTACCTTACAAGCGCTGTATGCTATTTATGACAATTGCAATTCTTTGCACACGAATGCTTATGATGAAGCCATTACCACACCAACAGAAGAAAGTGTTCGAAGAGCCATAGCCATTCAATTGATTATCAATAAAGAATTGGGATTGACCAAAAATGAGAATCCGATTCAAGGTGCTTTTATCATTGAAGAACTAACGGATTTAGTAGAAGAAGCCATTTACGCCGAGTTCGATAGAATTACAGAACGAGGTGGTGTTTTGGGCGCGATGGAAACCATGTACCAACGCAGTAAAATACAAGAAGAAAGCATGTACTACGAAACCTTAAAACACACGGGTGAATTACCTATAATGGGTGTAAACACCTTCTTGAATAGTAAAGGTTCCCCTACAGTTTTGCCACAAGAAGTTATACGTGCTACTAAAGAAGAAACGGAGCATCAAATCCAAGTGGTAAAAAACATGCATAAAGCTTATGCAAAAGAAGTAAGCGAACATTTAATTCTACTACAGGAAAAATCCTTAGCCAATGAAAATATTTTTGAGCAATTAATGGAAGCTTCTAAGGTATGTACCATTGGACAGATAACGGAAACCTTGTTTAGTGTTGGTGGTCAGTATCGTCGAAATATGTAGTAGTATTATTTGATACAAATAATTATATTTCAACTTTAACAGATAAATCTTTATGGAACAGCTACAGTTACAATGGATTGAAACAATAATACTGATCCTTTCCATCAGTGTAATTAGATTTCTTATCGGTGTGTTAATTAATAAAGTAGGTAAAGCTTTTCATTTTCATAAACCTAGAATAAGTGTCATAAAAAAGATAACAAATTCCCTGCTTATTTTTATCTTTCTGGTGATTTTGCTACTTATTTGGGGTGTTGATCAAAGTGATTTATTATTATATGCTTCTTCGGTTTTAACAATTTTAGGAGTCGCCTTTTTTGCACAATGGTCCTTGTTATCAAATGTGACCGCTGCGGTAATTTTATTTGTAAACCATCCGGTGAAAATTGGTAACCGAATCAAGATCATGGACAAAGACTATCCTATTGAAGGTGTGATTAATGACATAGGTGCTTTTTTTGTCATTATAAAAACCGATAATGACGAAAAAGTGACATTACCGACCTCACTTTTATTACAAAAAATGGTAAAAATTGAAACAGTTAAGAAAAGAGATTAATCTCTATTTCGAAATAATATGAATATCCTGCTGTGGGAATGGAATGGTAATTTGATTTTCCCTAAACAGACTATCAATTTCAAATCGCAAATCACTTTTTGTCATGGTGGTGTTAAAACTGTCATTAAGTCTTACTACTAATTTAAAATTCAAGGAACTATCTCCAAATTCGTTGAAGATTACAATTGGTTTTGGCGAATTGAGCACACTCTTAACATTTTTTGAAGCCTGTAATAGTAATTCTTTAACTAAGCTTACGTCACTTCCATAGGCCACTCCAACTTCTACACTTTCTCTTGTAATTCTTCCATTTTGAGTCCAGTTATACAAAGAGTTGGTTAGATACAAATGGTTGGGGATAATTAAAACTTTGTTTTCGATGGTCAGCGCCTTGGTTGTTCTCAAACTTATTTTAGTGACTCTTCCTACTTTCCCTTCAATTTCAATAATATCATTTACTTGCAATGATTTATCTACTAAAATAAAGATACCACTTATAATGTCTTGAAAGAAAGTTTGCAAAGCCAAACCTACACCTAATAGCAAAGCGGCTGCACCTGCAATTAATCCAGTTATACTAACACCCATACTGCTCAAAGCAACCAAGAGCACAATTATATAGATAAAATATTTTAGATACACAAAAACACTCAAAAGCCGTGGAAGGTCGTCTGTATCAAATTTTTTGGTAAAGAAGCGCCTAATCAAATTAAGTAAAATCGAAACCAAAAACAGAATTACTATAACGATCAAAAGTTCTTTAACACTAAGATTAAGTGTTTCATTGTTAAGTATTTTATAGTTTAATATTTTAAGTATTGTATCCATGTTTTTAGCCTTTATGAAGAATATTTCAGTTAATAAGTTAAAAATAGTTCAATTAACTTAATAAATTTTACTTTTTTTTTACTTTTGCAAAAATATATCTTTTTATGGAGAAATTGAACGAATATTTTCAGATAGCAATAGATAAAGTAGTATTTTTTGCCCCAAAAGTGCTTTTAGCAGCGTTTATTCTTTGGATAGGCTTCAAATTGATTAAGAAAGCAATGAGTCTGTTGGAATTAGGACTTGCAAAAGCGGGCTTTTCTGACACCATTCGTCCTTTCCTAGTGTCCATAATTGAAGTTATTCTTAAAGTGGCTTTACTTTTCATCATAGCTGGAATTATTGGAATTGAACTCTCCATTTTCGCTACTATAATTGCGGCATCCGTTTTTGCAATTGGAATGGCATTGCAAGGGAGTTTGGGTAATTTTGCCTCAGGTTTGATCGTGCTTTCGATGAAACCATATGAAGCGGGTGACTGGATTCAGGTGGAAGATAAATTTGGAAAAGTGGAAGAAATTGGTGTTTTCAACACAATAATTGTGACACCTGGAAGTAAAACGATGATTATACCTAATGGAAAAATCACAAGTGATGTAGTTACTAATTTTTCAAAAAAAGGAATTATACGATTAGAATTGGAAGTTACGATGCCGTATGACGAAGATTTTCCAAGGGTAAAAGAGATTATAAAAGAAGCACTTGCCCCAATTGATAAAATATTATCTGAACCTGCAACAGATATAGGTATCGTAGCATTCGACTCACACTTTGTAAAAATAGGTGTACTGCCTTATGTGGTGCCAGATGACTATTGGGAAGTGACGTATGATTCTTATAGAAACATCAAACGAGCTTTTAGTGAAAACGGCATTCAGGTTGCTTACTCTGAAGGAGTGCAAATGGGTACAATAGGTAAATAGTATGTTGCTATTCATTATTTTGGATTCTTTTCAGCTTATAGAAAAGTAAATTTCCTAACAACATTAAACCTGCCATTACAAACCAAGTAGTGGAAAAACCAAAGTATTTCGAAAGTTGCATACCCATATTGGGGCCAACTATGAAACTTACTGAAAAAGTCAGTGTGTAGAGCGCCATATAATCTCCTTTGTTCCCTCTATTGGAACGGGTCATAGCGTAGGTGTTAGAGAACGGAAAACTAATCATTTCGCCTATAGACAGGAATAGCATTCCTAGTATTGGAATCAGAATATGAGTGGAAGCAGGTAAGACTAAAAAACTCAGCGCAAAAAACCAACCACCTACAATGACCATAGACATCATCTTATATTTTTTCTTTTCTAAGTAATGAACCAGAGGCATTTCTAATAGAAATATTAGAAAACCGTTTCCAGCCAATAGTAATCCAATTTGTTTTTCGGACATTCCAATTACGGTATCATAATACAATGGTAGTGTGCCAAAAAACTGCATAAAGGCAATTCCCATCATCAATATAGCTAGGCAAAATAGAAGATACTGATGATCTCTGTATGGTGATTGAATTTTTTTTGCACTTTCATCAACATCGCTCTCTTTTGGTCTGTTTTTAGATTTTTTTTCATTTAAAAGGAGCCAAATCATAAACGAAGCTAGGATACACGTAATTCCATCAATCCAAAAAAGACCTTGGTAACTGAAGTAGGCAATAATTAATCCGCCAATTGCAGGTCCAGCTGAAAAACCAAGGTTAATTGCCAATCGTATGAGCGTTACCGAACGGGTTTTGTTTTTATCTTCGCTAAAGGCATCCATAGCTACCCAAATTGCAGGACGAAAAGTATCCGCTACAAAACTCAAAATAAAAATTCCAAAAGTAAATTGCCAAAAAGTGTGTAAGTATTGCAATCCGATGAATAAAAAACCTGTCAGCAATAAACTGCTAAACATGACTTTAAAAAACCCAAATCTGTCTGTGAGTTTACCACCAATAAAAGTTCCAGCGGCAGATCCTAATCCGAAAGCACTCATTATCCAACCGACTTCTGATAAATTGAGATTTAAATGTTTGGTTAAATAGAGTGATAGAAAAGGAATTACCATGGCACCAGCTCTGTTAACTAGTGTAATCAGTGCTAAATACCAAATGTTCAAGGATAATCCTCTATATGGCGTTAGAAATTTATTTAAGATACCCAAGTCGAACGGTTTGTTTGTAAAAATAGGGAATTAAAACACATAATAAATTAGTTATATGTATTTTTGGATAAGTTAATACTAAAGAATAAACTTGTAAAACATATGAAATATATCTTTTTTTTAATATTCCTTCCCTGTTTGGTTTCCTGCTCAGATAAAGCACTTACAAAAGAACAAGTAGCCTTATTGGAAGCTGCGAAGGAAAAGCAGTACGAACTGAATGTTCAATATGCTGACAAAGAGGAATCACCTTTAACAGAAGAAGATTTTGAGCGCTTCAAGAATTTGGAATTCTTCCCCATAGATTTAAAGTATATTGTAAAAGCTTCTTTTATTCAGAATGATTTTCCAGTTCCTTTCGAAATGGCAACTTCTACAGACAGAAAACCGATGTACCAAAAATACGGAAGTTTGTATTTTAAGATTGATAATATAAAATACGAATTGCCTGTTTACCAAAATGTTTCGGCTTTGCAAAAAGAAGAATACAAGAACTACCTTTTTGTTCCATTTACCGATTTGACAAATGGAGAGGAATCCTATGGAGGTGGTCGTTATTTAGATTTGGAATTGCCTTTAGATGCGGAAGTGATTATAGACTTTAATCGAGCCTATAATCCCTATTGCGCTTATAATCATAAATATTCTTGTGTGATTCCACCTAAGGAGAGTGATTTAAAAATTGCCATTAAAGCTGGTGTAAAAGCTTTTCATTAAAAGTGTTAAGACCTTTATTAATTTTCAATATAAACAGATATGGAAGCAGACTATAAAAGAACATGGATTTTAACAAAAATGATAATTTTAGTCTTGATTATATGGGTTGTTTCGGCGTTAGTAATTATTTGGCAGATCGATAATTGGTCAGACAGAGGTACTTTTGGCGATTTGTTTGGAGCGGTGAATGCGCTCTTCTCCGGCTTGGCCTTTGCCGGTCTGATCTTTACCATTGTTTTGCAAAAAAGAGAATTGGCATTGCAACGGTCTGAAATTGCCCAAAATAGAATTGAACTAAAAAAAACAGCAAAATCCCAGCAGCATTCAGAGAAAGCGCTATTTGAACAAGTGGAGCAAATGAAGATTAGTGCAAAATTAAATGCGCTGAATACTATAATTAACTATTATAATATTCAAATAACCAGCACGAATAATTCTGAAGAGGTTATTCTTAAGGCCAAAGAACGGAGACGTGAAACCATAAAAGAAATCGATACATTAATCAACAGAATAGGTGATGATGATATAGAGTAGTTTTTTTAGGTAGAGGTTAAAGTTCGAAGAGTTATGGAAAATTACGAATTTAGCTTTCAAAATTTGAACTTTCCAGCTTATAAAAGTTTTCCCCCCCATAAACCCTAAAAAACCGCTAAGAATCCCATAATTAAAGGTAGCAGGGAATATCAAATAAAATAAATGTAACCACATCAAATAGATTGTTAATTTTGCGCTGCGAAATAATTGAAGATGTTCAATTTTGCTTAAAGTACTTTAAAAAAAAAAGATGAAATCATTTTTTCACAAGCTTGTTGTAAAAATAGTTGAAAAACGTTTAAAACAGAAACATAATAATGTTACTAAAAAACTATTAAATAAAGAATCAATATTGCTTGAAGTAAGCCTTAGGCATATATTGATTGAGAGCGCTTTTATTGCTGTTGGCGTTGTTTTGGCCGGTTTTGGACTAAAAGGTTTTTTATTGCCAAATTCATTTATAGATGGTGGCGCTATGGGGATTTCTCTGTTAATATCAGAGACCACAAACATGTCTCTTTCGGTTCTAATTATCCTAGTGAATTTCCCTTTTATAATATTGGGTTATTCTCATGTTGGAAAGCAATTTGCTTTTAAAAGTATTGTTGCCATTATTGCCCTTGCGCTATTGGTGCACTTTATACCTTATCCACTTATTACATCAGATAAATTATTAATAGCTGTGTTTGGTGGTTTTTTCTTAGGAGCTGGTATTGGAATGGCCATTCGCGGTGGTGCAGTTATTGATGGTACAGAAGTCTTAGCCATTTATTTAAGTAAAAAGACAGGTTTGACAATTGGTGATATCATCCTCCTCTTCAACATTGTAATATTTGCATTTGGTGCCTATATTCTATCTATAGAAGTTGCGCTATACGCAATGCTTACTTATTTAGCTGCTGCAAAAACGGTAGATTTTGTTATTGAAGGAGTTGAAGAATATACAGGCATCACTATTATTTCAGCCGAAAGTGAAGCGATTAGATTGATGATTACAGAAGAATTAGGTAGAGGGGTTACTATTTACTCTGGAAAAGGAGGATTTGGTAAAAAAGGGGCAAGCTTAAAAGAGATAGATATTTTATTTACCGTTGTTACCAGACTCGAAATAGCAAAACTTCAAACAGAGATTGACAAAATTGATGAAAATGCCTTTATAATAAAAGGAAGTATAAAAGACACAAAAGGTGGTATGATAAAAAAACGTCCTTTAAAATAAATGTACAGAAGAATTTAGGGTGAAAAAAGCATTCATTATTCAAAAATTTGATCATTTTTGATTA
>RCNF010001768.1_pt1 | contig 11495 bp, 12 predicted proteins | sample 2041311 | NCBI WGS metagenome assembly RCNF01 (sample SAMN09708228, study PRJNA481090) | Marine sediment metagenome, whole genome shotgun sequencing project. | biome: marine sediment; feature: ocean; material: sediment; isolation source: Sewage treatment plant 2 marine sediment (STP2) ... | reverse complement strand
CAAAATCCTACGCTTTTTTCTTACCTTTTTTGGGATTCTTTATTTTGTAAATTCAACAAGTAAATGCAACTTAATGACTCATATTCTACATAGAAGCTTTAACCTCATTATATTCGACAATAATATCCGAAATAATATCACTTACTGATTTTATATTATGAATCAATCCAGCTATTTGACCAATTTCTAGTTCTCCATCTTTTAAATCACCTTCAAACATGCCTTTTTTTGCACGTGCACGACCAAGAAATTCTTGCAATTCTTCTTTGCTTGGGTTCTGTAGGTAGAGTTCTTGTAACTTGTTAAAGAACGGATTCCTTATTAAGCGGACAGGAGCCAATTCTTTCAAGGTAAGATACGTGTCTCCATCTTTTGTTTTTACTACTTCTTCTTTAAATTTTAAGTGAGCAGAAGCTTCGGTACTAGCCACAAAACGGCTACCCATTTGTACGCCATCAGCACCTAAAACCATTGCTGCCAACATCCCACGACCACTGGCTATTCCTCCGGCCGCGATAACAGGAATACTAACTTTTTCTTTGACCATTGGTATTAAAGTAAATGTAGTTGTTTCCTCGCGGCTATTGTGTCCGCCAGATTCAAATCCTTCAGCGACAATAGCATCAACTCCAGATTCTTGCGCTTTTAGGGCAAATTTCACACTGCTTACAACATGTACAACTGTGATTCCTTTGTCTTTCAAAAAAGTGGTCCAAGTTTTTGGGTTTCCAGCAGAAGTGAATACAATTTTAATATCCTCATCTACAATTATTTGCATAATTTCATCAATATTTGGATAGAGTAGTGGTACATTGACACCGAAAGGCTTATTAGTTGTTTTCTTTGCTTTTTGAATATGTGTACGCAAAACTTCTGGATACATAGATCCCGCACCAATTAATCCTAAACCACCAGCATTACTAACAGCAGCAGCGAGCTTATAACCACTTACCCAAATCATCCCTCCTTGAATAATTGGATATTTAATTTTAAAAAGTTGTGTTATACTTGTATTCATATAGAATTAGATTTAAACAAGGTTGATGAACCATTAGTACAGACTATCCAAATCTTCTTCAGTATCTATGTCATCTTCAAATTCGCTATTAGAATCATCATTAAATTCTGAATCAAAGTCTTCAATGATCTTTTCACTAGTAAACTGTTTGTCGGGAACCTTATTCGGAAGATCACCGATGCTTAAACTGAGTTTTGGTTTTTCTAACTTAACTTTTTCGTCGATTTTTTGTAATTCAATAAAAAAAGTCCACATTGCTAAGAAATCATATACATAAAGAAGATGTGGGTTTTCTTCAGAAAAAATAGCAGTTAATTCATAATCTTTCATTTCGTTACCACTGCTTGAATCGTTCATGTTAATAAGAGGAATCTCTTCACCTTGATCCCAATCCTCATTAGTGCGATAAAAAGCAGCTATTTCCTGCGTTGAAAACCCAAATGCAGCAATAATTGCATTATGAAAATCGAGAAGACTACTGTTTGCATTGATAACAATATCTCTTATAACATCTGCGTCTACATCTAAAATACAACGAAACGTATACTGCATTATTTGTAATTTTAATTAGGTAGTTAAAGATACAAAAATAGTATTAAAAAATAGAAATAAGGTAATTTGAAGAAGGGATGATTTCATTTAATTCTGACTTTAAAAATTATTTTTCATCCAAGTAAAAACGGGAAAGCGAATAGAATTTTATACTTCATTTTCTAAGTTTAAGATAATTTCTTATTTTTACCACAAATACCTCCAAAAGAATGGATAATCGTGATAAATTAGATCGTATCAACAGTTTTATGTCAAATACATTGATGGAAACGCTTGATATTAAATTTATCGACATAGGTGCTGATTTTTTGGTAGCAGAGATGCCAGTTACTCCTAAAGTTCATCAACCGATGGGACTTTTACATGGAGGCGCTAGTGTTGCTCTTGCTGAAAGTGTAGGAAGTACGGCTTCCTATTTTTTGATTGATCACTCCAAACATGAAGTTCGAGGGATTGAAATTTCTGCTAATCATTTACGTAGTGTTTCTGAAGGAATAGTTACAGCCACAGCTAGATTGCAGCATAAAGGCAGAACAACTCATTTATGGGAGATTAAAATTGTTGATGATAAGAATAAGTTGGTCTGTATATGCAAATTGACCAATATTGTATTACCTAAAAAATAAACTCCAAGTAATAGAAAAAAATTGTGAACACTCATCAAAACTCTATCGCAGATAGTGTACAATCGTACATAAATAATAAGAAAGCATTTGTCTTTTATCGGAAAATGGAAACAGATAATGTAGTTGCTTTAATTCAAAAGGACAGTCAACTTCATACCGTAACCGATTATAAAGAATCAGGATTCGTTTTTGCACCTTTCAATTGCTCCAATAAGGTTGTATTACTTCCCTGTTCAGAAATTAAAAAAGAGTTTTATCCAACGCCGAATTCTAGTAAGTCTTTTAAAATCAAGGATTATAAGGTAGATGAGTTTGAGAAGGAGCAATATGAAGATTTAGTAAAAAGAACAATCTCTTTCATACAAGATGGTAAAGCAGACAAGGTTGTTACTTCTCGAAAAATTGAAATTGAATACGATAAATCAAATATTGGAATCCTCTTTGAGAATTTGTTGGTTGAATATCCACATGCAATGGTTTATGTTTGGCATCACCCTAAGGTAGGTTTATGGCTTGGTGCAACTCCCGAAAAAATGTTGTATGTACATAAAAGTTCTTTTTCTACTATGGCTTTAGCGGGAACACAATTGAAAGCTGCTAATGTTACTTGGAAATTAAAGGAACAAGAAGAACAGCAGTTTGTTACGGACTTTATAACCGATCAATTAATTTCTATTGCAGATCATCTAGAAATTTCTGAACCTTATACGGAATTCGCCGGTCATTTAGTACATATACGAACGGATATACAAGGAACTTTATTAGACGATACCAGTTTGGGAGATTTAATTTTTAAAGTACACCCAACACCTGCAGTCTGTGGTACTCCAAGAAATAGTGCCAAAGAATATATTCTTCAGAATGAAGGATATGACAGAGAGTATTATGCTGGTTTCTTAGGTGAATTAATGGTCAATGATAACACAGATTTGTATGTAAACCTTAGGTGTATGCAATTAGAAGATTCGAAAGCCAAAATATATATTGGAGGAGGTATTACAAAAGATAGTGACCCTGAAAAGGAGTGGGAGGAAACCTATCAAAAATCCTTGATTTTAGCTAAATTTTTAGAATAGCTTTGCTCAATTAAAAAACACTAAGAAATCTCTTGCTCAATCCTTTTAATAATTTCTTGAAAGTCAGTTTCATAATCAAACCAACGTATTTCTTTGTCTTTTTTGAACCAAGTATTTTGTCGCTTGGCAAATCGCCGTGTATTTTTTTTAATTTCAGAAATAGCGAAGTCTACCGTAAATTCACCATCAAAAAAGGAAAATAGTTCTCGGTAACCTACAGTTTGCAATGCATTTAGTTCTTTATGCTGATGTAGTGATTTGGCTTCCTTCAGCAAACCTTCTTTTAGCATAGTATCAACTCGATCTTCAATTCTTTGACATATGATTTCTCGATCTGCATCTAAACCTACTTTAATTGGAATAAAATTTCGAGGTGTTTTTGGTTTATTTTTATAGTAGGCGTATTTATTTCCAGTTCCTAAATAAACTTCTAATGCCCGAATAACACGATGCGGGTTTTGAATATCAATTTCCCTATAGGTTTCAGGGTCAAGTTTTTCCAGTTGTGATTGTAAGCTCTCTAAACCTTCTTTCAAGAGTTGCTTGTTCAACGATTCCCGAACATGCGTTTCAATTTTTGGAAAATAATCTAAACCTGTCAGAACAGCATCGACATATAGTCCGCTCCCACCTACCATCACAACAACATTTGTTTTCTTAAAAAGAGCGTCTAATACTTGTAAAGCATCTTTTTCGAATTGACCAACACTATATTCTTCATGAATACTTCTATTTTGAATAAAATGATGTGGAATTTGAGTTAATTCATCCGTATTCGGAACAGCGGTTCCAATACACATTTCTTTGTAAAACTGCCTAGAATCTGCAGAAAGAATTTCACAGCCAAAATGGGTTGCTAACGCAATGCTCAAATTGGTTTTTCCAATGGCGGTTGCTCCCACAATACTGATGAGGTAGTTCATGTCAATTACGAATTATCAATTATCATTAATAATTATGAATTATTCATTTAACTTTTCTCCACAGGAATAGCAAAATTCTGCATCATCTTGATGGTTGTCTGCCAAACAATGCGGGCAGGATTGGGTGTTGGTGTCGATTGTTTTATACCTACTGTATTCAGCAGAAACAATACCTGTAGGAATAGCAATAATACCATACCCCATAATCATTATAATTGAAGCTACAAATTGACCCAAAGGTGTGATTGGAGCAATATCTCCATAACCTACCGTAGTTAGGGTTACAATAGCCCAATAAACAGATCGTGGAATACTATCAAATCCACTGTCTTGGTTGGCCTCAATTAAATACATTAAACTCCCAAGAATTACGGCAATACTCACTACGGCCAATAGAAAAACTAAAATTTTTGCACGACTCGCATTCAGGGCTTTTGCTAGATTTTCAGATTCACCAATATAGCGAGCGAGTTTTAATACCCTAAAAATACGTAATAGCCTAAGGGCTCTAAGGGCAACTAGCATCTGAGCTCCACCAAAAATAAGAGAGATATACTTTGGAATAGTAGATAGTAAATCGATAATACCAAAAAAACTGAAAATGTAAGATTTTGGTTTTTTAACGGAGATTATTCTTGCAATATACTCAAAAGTAAAAATGATTGTTATCACCCATTCTGCAAAGTTGAAAAAGTCGTGGTATTTAGCGTCTAATCTATCCACACTTTCCAACATTACCAAAATAATACTGGCGATAATTAAGAACAATAGCAAAACATCAAATAATTTACCGACAGGCGTATCTGCCTCGTAAATGATGTCGTGCATTTTGCTGCGCCAGTTTTTCTTTGTTTGTTCCAATTCTTTCTTTTTTAAAGTTCGATAACTTGACTTAAGCGCTTACTATCAATACTCGTCTTTATGATGTAGCGATTGTCTTCGCTATCGTCAAGAGGTGAAATCAAGTTTGTAAGTATTTCTGTATTTGTGATTTGATATTCTAAATCAGTAAAAGCAAAGCCCTTAAGACTTCCATTTTGTATTAATATCACCGATTTTTCACCAATTTTACGTCCATCACCAATCAAAAGCATATTTGGGGATTGAAACTGTACGGGTTTCGCCAAATGATAAAAATTGCTATTATAACGTGGTTTATGCTTTGCCACTTCTTGATTGAACAGTAAACGTGCCATTACATAATTGCCAGATTCATCATAGCTTACTGAGAAAAGTTTACTTTGGATACTTCGTACTTTTTTAGATTCTTTTGCTAATAATTGGCTGAGCTTGCTTCGCATGTTCTTCCCCTTACCAATATACATTATTCTTCCATTTTTTTGATGAAGATAAAATACACCAACTGCAACCGGAGTTTCACTTATAACTCTATTGATTTTTTCTTTCTTTATAACATCAGAAAAGTCTTTGAGGTGATCTGAAAATATACTTTTAGCTTCGTCTTTTTGAAGTAGCAGCGATAATAGTTTCACTGTTGCAAAGGCATCACCATCAGCTCTATGTCTGTTGGCAATAGGTATTCCCAGAGATTTACACAATTTACCTAAACTATAAGAAGGAAGGTCTGGAAGTAATTTTTTGCTCAATTGAACCGTGCATAAGGTATTTCGTTCATATTCATAGCCCAAATTTTTAAATTCATGCCGTAATACTCTATAATCAAAACTGGCATTGTGTGCTACTATGGTACAGTCTTCGGTTATTTCGACAATTCGTTTAGCTAATTCATGAAATTTTGGCGCTCTTGCAACCATTGCATCTGTAATGCCAGTAAGTTTTACAACAAAGGTCTGAATACGTCGTTCCGGGTTTACAAGGCTAGAAAACTTATCTAAAACAGTATGTCCATCATAGCGATAAATGGATATCTCCGTAATACGTTCTTCATTGAATTTACCACCAGTTGTTTCTATGTCAATAATTGAATATAACACTATAGTTTTAACCGATTTTGAATTTCTTTAGCTAAGGCATCTTTGTGCAATAAAACGGATATCGCCTTTAATTTAAAGTAGGACTCTGACATGTAAATATAACCATTATTTCCAACTCTATTACTGCCATTTCCCCAAGAATTTTTCACTTTGTAATAGTAGGTTCCATTTTGATCCCTAAGTAAACCTGTAATATGCATTAGATGATCATCAGTGGTGTTGAAGTTTTCAAATTCATGTTGTCTTAAGGCTGCGTCAACGCTAATCTCAGGAGCTATTTCGGCTCTGTCTATGGTGGTTTCTGTTTCTATTGGTAATAGAGCAAATCCAGTTTTAGATGAAAAAGTCTTTTCCGAAACATCTGCATCCAAAGATAGTGTATAGCCTTTTTTTAATGCTTCATTAACCAATTCTACTAACACATCTAATGGCAAGTTGTAGAAACTTCCATTTGAGAAGTTATCAGGAATGTTTAAGATAAAATGGGAAAAATATTTTTCATGAGCAAAGGAAGTTAAGCTTATATAGTTCTCAGGAATAATTTTTACATGTTCTCTGAAAGAATCAGGAGAATAGGCTTCGTTTTCATATTTGAATTCTGTGTTCAACGTTCCAATTTCTTCATCAAGCATCGGCGAAATTGTTTTTTTCCAATCTGGATATTCTGAATTTAAATCGTTTTTAATATACGCATCTAAAATTGTTTTAAGCCTTGGGATTAGACTATTGTGATCGTATATTTTTTCAGTATTGTACACATCAGAAAATGCCGATTGTGGCACAATGCCATATTCAGCAGCAGAATTAATTACATCATGCGCTAATCCACCTTCACTAAATTGCGTTTTTCCTTGTCTCATTACATAATTCCAAGCTTTATTGTTGTATGTGTTTCGGACAAGATACATTTCAGAGATATCTACGTGTTTTCCTGTGAGACGAATAATTTCAGATTCAAGGAAAGATGTGGTCGCAAAACTCCAACAAGTTCCAGTTTGTCCCTGGCTTTTCACTTCAGAAGCCTCCAAATCAGCTAATATTTCAAATTCGTATTGTTGGGCGAAAGTGTACGAAACTGAGGATAGAACTAAGAGTAGAATTTGTAGGTATTTTGTCATTATTAGGTTTTAATTATTCGTATCGGCAAAGCTAGTAAAAATATAGCCGTCAATTTGTATTGGTCAATTAAGGTAGAAAACTACTAATTACGTAGTTGTTAGTTTCCCCCTTTTCTATATTTTTCTCTCATTTCTTTTTCAGCTTTTTTTCTTTCTTCATATTCTTTTTGTTTTCCTTCTTTTTCAGCTTCTTTGTTTTCCTTTTCCATCTCTTTACTGGCTTCCCATTCTTCTTTTTGCAGTTCTTTTTCTATTTTATATAGTTCTTTTTCCGCTTCTTTTTCTTTTTTCTCTAATATCTCTAGTTCAATTATTTCATCCTGACGATTCAGTACACGCTCTATATTTTGATAAAAAGCTTCAGCGTCTTCACTATTTTCATCTATTTTGGCATAACCATTTTTGTAATTTTTTAGGGCTTGTTTATAGCGTCCAATTTTTTCGTAAAACATTCCTATATAGTAATCACTCAAAGGTGATTCAGGGTAGAGATTATTAATCATTTCACCAAAAGTGGAGAGATAATCACCATTCTCTTGATCTATTATTATTGGTTCTATCGCATAAATATCCCGTTCTCGAATTTTCATATTTGTTCCAAATAAGTAGTCAATTTCTACATATTTGTTTTCTAGATAAGCGATAGCATCAGGTGGTGAAAGATGTTTAACATTTAAAGCAAATTCTTCTTTAGATATGGCAGAGTATATACTAAATATATGAGCTAAAGCAGCTGGAATCGCTTGCCCGATAGAAGCTGTTTTTGTTGAATTTTTAAATTCGTCATATCTCGATATTACATCTGGGTTATCTAAAGAGTTTAAAAAATAGGCTACTTCTTCAATACGTTTGTGTTTTTCTTTACTGTTGTAACTTCCAGAATTTAAATAATAATAGAACTTTTGTCCTCTAGTGTCAGTTAATTTATTCTGAAGAAAAGTAGACATGTCTGGACTGTAGTAGGGATTGATATTTATGAAAGCATCAAAGACAGGTTCGTTTTCCACCACAAAATAATTTATAAAATTCGCAGTTAAGGTATTACCAACAAGTGTTCTAAAAGGGGATAGTCGATAGTTTATTTCTAAGTATTCCAACAATTCTAAACGAATAAAACGATAAAACTTATTACTTGCTTTTGTTGGCAATCCAGTAACTTTGTCATATTCACAGTCGTTGTAGCGTTCATTATTTTGCATTACTCCAACAATAATTTGCTCCGGTGCTTTGTCTTTCGACGTGAAAAGCTTTGCATTTCCAGTGTACACATCAAAAATATAATCACCATCAAAAAGGATCGACAAAGGGTAAAGTTTTGTTCCTTCACTTTCATAAGATTTGGGAATAAATATTTTAAGTGTACGCATAGCACCTAATTCATCTGATGTAAACTCCTTTATTATAACTTCTTGAGCAATAATCATATTACTGAATAGCAATAGGAATAGAAAAAGTGTTTTTTTCATAATATTAGATATTTGTTTTAAAAGCGCTTTCTTTCTCATGTGAGACAGATGAAAATATACAGCTAGACACTTTATAAGGTGTAAAAATCTGATAGACTTGTCTCATAGGAAAAGGATTAATTCCCAAAAATACCACTTTTTTATTTTTTTTGAATAGTTTTGTTCCTGCTAAATGATACGCATATAATTTTTATTTATAAATACATTTCAAGAATGGCACAAAGAAATTGGATACCGATTAAAAAGTACGAAGATATTTTGTTTGAATCTTTTGAGGGAATCGCAAAAATTACGATTAACCGACCTGAAGTTTATAATGCTTTCAGACCTAAGACAAATTTCGAAATTTTAGATGCGCTAGAAGTATGTCGCGAAGATAACAGCATTGATGTCTTGGTGTTAACTGGAGCTGGAGATAAAGCTTTTTGTAGTGGTGGTGATCAAAATGTAAAAGGAGTTGGTGGTTATGTTGGTGAGGATGGTGTGCCTAGATTAAATGTGCTAGATATTCATAAGCGATTGCGCGAATTGCCGAAACCGGTGGTAGCTATGGTAAATGGTTATGCAATTGGTGGTGGACATGTGTTGCATGTAGTATGTGATTTGACCATTGCGAGTGATAATGCACGATTTGGTCAAACAGGTCCAAAAGTAGGAAGCTTTGATGGCGGTTTTGGTTCCTCGTACTTAGCTAGACATGTTGGTCAGAAAAAGGCACGAGAAATATGGTTTTTATGTGAGCAATATACAGCCGATGAAGCTGAGAAAATGGGAATGGTAAACAAAGTTGTTCCCTTTGAAGAATTAGAAGACACTACCGTTTCTTGGTGCAAAACAATGCAAAAGCGTTCACCGATGGCGCTACGGATGATTAAAAGATCTTTGAATGCTGAGCTAGATGGGCAACATGGTTTGATGCAATTAGCAGGTGACGCAACTTTAATGTATTACCTCATGGAAGAAGCGCAAGAAGGTAAAAAGGCATTTTTAGAAAAAAGAGAACCTAATTTCAAACAATATCCAAAGTTCCCTTAAAGCGTGTTGCGAGCAGTGAACTGCTTGCCTTCCACAGGCACGGCAAGAAGTGTACTGCTTTATGCACTCAATAATTCTTTATAATTGCTTTTTAAGCGTTTTAGCAGTATTCCGTAAATTAGTAGATATACAAGTAGAATGATTCCTACAAAAAACAGAATCAATAAAACAACTAGTCCCCATACTAACAAAGATCCATTATCACCGAATCTTTCAATAATTTCCAAATATTCAGGTGCTTGTAGTATCACATAAGTGCTGTAAAGAAGCGCAAAGGTAACTACGGAGAGTATAGTTATAATATAATATTTTACCGTTTTTCTTGTTTTTAAAATACTGTGAATTAATTCTTTAGTTGTTGAATTGACCGATATGCTTTTATAGTTTTTATAGAATTGGTAGATAAAGTATAGCGGTATAAGGTATCCCACAAAAATACCAATTCCGACCATAAAATGATATAATCCCAATTCTTTGAGGTCTAGTTCGCTTCTATAAGTCTTTCCAAATATATTGATAAGCGTCAAGACAATAAATTCAATAAGACTAATGTAAAAAATCCATTTCACGATTGATGATGATCTTTTGTGAATCATTTTTGTTATCGTGTCAGAATCCAATTGTTTGTCAGCATACTCTTGGGCTTGCCAAACTTTTTTGAATTGTTTTAAGTCTTCCATCTTTTTAAGGATTTAAAATCTCCTTTAGTTTATTTTTTGTTCTGTTCATTTTCACCCGAGCATTTACTTCACTAATACCCAAACACAAAGCGATATCTTTGTAAGGCTTGTCTTCCAGATAAAGTAATACAAGTGCTTTTTCAACATCATTAAGCATATGAATTGCCTTGTAGAGCTTATCTAATTGTTGTTCTGTTGAATCGTCATAGGCTTCATACTCCAGCTCTTTTAGATTGTCGTAAATTTCATTCGTTTTAATACTTCTCTTGGACTTTCTGTACAACGAAATAGCCGTATTTAAAGCTACGCGGTACATCCATGTGCTGAATTTCGAATCTCCTCTAAACTTATCATAGGCTTTCCATAACTGAATACTAATTTCTTGAAACAAATCGTTGTGATCACTTGCATTATTAGTGTATGCTTTACACACCTTATGAATGATATTTTGATTTGCTCCTAGCTCCTTAACGAATTTTTCTTCGAGATCAGCTGTCACGTTTGGATAGTTAATTTAATAATAGGTCTTGTTAAGTCTTATTTTGTTACAATATTAGCACTGTTTTTACAATTGGGTGCGTTTTTTTTACAATTCGGTAATTTTATTTTGTTGGAATACTAAGAACTATCGATTTTTGAAGCATGAAAACAAATTACTAACTTAAATTTTAAAAACTATGACACGAATTATTATTACATTATTAGGATTAATTGTTGGATTATTGTCAAATGCACAAGAACTCAGCACAACATTGGATGCTACCTCGGAAGGAATAACCATCTCAGTAACTATTCCGAATATTTCTGGTGACAAAGGCAAAGTGTATTTTGCATTATTTGATTCTGTTGAAAAATTTAATCAGCGTGAAGCTTTCCAATCGGCTCAAGGAGAAATTGAAGATGGGAAAACCAAAGTGTTTTTCAAAGAGGTTCCAGAAGGAATTTATGCTGTCACCTGTTACCACGATGCAAACGATAACAAACAAATGGATTTCGATGGGTATATGCCTATTGAGGATTATGGATCTTCTAACAATCCAATGTTA
>RCNF010001765.1_pt1 | contig 11504 bp, 6 predicted proteins | sample 2041311 | NCBI WGS metagenome assembly RCNF01 (sample SAMN09708228, study PRJNA481090) | Marine sediment metagenome, whole genome shotgun sequencing project. | biome: marine sediment; feature: ocean; material: sediment; isolation source: Sewage treatment plant 2 marine sediment (STP2) ... | reverse complement strand
AGGCCTACTCGACCCTGGATGTCAGCGGCCTCGAGGGCCATGCCAGCCCGAACGAGATCGCCCACGTTAAAAAGCTCCTCACCGAGCTACTGCAGAAGACCGGAGACCGGATCGACGCCGACCTGGTCAATTTCGACATTCAGTCGATGAGCATGTTTCGGTCGATCAACGTAACCGTCCGTCAGTGGGAGGTCTGGGACATCACCCGTGTCGGCGCCGGTGACGGCATCGAAAAGGGACATACCACGTCGATTCAGCACACCATCCTCCAGATGCGCATAGTGGACGGCACATGGATCTGTGTCGGTCGATCCATCATGAGTCAGGAGACTCCGATTCCCGACGAAGAACCCTCTCCGACGGTGGATTCAGTTTGAGCAGCCTGCCGGTCGTTGTCGTAGTGGGCCGGCCTAATGTCGGCAAATCCACCCTCTTCAATCGGTTGACCCGCAGCCGCCGCGCGTTGGTGCATGACCTCCCCGGAGTGACGAGGGACCGCATTTTCGGCGAAGCAGAACGATTCGGCGGTGGGGTAGTGAGCGTGGTCGATACCGGTGGACTGCTGATGGAGGACGAGGACACCTTCGTGCCGCTCATCAGGGGACAGGCGGAGTCTGCTATTCGTGACGGCGATGTCGTGATCTTCCTCCTCGATGGTGAATCCGGTCCTATACCAGAGGACCGTGAAATCTCGGATTACCTGCGCGAGCTCGGAGTGCCGGTCGTTCCGGTCGTCAACAAGGGCGATCGCAAGGGAGTCGACCTGCAGGCGCACGAGTTCCACCGTCTCGGCCTCGGCGATCCGGTGTTGATATCCGCGGAGCACGGCACCGGCATCGATCTTCTGTGGGATGCGCTTGACCCGCATCTACCGCCGGATGAAAAAGCAGAAGATGAGAGTGAAGTTTCCGGTGACGAGATCCCGGTGGCGGTGATCGGCCGGCCGAACGTTGGCAAATCCTCTCTCATCAATTGCCTGCTCGGCGACGAAAGGCTGCTCGTCACCGAGATCTCCGGAACGACCCGTGACGCGATCGATACGATCCTCGAGAAGGACGGTGTTCGGTATCAGTTTGTCGATACCGCCGGCATTCGCCGCAAAGGCAAGACCGATCGTGGGCCCGAGGTTCTGTCGGTGGTCATGGCGCGCCGCTACCTCGAGCGCGCAGACCTCTGCCTGGTGGTGGTGGACGCCGACGAGGGGATCACCAACCAGGATGCCCACGTAGCCGGGTACGCCTGGGAGGCGGGCCGGGCGGTGATTTTGGTCATCAACAAGTGGGATCTTGTCAAAGATCGTGCGATGGGACGCGACAGACTCGAGGATCAGGCAGGGCAGCTTCTGAAGTTCATGCGGCACTCACAACGGATATACCTTTCTGCGCTCAACGGGAGGGGCGTCCACCGACTGTTCCCGGCCATGCAGAACCTCCACGACGCATACCGCAAGCGAACCTCGACGACCGTTCTCAATCGGATCTTGAGTGACGCTTGGGAATCGCGCCCACCGGCGATGATGGGCAAGAAGGCGCCGAGGCTCTATTACTGCTCTCAAGTTCGTCACTCTCCACCTCACTTCGTCCTTTTCACAAACCTCCCTAAGACTCCGCATTTCTCGTATATGCGATATCTCGAAAACGTCCTCCGCGAGGCCCTTGGTTTGGATGGAGTCCCATTCCGGGTTATCATCAGGGGACGAGATCGATAGCTTCTGGCTGAAGGAATTCCATGGTTTTCTTCAATTACGCTCTGCGTAAGCTTAACGCGAAGATCGTGTATTACGGACCCGGATTGTGTGGCAAGACCACCAACCTGGTGTGGATCCACGACAATTTCGAAGGCGGTGACCGCGGCAAGATGATCTCGCTCGCCACCGAGGGCGATCGGACCATTTTCTTCGACCTCCTACCGCTCGAGATAGGCGCCATCCGTGGCATGGACGTCACCCTGCAGCTCTACACCGTACCCGGTCAGGTTCATTACAACTCGACGCGGCAACTGGTCCTGCGTGGCGCCGACGGAGTGGTCTTCGTCGCTGACTCGCAGCGTGCCATGCAAGGATCCAACAAGGATAGCTTCAAAAACCTCCAGGAGAATCTCCTCTTGCAGGGCATTTCCCTCGATGGGTTTCCCCATGTCCTGCAGTTCAACAAGCGAGATCTTCGTGATGTTGTCCCCGTGGAGGAATTGAACGACGACCTCAACCATTACTCGGTGCCGATTTTCGAGGCCACGGCGACCGACGGGGTTGGCGTCCAGGAAACCCTCGAGGGCATCGTCAAGCTGGTAATGCGGAATCTCCGCCAACGCTACGAGGGCGCGACAACGGGGGCCAGGACCCCGGGGTTGAAGGATTCGCAGGTCAGAATCCCGGATGCGGCGCCGACACCGCCTCCGGGCCCGACCGAGGTGCTGCCGCCTGAGATGCCGGCCGAGCCGATTGCGGTGTCCGATCCGCCGCCTCGGGTGGAACCTGTGACACCTCCCGACCCGGAGCCTGTGTTCGATCTGGAGCCTCCGCCAGAGGAGCCGATCGTTTCCCCCGACCCGCCGTCCGTGGAACCGGTTGTGCCCCCAGACCCGCTACCGGTCGAACCGGTAGCACCTCCAGATCCGCTGCTGCCGGAAGAGTCCCTCCCGATCGAGCCGCCGGCAGCGGTTGCCTTTGGTGATGGCGATCCAGCAGAGACGGTGGATTTCTCAAAGGTAGTGGGTTCTGATCCATTTGGTGGCATGGGTGGCGGTTTCGAGGACGAGGTCAGCACCGCGGTCTACGACGTCAACGATGACTCCGCAATTGACTTCGAAGAGCTCAAGAGACTCGATGCACAAAAGGCGCCTCCGACGCCCCCGCCTGCGCCCGAGCCTCCGCCCGCCGATCCCTCTGATTTCGATATTTTGACTCCAGCGTATGAATCTGTACCGCCCGAGGTGCCCGAGTTGCCCGAGTTGCCCGAGGTGCCTGAAATGCCTGAGGTGCCCGAGGAGGCGCCCGAGGAATTGCCGGCGGCGTTTGACATCGAATCAACCGACGCCGGGCTCAAGACTCAACACGCGACCGTCATTGAATCAGACGACAGCATGGCAGCCTTCGATTTCCAGGCGACGCCTCCTGACATGGATTCGATTCCGGAATTCGAGATGGACGAGCCGCAACCGGAATTCACGCCGGAGCCTGAAATCCCAGAGATCGAGGTTGAGGTTGAGGAGATTCCTGAGGTTGCGGAGGCCGAGCTTCCTCCAGCTTTTGAACCACCGGCTGGGGTAGACGTCCAGATGCCCGACGAAGAAGTTCCGCCTGTTTTGGTGGAATCCGAGCCTGCTTCCCATTTACCACGCCCTCCGGCTGAGGGAATGTATATCGATCGAATCGAAGCGCCGAGCCCATTTGCTCCCAATCCGGATGCTCCGGGCGGATCCGCTGAGGCGCTCGAAGCCCTCAGCAACATCGCGAGGCGCGGCCCGGTGATTATGCCCGAAGATCGCGAGGTTCCACTTACTGCTTCGGTCGACGAGATCGATGAGGTGGTCGAGCTCGTTGAACCGCCGCCGGGCTCTTTCTTGGTAGACGACCTCGAGGCACCGTCCGTTGCCGATGTCGAAGCCGAATTCAAGGCTCACCCAATTGTCGACATCGATGCCGATTTCGAGGCTCCGCTTCTTGCCGACGTCGAAGACCAACCAGAGGCGCCGCCGATCGTCGATTTCGACACCGGATACGATGCTCCGCCTGTCGTAGACGCCGAAGAAGAACTCGAGGCTCCGCCCGTTGTAGACATCGATGTAGATTTCGAGGCTCCGCGTCTTGCCGACGTTGAAGATGGAGTCGATGCTCCGCCGATTGTCGACATCGACACCGAATTCGAGGCGCTTCTTGTCGACGACGTCGAAGACGAGGTCGAAATCCCGCCCATCGTCGACATCGACTCCGGATTCGAGGCTTCGCCTGTCGCAGACGTAGAAGACGAAGTCGAAGCTCCAGCCGTGGTCGACGTTGACTCCGAATTCGTGGCTCCGAAGATTGTCGATGTCGAAGCCGAACTCGAGGCACTGCACGGTGCCGACGCCGAGGACGAGTTTGAACCACCGCCCATCGTCGATGTTGACGCCGAATTCGAGGTTCAGCCCACTGACGACGCCGAGCCCGAAATCGAACCACCACCCATCGTCGAGGTCGATGCCGAAGTTGAGGCTCAGCCATTTGTCGACGCCAAAGATGAATTCGAGGAACCGCATGTCGCCGATGCCGAGGATGATTTCGAAGCACCGCCAATTGTCGAGGTCGAAGAAGAACTCGAGGCACCGCACGATCTTTCCGTTGAAGAGAGCTCTGATACCCCACCTGTGGCCGCTGACGATGAGGAAGTAGAAGGCGCTGATGCGATCGACGAAGGGCTCTTCGAGGTAACGCCAGTTGGGCCGGTGGTGGTGGGAAGTGAGGACCCGTGGACCGAGGAAGAGCTATCCGGTGTGTATCACATTGATCAGGTGGAAAAGGCCGAGCAGACCGCGGCCATCGAGGCTGCCGAGCCTCCTCGAGAAGTCGAGGTACGAGCCGAGGACAACCAACTCCACCTACGACTCCAAGGCACCGGCGCGATCGTCGAAAGTGGGCAGGTACGGGCCCTCGACATTGAGGTTCCTGTGCCGGGCGCTTGGGTCGGCAACCGGCGCGTGACCCTTCAGTTGCGACTCACCCTGACACCGGACACGGAGTACGAAGATGACGGATCAGATAATCCTTCCTGACGATCAGGACCAGTTCAAGCTCAACGAGGTCTGTAAGCTCGCCAACGTCCAGCCCTACATGCTCCGTTTTTGGGGGACCGAATTCCCGCAACTCGAGGCAGAAAAGAGTGGAACCGGCCAGCGGCTGTATTCGAGGGACCAGGTCGAACTGATTCTCGAGATCCGCCGCCTCCTGTTCGACGAAGGCCTCACCATCGCCGGCGCCCGCAAGAAGGTCACGGCGATGGAGGATCGGGAAGAGAAACCCAAAACCAAGCCCGAGAAGACGGTCGAGGAGAAGGTAGAAGCGGAGCCTCAAGAGGAGCCGAAACCACCGAAGACGAGCAGCGCCCGTCGCAAGACTCTGAATAAGCCTGTTGCCGCCAAGGTTGACAAAGAGACCCCACCCGACGTACAACCACTGCTCGCGACGCTCAAGAACGTTCGCGATGAGGTCGAGAAGATCCTCGACGACCTCAAGGCAAGTTAAGCTCTCAAGGTCGGGACGTAGCGCAGCCTGGTAGCGCACCTGAATGGGGTTCAGGGGGTCCGGAGTTCAAATCTCCGCGTCCCGACCATTTACAGAACTTGACACTCTCCAGTAAGCAAATAGGGTTCATCCCGTAAATGCCGGGGTGTCTTCGTGGATGAAGGCGAGCCGGAGCTTGAAGTACTCGATGTCTCTGAAGCCATAGGCTTGTCGTTTGAGGACCTTGATCTTGTTGTTAAGCCCTTCGAGGGGTCCTGTGGTGATTCGATGATTGAAGTAGGCCAGTACGCCACGACGATGACGGTCGAGGGTTTTCGCGAGCTTCACGAATTGTTTGAGTTCGGACGCTTTGGCGCGTCGGATCCAGGAATTGAGAAATCGCTTCGCTTTGCGTTTTGAGGGCATGGTCCACAGGCGCCTGAGATCTTCCTTTAGGAGGTAACCGCGATACAGAGACTGGTTGAGAGATTCGAGGCGACTGAGATAGCTGAGGCCCTGGTCGTCGAGTCGTTCGCCACCTTTGAGAAGGAGGAATCGGGCCCCCTTGAGCTGCTTTCGATCTTCTTTATTCAAGGCGCTGCAAATCTCCCGCCGAGTTTCGTCGATTGCCTCGTTGGCAAGAGCTACGATGTGGTATCTGTCGTGAACGACTGGGACCTTCGGGAGTTCCTCAGTAGCTGCAAGCAAGTAAGCAGGCCACATGTCCATCGCGATTGCCCGCAGCTTTGCGTGGGCAGCTTTCAGTCGCCTGAAGAAGGGCCTTAGGTCATCAGCGCTGCGGCCCTCAACGGTGTGTAGAACCTGGCCTGTCTCGAGGTCGAGCACCACGGTCATGTACTGCTGCCCGGTATGAATCGAAAACTCATCAACCGCGATATACCGGACCCGCCGAAGTGACAGTTTCTTCAGCTTGCGTTGGAGATACCGCTTAAAGATCTCTTTGACCAGTGACCATCCAACACCTAAGAACGCTGCTACGTGCTTGATCGTCGCAATCCGGCACAGATCAGCCACGTAACGTTCGAACGCTCGAATGTAACGTGACTTCCCCTCCGCGAATCTGATCGGCTCCCGGAGTTTCTTCCCGCAACTCCGACATTTCTGCTCATGACCATGCAAGACGACGAACTGACGCCGCCGCCCCACCGGAAGCGCTCGAAACGTCCGCTCGAAACGACCTTCCATGGTCAACTCGTGCCGGCGAGCGCCACAGCCTCTACATCGACGCTTGTCATCCCTCATCTCAATGTAGTGGAATGCTGAACCTTCGCGGTAGTCCGTTCGATGATGCTGGTAGCCATGAATCCCAAACATGTGATAGACAAAGCTCGTTGTCGCCATCGTGGGTCCCTCCTTTGTTTTAGTCTTCAAAGAAGATGACTCACATGGCGATGACATTTCAACTCATCTTTCTTCCCTTACCGAATACCCCCACCCCGGCATTTGCGCGATGAACCGGAATTCGGAATTCGGAATTCCCGCCCAGCCGCCCATCAGGGGCGCTTTGCTGCATCGGCGACACCGGTGCCACTCCTCACATTGTTTGACGGGGAGGCGTTCCTGACGTGAGGGCGGTTCATCAAACAATGTGAGGGGTGGCACCTTGCTCGTCGCAGCGAGAAGCGCCCGCCCGGTCTAACGTCCTATCGACAGCCTGACGATGACGGGATCGTGGTCGGAGGCCCGGTCGGCGGCCGGGTATTCGGAGTTGACGTGAACCATATCGATCTCGACGCCGTCCGTCAGGGACTCGGTCACGAGCACGTGGTCAAGGACTTGCGAGTTGCCGAGATAGATATAGCTGTAACGGCTCTCCAGCGGTAACCGCTTCACGAGGTCCTCGAGACCCACCGCCTCGAGAACGCCGAGGGAATCACTGTCTTCGAAGTCGTTGAGGTCACCGAGCACGACGACGCGAGCGGCTGGATCGCTCTTTACGACTTCTTCGACAAAGCCCGCTACCATCCGAGCCTGCTCGGTTCGCCGCCCGCTCGAGCCCTCGATCCGCGGTTGGCGGCGTCCGAAAATCGGGTCGTCACCGCCCTTGGATCTCAGGTGGAGGTTGATCAGAAATACCGGGTTGTCGGCGAAACGGAACTCGCCCACCAGCGGTTTCCTACTGCCGCCGCGACCCTCCTGGTTGCGCTTGAAAGCGGGATTGCCGGGGGCAACGAGACCGGGGCTGCAGGTCAGCGACAAATCGCCGGTCACCCCGGCCGCTGAATCATCCGCACAGCCCTCGCGATCGACAAACTCGACCCTGGCGGAGTTGAAGAGGAAAGCATTGCGGATGTTGGCGCCGGGTTGGCCGCCATCGGCATTGTCTTCAGGATCGATGGACCGGGTCTCGTACCGCGGTCCCCCGGCACCCTCAATTGCCTCGACCAACATCTCCAGGGTACGCGCGGCGGTCACCGTGCCGTCGTCCTCGGGCCCGGTGTCGTCCTGCACCTCCTGCACGGCCACGATGTCAGGCACACCGAGGTTTTCGACCACAATGGCGGCCAGGCGCTCGAACTTCTCTCCCTCGGAGACCGCCGACAAATTTTCAAGGTTGAAGGACGCAACCGTGAGGTGCGAAGCATCTCCGGTCAGGCCGGCCCGCTCACGGTCACGCGCCTCGCTACGGGCTCCCGGCAGCGGCTCGGTGTTGAGGACCTTGTAGCTGCCGAAGCTGTAATGGAGGACGCCCTCCACCGGGCCGGCAAGCGTGTCCCCAACCCTCAAATTGGGCGGGTCTGCGACCAGGCGATCGTCGATGGTAATTCGTTGCGGATTGGTGTTTTCCTCGAGCAACCGTATGCCGCCATGTTCCGTCCTCAACGCCGCGCTCCGGCCGCTGTCAGCTAGAACCACGATATCCCCGTAGCGTGAGGTCGGCCCCACCACAACCGGCTCCTCGACCCGCACCAACATGCCCTCCAGACTCTCGAATGCATCCGCAGCGTACTGAGCGGGGTCGAAGGATTCGAGCCTTGAGGAGGCGACGTTGGGCTGCGGAATCATGACCCCGGCCTCGCCGATCAGGACCGGCTCCGGCAGATTGCCGGAGTCTTGGCAGGTCAGCGCCTCGAGACTCGACGCCACCAGTCGCGTGACCGGCAGCTCGAAACCCCATGACCGCTCCTCCACCCGACCCTCGAGCCGAACCAGGTCACCCACATCGACCTTCTCCAGGCCATCGAGGGCTGTCACGAGCAAACCCTCCGAAGTCCGCGGATCCGGGTCTCCAGGCACCTGATTCTGGATCCAAAACGCCTGCCCGGTGCGGCTGCCGAGGATGGCCGTGACCAGACCGTCCACCCGCGAAACGCACTGACCGACAAGCGGCGACACGTGGCCAGCGCCTTGAATCTCGTGAATCCCTGCCTCGCGACGAGTGACGACCGGCGATGCAACCCCGGACACCGCCAGGAGCAGCACCTGGTTGGTCTGCACCGAGGGTTGGAAGTTGTTGTCCGAGATCAGAACCAACAGTCTGCGCCCATCGTCCAGGTCAGGGCCCAGGGCCATACCCTCGATGTTGTCGGGCTCCACGCCGAGCTCTCCGATATCGGCGACCAGGACCTTGGCCAATGGCGCTGGTTTCGGATCGACCATGTCGCTGAGACTGTCGATGTCTTTGATATCCGCTGCGCCCTGAAGATTCACCAGATAGATCCGTACCGTGTTGCCGACCCCGACCGAGAACGAACGCTCGAGGACCAAAAGCCTTTCATTATCGAGGGCGAGAATCTCCGAGATCCCGTTGGTTCGGAAGGCGGTGGCCGGTCGAGGCTCGTCCGGCACCGGCCCGACCTGATAGAGGTACTCGGCGACCGTCCGTCCGCTGGACAGGTCGATCTTCAGCAACCGGGTTGGGCTTTCGACAGCAAGATCGGCCGCCGGACCGTCCTGGAGAAGGGCATTCTCAGCGGCAACGAAGAGCAGGCTGCCGTCCGGGCTGGCGTCGAGTCCCTCGAAGCCGAGATTGTCGCGCACGCCACGGGTGCTATCGGCATCCGGCAGAAAGTGCTCCGGCAGCCCTTGAGTACCAATCAGCGAGCCATCGAGCCCGAATCGCCCTACCAGCGGGTCGATGCCGCGGTGGGGCACGCCTTCCGACGCCAGGAACAGGGTGCCGCCTTCGGTGAGTGCGAGAGCCTCGGGATCGATGTCGCCACGTGCGAATGTCGCACCTTCTATGTCACGCAGGAGCGTCGCTCCAAGAACCGATGCCTCGACATCCTCGCCATCGAATCGGATCTTGAGGGCGTAGAAACGTGGCGGAGCGAGGCTCCCACGATCGTCAGAAATCGCATAGAAGAGGTCGCAGCCAGGGTCATAGGTCAGACCCGACAGGCCGCCAACGCGGGTGCGATCAACCTCGAGGTCACCCGGGAGGTTCGTCTCAGCAAGAAGCTCGACGTTCAGCTCAACAGCGGTGGCCATCGTCGTGACGGCCGAGATCAGCAGGACGACGAGAATGATCTGTCGAACCCGGTTAACCCGCAATTCTCACCAACTATCTGCTGCGGCCGGAAATCTGCAGGTTCAGCCTCAATCGAAGTACCACTCGAGCTCTTCGAGCATCTTCTTCTCAGCAGCAGAGATTGAAGCGACACCGAGAAATCCACCGGCGGCTTGAGCGATAGAGCGGGCGCGGCCCATGGTGCCGCTTTTGAGGTGTGCTCTGGAGCGCTCGCCAAGAGATCCCATGACCGCTTCGACGTAACCCCTCCAGACCTCGAGCAGCCTTGAATCCGGCTTAGTCTTCAACCAGTTTCTGAGAAGATTGCAGGTCGGGCTCCCATCTGCCACCCCGCGCTCGATCGCCGCTTTGATGATGGCATCGCGCTCCTTGGGTTGAATCACTCCATCAGCCCACGCAACTTCCACCAGCGGCACCAGCGAAAAGGCAACCAGGGTCTCGGGTTCGACCTCGAGTTCGACAAGAGAATCGATGATCTCTTCGTTGTCGATGTTGAGGTACTCCTGGAACTCCTTCCTCTTCTCCTCCCGCACACTCGCTTGGCGCAACTCTTTGAGTAGCTTTGCATTTTCGTGGGCGAAGAAACTGTCCTCGAGAGCTTTCGCCTTGGCCTTCAAACCTTTGACGTTTTCGGTGCCTTTCATGGATGCCGTCTCCTTCGACGTAGGGTGTCGGGGCAGCTCATCTCGCCGCCGAAGGTGATTATGCCATGGAAGGAGGGCTATGCGGCTTTACGGGCCAACGGCTTTTCGGCTCGACGATTGAGCCTGGCTTCCGAATTGCCAAGAGCATCGGCCATATAGCTGTCCTGCCGTATAGCCGTGGGCGGGTGATCGGCGCGTATGGCCGCATAGCCGAATAGCCGTTCTGCCCTGTCGGCTCTCGGGCGCGGGAGGGGCGCGACTGGCAACTGAGGCGCTAGATGCGTAGAATACGCCGGGTCCGTTGAGAAGCGGGCTTTGAGGGGAGATCATGGCCGAGTTCACGTACCAACCGTCAATCATCGAGCCCAAGTGGCAGGAGGTCTGGGCCGAGCGCCGTACCTTCCGGACGCCGTCCGACCCAGAGGAGCTGCGTTCGAAGCCCAAATACTACGTGCTCGATATGTTCCCCTACCCCTCGGGCGCCGGCCTCCACGTCGGCCATCCCGAAGGCTACACGGCGACCGACGTCATGGCGCGGATGAAGCGCGCCCAGGGCTTCAACGTCCTTCATCCGATGGGTTGGGACGCGTTCGGGCTGCCCGCCGAGCGCGCCGCGGTGCGCGAAGGACTGCACCCGGCCGCGATCACCGAGCGCAACGTCGCAACTTTCCGCAAACAGATCCAGGGACTCGGTTTCTCCTACGACTGGGAGCGCGAAGTCAACACTTCCTCCCCCGACTACTACCGCTGGACCCAGTGGATCTTCCTCCAGCTCTATGAAAAGGGCCTCGCCTACATGGCTGACGTGCCGGTCAACTGGTGCCCGGCGCTGGGCACCGTGCTCGCCAACGAAGAGGTCAAGGACGGCGCCTACGTCGAGACCGGTGACCCGGTCGAGCGGCGCCTGATGCGGCAGTGGATGCTCAAGATCACCGTGTACGCGGAACGCCTGCTCGACGACCTCGATCTGGTCGACTGGCCTGAGAGCGTCAAGGAGATGCAGCGTAACTGGATCGGCAAGAGCCACGGCGCTGATGTGGTCTTCCGGATCGACGGCAGCGAGAGAGACTTCACGGTTTTCACCACCCGTCCCGACACTCTTTTCGGCGCCACCTACTGCGTCTTTGCCCCGGAGCACCCGTTGGTGGCCGAGTTCACAACCGCCGAGCAG
>RCNF010001764.1_pt1 | contig 11507 bp, 8 predicted proteins | sample 2041311 | NCBI WGS metagenome assembly RCNF01 (sample SAMN09708228, study PRJNA481090) | Marine sediment metagenome, whole genome shotgun sequencing project. | biome: marine sediment; feature: ocean; material: sediment; isolation source: Sewage treatment plant 2 marine sediment (STP2) ... | reverse complement strand
CAACTTGCATCTGGGGACCAAACTCGCCCTGGCTCTGTCCGTTGCCCTTGCCGTTGCGTCCCTGGCCCTGGCCGGGGCCTTGAGCCATCGCCGGCGCCGTCAGGCCCACTACCAGCAGTGCCACCAGGGCGCTGACCATGAATGTATTGTTGCGTGTCTTCATTTTTCGACCTCCGATTTGGCGGTTGAGCCGCCGGTGTTCGTGTTCTTCGTCCGTTCAAAACACCAAACGCGGGGGTAGGAAGAAACCAGCGGAAAAATCGGCATTTTTTTCAATTCACATTCTCGGCAGCCGTGTCTAGCGCTCCACCTCTGCCAAGTTGTGCAGCAACCCCGGGTTACCCGGGCAATGCCGCAATCCGTTTTCAAAAGCCGCTTTGGCCTCTTGGCGGCGGCCGGATCGGGCCAGCAGGACCCCGACGTCCAGGTGCCCCTGGGGATCGTCCGGGTAGAAGCTGCGCAGGGACTGTGCGTGAGCCAGTGCCCGTTCGGACTGCCCACTGCGCGACAACAAGACCACCGCGTTGTGCAGCGTCTCGGCCTCGTGCGGATGTTCGCGCAATATCGCCAAAGCCAAACCCAGGGCGGCGCCGGGATTGTCGGCAGCCAGTTCATGCGCCAATAACGCCTTCTGCAAGGCAAGAGCAGGAGACGCCTTGGCCACACCTTCGCGCAGAATCTCTCCGGCTTCGTCAGGCCGTTGCAATTCATTCAGCACCACCGCCAAACCCAACCAACTCGCGGGTCGCGTCTCCTCTATTGCCAGCGATTGCCGGTACAGCAACTCGGCTTTTTGCAGCGCCTCGACTGAAGCATCGGCGGCGCCCACATCAGCCCAGCGCAGCGCCTCGTTGGCCTGGCCCAGGGCGGCCCAGCTTTCGCGCACGCTGTTCAAACCCCAGGGCACCGACAGGATCATCGCCACCAGGGCCAGCACCAGTGCCGCACGCTGCCGCCGATACAAATGTACCGCCCCCACGCCGGCCAGCACCGACCACAGGGGAACCAGCACCAGGCGGTACCGGGACACCACAAAAAACAAACTCTGTCCCACCAACAGGACCGCCAGGGTTGCGACCACCAACCACGCCGTCCGGTTTCCCTTCAGGCTCACCAGTCCGGCGAACCCCAGCACCACCAGCAGGGCATATGGCGCCAGCAACACTCGCAGCGCTGGCACCTGCGCTTTCCACCCCGCCAAGGGCGTCAGTTGGTCGATTTCCCAGCCCTGGATTTGCAACCAGATCTTGCGGCCCATCAACCCCACAACGCGCCCGGGATCATTCCGCATGTGGCGCCACGCCTCGTCCCTCCACATCCGGTCGGCCTCGGCCAACGAGACCGCGGGCAGGCCAAATCGCTGGGCCAAAAACTCTCGGCCAGCCGGATCGCGGCGCCAATCCCCAGGCACCGCCGCCACGTAGAAGCCGTTGGCCTCGGGGCCGTTGCCAATGTAGAGATTCACCCCGCCATTGAGCGTCGGGCCCACCGGATGCCCCACCAGGCGGCTGTTGTGGACCACCGCGGGGGCCAATGCCAGGGCCACACCGACGACCAATACGCCCAGGCTCAAGGCCGAGCGAAAGTTCACACCGCGCCACAAAAAGGCCATCGCCACCGGCACCAGCAGCAGCGTCGTGCCGCGCAACAGACCGGCCAGGCCCAAGCTCACACCCAGCAACAACACCCAGGCGGGCTTGGAGCCGCGCGCAGACATCAGATACACCGAAAAAATCACCAAAAAAAGCAAGGGTGTTTCGAGCAATACCGCCAGCGCGTACACGGCCGCCGGGCGGTACAGGGCGAACAGGATGACCGGCAACCACAAGGCCGCTGCACGGGCCCGACCGGTCCAGTCGTCGGGCACCAGGCGAGCCGCCAACAGGCGGATCAAAATCAGGGTCCCCAACCAACAAAAAATTTGCAGCAGGCGCAGACCACGCAACTCGGCCCCGGCAAAAACCCGGTCTTCGGGCACACCGCCACCGGCGCCGGCGGCGGCCACCAGGCGCGGATACAAAGGCGACATGAAATAGGGCTCGGCCAGGGGAGTTTCCGCACCGGCCAGTTCGGCCGCCCGGTCCAGATAGTAGACTTCGTCCAGGATGGGCACACGGCCAAAAACAGAGCGCTCGGTCTGTCCCAGCGCGAAGATCCAGAATAGCAAGACAAACGCCCCTGCCATCAGCAGAGGCGTTCGCCAGAATCGCCGCAATTCGCCGCCGCCTCTCACACGCTGAACCGGATTTCCAGGATGTCGCCATCCTGCACCACGTAGGCCTTGCCCTCGAGGCGCACCTGGTTGGCCGCCTTGGCCGCCGCCATACCGCCCGCTGCGATCAACTCTTCGTAGGCGGTGACCTCAGCCCGGATAAAACCGCGCTGCAGGTCCGAGTGGATAGCGCCGGCCGCTTCGGGGGCGGTCGAGCCTTTGCGCACCGCCCAAGCCCGGCATTCGTCCGGCCCGACGGTGAAAAAGCTCTGCAGGTTCAGGGCACCATACGCCGCCCGGATCATGCGATTGAGGGCCCGTTCGGTGATGCCCATGTCCGCCAGAAATTCCGCGGCATCGGCCTCGTCCAACTCGGCCAGCTCTTCTTCAACGGCGGCGCACAAAGCCACCGTTTCGGCGCCCATAGCCTCGGCGGCGGCAATGGTTTCGGCCGGCATCTCTTCGCCCTCGGCGTGGTTCAGGACCGCGATCATGGGCTTGAGGGTCAGGAACGTATAACCCGCAGACATCTTGACTTCGTCTGGACTCAATTCCAATTCCCGCAGGGGCTTGTCGCTTTCCAACTGCTCCTTGAATCGCGTCATCATGGGCGGTTCCAGGGGGTTGGCAAACTTGCCCATGCGGGCTTTTTCTTTGTCCAGTTTCTCCAGGCGGTTTTCGACGATCTGCAGGTCGGCCAACGCCAACTCCAGGGCCATGGACTCCAGTTCGCCCAAAGGGTCAGGGTCGCCGTAGCCGCCACCAAAACAGCGCACCACCTGGGCCAGGGCATCGACCTTGCGGCCATGCTCCAGGAATTTTGTTCCCTCCCGGGCGCCATCGGCTCCGGCACCGCCCTGGAAGCCCGGGATATCCACCCACTCGATGCTCGTATGGACTTCGCGTTTGGGATTGAACATGGCGGTCAGGCGTGCCAGGCGAGGGTCCGGCACCTTGCCCACCGCCAGATGGATATCCACGCCACCGGTGCCGGTGGGCTGCCCCGCGCCGGTGATCACGTTGAAAAGGGTGGTCTTGCCGGTGAATTTGAATCCGATGATGCCGATTTGCACGTTCGCCTCCTGGCCCCGCTGCACGGGGCAGACCTTGTTGCGGTATCGAAGAGGGAGCCATCATGCCCACCGGCAAGGGGGTTGTCCAGCGCGGGTGTGGACAGCGGAAGTGTGGCCAGCGGAGGCTGCCTAGAAACTCGGCTCGTCGTGGTCCCGATCTTCAGCCAGGGACCATATTGACCAGGGGCCGACATTGCCGGCAGAGTCAATACCCCGCACCCGCACTTCGTAAAGGGTCAACCAATCGACCGCGAAGGTCACCTGGTTGGTAGTGACCATCCGGGTCTCCACATCGGTGCTGTTCACGCCCCCGGTGCGGATCTCGACCTCGTATTTGTCAACGGCAGACCCGGTGGTCGGAGCGGTCCATTCGAAGACCATATCGTCCGGAGAATCGAGCAATTTTTCCAGAATTTCTTCACCGTAGACCAAGGCCCCCCCTGCGAGAACCGCCACGGCGAAGATCAACCCGTACATTACGGTCTTGTTTTTTCTGGTCATCATCTCTTCACCTTCACGGGTTGGCACCTTCATGCAGTTTCTAGGGCACGGGCAATATTCTGTTCACTCATCATTATATACCACTGCACCACTAATGTGGAGAATTGGCTCGTTGACAGCGAGAATCAGCTTCAATTCACCTGTTACCCTCAAAATAATAGATTTTACGGTTTGCCACAACCCGGAATAGGACCGCATATTGCTCTGGCGGGACAAGGCAGTCCCCATAATACGGGCAGGATCCCCCACAAGTGGTCGCTGTTCGTCGGATTCCAGGGAGGAACCCATTCGATGACCGGTAAAATCCTAACCATGAGCGCCCTTCTATTGGTCGCAACTTGGTTTTTAGGAAGCCCCGACGTCGCCCACGCCGCCACTCTTGCGGTTCCGGCCGACTATTCCACCATCAACGATGCCTTTGAAGCGGCCCGTTCAGGCGACCGCATTGAAGTTGCGCCTGGTGTTTACACCGAGGCGAATTTGTCGTTGCCCAACGGTGTGGCCTTTGTTGGCCTTGGCGATGGTCCCGGTGACGTGATTATTGATGGTCGTGGCCAAGGCCGTATCCTGCTGGCCGAAGGCGTGGACCGAGCCACCTCCATTGCCAACTTCACTTTCAAAAACGGCCGTGCGGCCGGGCACACCAGCTACGAACGCAGCGGTGGCGCCATTTTCAACAGCAACAGCGCGCTGCGCATCAGCAACTGCATTTTTCTGGACAATGCCAGTGATGGCCACGGCGGCGCCATCCGGTGCAACAACTCCACGCCTCTGATCACCGGTTGTGTGTTCAAGGGCAACGACGCCACCGGCGGTGGCGGTGGCGCCATCGACTGCAGTTTCGATTCTTCTCCCCTGGTTCGCGGTTGCCAGTTCGAAAACAATTCGGCTGCCTGGGGCGGGGCTCTCAGTTGCCGCGGTTTTTCCTCACCAACGGTCGTGGCCTCCACCTTCATCGCCAACGCAGCGGTCGGCAGCAAGGGCTACGGCGGGGCTGTTTTTGCGGACTTTGGTTCCGAACCCACCTTTCAGCAATCAACCTACGCCCAGAACACCGCTCGCTATGGTGGGGCCATCGCCTGTCTGTCCGACGCCCAGACCAATCTCGGAAATTGCACCCTCACCTACAATACGGCCCAGGTGCTCGGTGGCGGTATTTTTGCCTACGACTCTGCGCCCCGCATCAACGGCACGATCATCGCCTTCCATGAAGGAACCGGCATCAGTGCCGAAGGTGGCGCCGCACCGGTCATCACCTGCTCGGATATCTTCGGCAACTCGCGCGGCGATTGGGTGGGCAGCATTGCCTCCCAGTTGGACGTGGGCAACAACATCAATGCCGACCCCCTGTTCTGTGACACCACATCAGGCTATTCGCTGATGGACGAAAGCCCGGCCAGCTCGCCAACCCTGGAGTGCGGCTACATGGGCGCCTGGCCCATCGGTTGCGATATCGTCGGCACCACGGTCTCGACCTTTGCTGCCGATTGGGAAAACCTGGACGCCCAGCTCACCTGGCAGGTGCGCAGCATTGGCGGCAGCGCCCCGACCTTCCGCCTGACCGGGTCGCTCAGCGAAAGCCCCGAGACCGAATGGGATGTGCCGTTCCTGGATCTCGGCGGTGGCTTCTATACGGCGGTGGATCTCAACAGCAACTCCGGCAGCGGCGGCACCTATATCTATCGCCTTTACAGCGCCCAGGCCGGCGGCGATTGGGTGCTCATGGACGAAATCAACCTGATCTCGGTTCCCGAGTTCCCGGGCATTGGCGAACTGAAAGCCTGGCCCAACCCGTTCAACCCCATGACCACCATCAGCTTCCGCCTCGGACAATCCCAGCGGGCACGGATCTCGATCTACAGCCCCGATGGCCGGCGCATTGCCGTCCTGGCCGACCGTGTGTTTGCAGCCGGCCTGCAGAGCCAGACCTGGGACGGCCGCAATTCCCAGGGCAAGGCCGCCAGCTCGGGCACCTATATTGTCCTGGTTGAGGGAGAGCAGCAGAAGCAGACCCAGAAAGTCACGTTGCTGAAATAGCCAGTTCTAGACGCGGCGACGAGCCACGATTCCGGCGGCCGGGCGGCCATCAGGATCGTGGCTTCTTTCGTGGGCCAGGATCTCGCAGCGACCGGCGGGGAAATATCCCGGTAGCTCACAGTTGGCCAGGCGGTGCTTGGCCTGGGGATGGCCTTCGTAGCCGGGCGCTTCGCGGAAAGTGCGCACCAAAGCCACGCCGCCAGGGCACAGCATCCCCTCCATGCGCGCCAACAGATCCCGTTGCAGAAAGCGAAAATTGAGCAATACGGCCCAGGGCCCGGCCGGCACCTGGTCGGGGTCGCGCAAATCGGCCGCCTGCCAATTCACGCTGACACCGCGGCTGGCGGCCAACTGGCGGCCGAATGCAAGGGCTTCGGGTTGCCAATCGACCCCGGTCACGTCATATCCGCGCTCGGCCAGCCAGACGGCCGCCCGACCACTGCCGCAGGCCAAATCCAGCACCGGCCCCATTGCCGGCGGCGGTAACAAGTCGGTGTGGTCTGTCAGCCACGGCGGCGCGGCCCACAGATGAGCCCGGGAAGAACCGGTCTCCGAAAGGCTCCCGGACGGTAGGGACAACGCCTCACTGACCCGGACCGTCGCCCGCCCCCGGCTTTGCAGGTGCTGGCCAAATTCGCTATTCCAGGCCAAATCACACCCCACAACCAGGAGCGGAACTTCGCGGGGAGGCAGGAAAATGGAAGGCACGTGATGCTCAAAATGCTCTGCCGCCGTTGTGGTTGTTGGCGGTGGGGGCACCGGATGAGAGACTGCCCCGGGCAGGTGACCAGCGGCAAAGTCCGCTGCCGGACGGATGTCCAGAATCCGCTCGGCGGCCCCGACGGGGGAATTTTCACCCAAATTTGACCTCAATTCCAATTGCCCTCAATTCTGACTGCCTTATTATATCTTCCAGCTTTACTATGGGACAGGGGAGCCGAAACCCTCTGTCAGTCATGATGTCAGCCATGATGCACCCAACTGTCGCCAACGTGGAGAAAATAATGCCAGCGATCCAGAAATTTGTTGTCACGCCCAACCTGCCCGACCCCCTGAAACCCTTGTTGGACATTGCCCGCAATGTTTGGTGGTCCTGGAACGTCGAGGCCATCAATCTGCTGCGCCGGGTGGACCCCAACCTCTGGGACCAGCACGAAGGCAATCCAGTGGCGGTGCTGGGCTCGCTCTCTCCCGAACGCGTGGCGGCCCTGGAAAAGGACAAAGCGTTTCTGGCCCACCTCGAGCGGGTGCGCCAGGACCTGAATCGCTATCTGGAGCGCCCCTCTTGGTACCAGAGTGAGCACGACTCGGCCAAGGAAGGCCGGGTCGGATACTTTTCCCTGGAATTTGGCCTGCACGAGTCGCTGCCCCTGTACTCAGGCGGCCTGGGCATCCTGGCTGGTGACCATCTCAAGTCGGCCACCGATTTGGGCCTGCCCCTGGTGGGCGTGGGCCTGGCCTATCAGGAAGGCTATTTCCGCCAGTACCTGAACCACGACGGCTGGCAGATGGAAGAATACGCCACCAACGATTTCTACAACATGTCCATGAGCCTGGAATGCGATGATGACGGCAAGCCCCTCACCATCGAGGTGCACTACCCGGGCCGGACGGTCACGGCGCAGGTGTGGCGGGTGCAGGTGGGCCGCAATCCCCTGTTGCTGCTGGACACCAATCTGCCGGTGAACCTGCCCGAAGACCGCGAGCTGACCCAGCGCCTGTACAGTGGTGCCGAGGACATGCGCATCCGGCAGGAAATCCTGCTGGGCATCGGTGGCCTGCGGGTCCTGATGACCATGGGCCTGGCGCCGACGGTGTGCCACCTGAACGAGGGCCACTCGGCTTTCCTGGGCCTCGAGCGCATCAATCTGCTGATGAAAGAACAGGGCCTCGATTTCGACACGGCTTTCGAAGTGGTCCGCGCCAGCAATGTCTTCACCACCCACACGCCGGTGCCGGCGGGCAATGACCATTTCCAAAGCGAGTTGGTGCGCAAATACCTGACGGCGAAGGCTGATGAACTGGGCATAGGCATCGAACGGCTGCTGGCCCTGGGCCGGCAGAACCCCGCCGACGAGACCGAGACCTTCTGCATGACTGTGCTGGCGCTGCGCCTGAGCCGCTTTGTCAACGGGGTCAGCGAGCTGCACGGGCACGTTTCGCGGGGCATGTGGCAGAAAGTCTGGCCCGGTGCGCCGCGCGAAGAGGTCCCCATCAGCCACGTGACCAATGGCATCCACACCCGCAGCTGGCTGTGCAGCGAGATCGCCCGGCTGTATGACCGGTACCTTGGCCCCCGCTGGTACGAAGACGCCACCAATAAGACGATCTGGGACCGGGTCGACATGATTCCCGACGCCGAACTGTGGCGCGGACACGAGCGCATGCGCGAACGCCTGGTCAGCTTCGTGCGCGACCGGTTGCGCAGGCAGTTGCGCAAGCGCGGCACCAACCGCCTGTGGATCAAAAAGGCTTCCGAGGTGCTGGACCCCGAAGCATTGACCATCGGTTTTGCGCGGCGTTTTGCCACTTATAAGCGGGCCGCGCTGATTCTGAGTGACCCCGACCGCCTCGACAAGATCCTGAACAATCCCGAGCGGCCGGTGCAGTTGATTTTTGCCGGCAAGGCCCATCCGAAGGACCATCCGGGCAAGGAACTCATTCGCCAGTTGGTGCACATGGCCCAGGAAGACCGCTTCCGCAACCGGATCGTCTTCATTGAAGACTACAACATCGAAGTCGGCCGCTACATGGTGCAGGGCGTGGACGTGTGGTTGAACAACCCGCGCCGCCCCCTGGAAGCCAGTGGCACCAGCGGCATGAAAGTGCCGCCCAACGGTGGCGTGAACCTGAGCATCATGGACGGCTGGTGGTGCGAGGGTTACGACGTGGACAACGGCTGGTCTATCGGCGCCGGCGAAGATTACGACGAAAATCCGGCCGAGCAGGCCTACCAGGACGATGTTGAATCGACCAACCTGTACGACCTCTTGGAAAACGAAATCGTGCCCATCTTCTACGAGCGCGGCAGCGATGATGTGCCCCGCGAGTGGACACGCATCATGAAAAATTCCATGCGCACGGTTAACGCCGAGTTCAATACCAACCGCATGGTCGAAGAGTACACCGAGCGGTTCTATTTTCCCTGCATCGAAAATGCGACCCGGTTGAGTGCCGACAGCTATGCCAAGGCCCGCGAACTGGCGGACTGGCGCCGCCGCATGAGCACCGGCTGGCGTGGTGTATCGATCACCAATGTCGAGGCACCGCCCCTGACATCACACCCCATGGGCACCAGCCTGAAGGTTTCGGCGCAGGTGGCGTTGGGTGACATTCCGGTGGATGAAGTGCTGGTCGAGGTGTACCACGGCCTGCTGGCCACCAACGGCGAGATTGTCGACGGCGAAACCGCCACGCTGTTTGCCGGTGAAGCCGCTGCCGACGGAACCGTCACCTTCAGCGGAGACATCGCTTGCCGCCGGGCGGGACAGCGCGGCTTTACGGCGCGGGTTGTGCCACGGAAAGACGGCTATCCCCTGGGTCGCTTCGAAACCGGGCTGATTACCTGGTGGAAGGGTGCTTCGGCGGGTTCGGCGAGCCCGGCAGTGACCAAAGGGGAGCGGGTGACCCGCCGGGGCTAACCCATCCTGAAAAACAGTCGTGTGATCACAACGGCCGTCGGTACCGGAATTGCGTATTCCGTACCGGCGGCCGTTTGATTTATTCCGGCTCGGCCTTCGATCAGCTCAATCCCGGCACAATCCCCTTCAATTCGGCCACATAATGTTGAAATTCCCGCTTACCCTTGGGCGTGATCTTGACCAGCGTCTGGGGCTTTTTGCCGACGAAAGAGCGGCTCAACTGGACCATTCCGGCCGCCTCCAGTTTGCCCAGGTTGGCCGAAAGCAAGCCATCGGTGAAGCCCAATTGATTGCGCAGGTTGGTGAAGGGATGTGAGCGGGGAGTGCGCAGCAGAAAGGACAGGATCAGCAACCTGGCCCTGCCATGAATCAGTGGTGACAGCGGAGCCTTGGTGCCACCTCCGGACAAACCGGACGTGTCGGGGCCCGCAAAAAATTTCGGTGCCACGCCAACCGGCCTCCTTGCCGGGCGTCATCACCTGTCCTGGGGCGGGGCCATCGCATCCTTGCAATTCCAGCCCGCCGCAGCACAACCCGCTGTCGGGTTTTCGCGGTACAGGGACCGGCCTTGTGAAGCTTGGCGCCTCACGACCGGTCCCTGATTCTCAGGCATGGCCGCCCTGCCATGGCCTGAAGCGGGTCCAGCGGTTGGTTTTGGCTTCTGCCCGCCAAGCAAACTTCCCCAAATCCATTTGAGTGAAATTGGCTGACGAGGGGGCGGCTGGCACCCAGGACCAGTCTCCGCCCCCATTGCCGTTGGAGGTCCTTCTCCTGTCCCTCGCGGGAATCCCAGGCCGGTGGCCAGTGCTCCGTCGGGATTCGGCAAAACCATCTCGTTGGACCTGATCCGGTTTCATGTCTCGCGCTCGGGCCCAGTCCCCAAGGTCGAGCATGCCATCCCGGATCAATTTCGTGGCGGTCCCCCCGACTCCGAAAATCCTTTTTCGGACCGGGTCATCTCAACCGGCACTACACTTTAATATCCAAAGTACTTTGCTTTGTAAAGCTAAAAAACCAATAATCAGTATTTATTTTCAGGGGCGTTTTTGAAGGTCCCCTCAGATGGTCCAGATCGGGCGCCAAAGCAGGATTCTGTGCTGGACTTGGCTAGCGCTCTGGTTATCTTAATCGAGATTTCACAACGCACTAAAGGCCGCCGCAGCGGGAATGATTCGGGAGTTGGCTATGGTACCGGCATCCAGGGCAGATGCAGCTGAGCTTGCCGCAATTACGGCTACAGGTGTGCCACCTATCAACAAGTTGAGCAATGGAGTGTCAGCCAGTGGCGTAAGTGGAATCAATTGTGTGTTCCCGCCAAGCCTTACGCTCAACACACGCTCCATGGCTGGCAAACGCGGATCGATATCACCATCGAAAAGAAACGGATTGTTGTCGATGGCGTCATAGCCTCGATAAGGATTGTTCCCATAGGGTCGTTTGAATCCGGTGTCACGAGACAACACCTTGCCTTCTGCAAATTGCGTTTTGAATTGTTCAAAACTCACAATTTGCGACGGCAAACGAACAAGTTTTACGTCGGTGTAGGCACCTATAATCCCCACGCCGGTGAATTGCTGCCACCAGCTTTCTGTCTGACGGTCGTACATGACAAGGTCACTGTTCCTTAGCCTGCCAGTTGTGCCGAAGTCAAGCACACGTGCATCAATACCCTCGCCCACCGCGCGCTCGAACACGATCGATGCGTTACACAGTGGACAGAAAGTAACCACGATCGGCGTATCGGCTATCTTGTCATTTACGATCTCGTGATACATCAGAATTTGCAGGGGATAGGCCCGCACCTGGCCATCAAGTGATAACGCGATAACTGGTTCGACGCTTCCAAGCCACAGACTCGCGTTATCAACACTGACGAAGTTAGGCCTGTCGATCGCGGGGATGCCATCACGAGGCGGCCCACCAGTGAGTATTTCGTCGATATCCACTGATCCACGCTCATATTGCGTAAGTGGAAATTCTCCGCGGGGAAATTGCTGGATCTGGGCACTGGCAACGGCGGCAATCAAAACGCCGGGGAGCAGG
>RCNF010001763.1_pt1 | contig 11511 bp, 11 predicted proteins | sample 2041311 | NCBI WGS metagenome assembly RCNF01 (sample SAMN09708228, study PRJNA481090) | Marine sediment metagenome, whole genome shotgun sequencing project. | biome: marine sediment; feature: ocean; material: sediment; isolation source: Sewage treatment plant 2 marine sediment (STP2) ... | reverse complement strand
GTGTAACCGTCTCAAGATCCTTCACTACCGTTCATGATGACATCAAATAACTAATGTCTTTTATCTGTGTTCATCTGCGTTGACGTGCAGGGATAGCACTAATGTCGCAAGCACATGGATGCGTAGTAGCGACCATCTGTGGAAAAAAACGTTTTTGTTTGTGTGTCCATTCATGGCCGTTTTTCCTCTGTCAGCACGGTTATATAAAAGTCTAATTTTTACTTATTGGGTAACAGAAAACGTCTGGAACATTTCAGCCAAAACACGTTCTACGCGCTTTTTTCTCTCTTCTGCAGGCATATCGAACTCTACACTTATCTGTGCTGCCGAACGCCAGGCGATATCATTTGTTTTATTCTCAAACACATAAATAATCAGCGAACCTTTTTCTATATTTGAATCACCTTTCGGCACCTGTGAATTTCCTGGCAACAATCCAAAACGTCGAATAATAGCCGTATCATCCAGCGAAGACTCTAAGGCTGCGGTATAAGCAATTGCAAACTTCGCGCCGCTAACAGACTCAACTAAAATCATTTCCCTGGCTAACAGGTTTTTAACTATTTCGTTTTCAATTAATGCTTTAACCGGTGCGTTTTCTAATCGTTCATCATTATAAAAGTGTACCGCCTCAGGCAGCCACGCAAAAGTCGAACCTCTGGTAACAAAAATATTAGGGTCCTGTACAGCAATAACAGCGGTATCGGAAAACTTTATAGCGTTTGCTGAATCAATCGTTTCTGTCACACATGATGCAGCAATTAATGAAACAAGCAAAATACAGGAAAATTTACATACCGGATAAATATTACAGAACATTTCACTCTCTCTTTAGGCAACGCTGATTAATTATTGTTATTTTGTTTAAAGTTATCAGGCGCGCTTCCAACAGGCAAGCTCTTAACATGCAAATCCCGCTGCGGGAACGGTATTTCAATACCTTCTTTTCTAAATGCCTTATCAATAGCAAAGTTCAAATCACTAATAATGCTTAAACGGCTGTCTACATTATGCAGAAAAACACGCAGCTCGAAGTTCAAAGAGCTGTCACCAAATTCACGGAATAAAACTCTTGGTTCAGGAACATAACGCGTTTTGGCAACATCCTCGTTGTCTTCTGCGATTGACAACAGGATATCGCGAACTTTTTCGGTGTCTGTTCCATAGGCCACGCCAACAGGAATAATGGCACGCCCACTGCTGCTCGACAACACCCAGTTTGTAACCTGGTTTGATATTAGCTCTGAATTCGGCACAATTACATCAGAGCGATCAAACGTTTCAATACGTGTTGAACGGATTTGTATATCTTTAACCACACCTTCTGTTCCACCAACCACAATCCAGTCGCCTTTTCGGATCGGACGTTCGAATAAAAGAATCAAACCCGAAACAAAGTTATTCACGATGTTCTGCAAACCAAAACCAATACCAACAGACAAGGCACCGGCAATAATGGCAATATTGCTAAAATCAAAACCCGCTGCCGACATACCTGCCAGTATTGCGATGAGGAACATGATATAACCTGTAATGGTCACCATGGCATCGCGCGCGCCCATCCCCATGGTTGTCATCTTCAGCCAGTTATTTTCCAGTTGTGAACGAATCCAGCTGGACAAAATAATGATAGTAGCGAAAATTAACAAAGCCCATAAAATCCGACCTGGCACAATACGGAAATCGCCAATATTAAAGCCATTGACGATATGACTCTTAACCTGTTCGATAATACCGCCACTGTAATCCCATTCATTAATAAACAAAACGGAAAATGAACCCCATATAAGGAGCGTTGACAACAGTCTCATCCATATTAGACCGGGGACTTTTCCACCTGTTTCAACGCCAAGCGAATTGTGAAGGCGGCGACACCATGCGTATGTGCCAGCATCAATAGCATCAAATAAATCTCTGAATACTTTTGCGATACCAATAAACACCATGAACACGATGAACGACAACAGAATAATTTCCCGACTGCTAAATGCGAGATTCCTGTAACCCATCCATTCTGCTACCAGTGATGCGATCACAACTACAATAACCAGCATCGATATATATCGTAGTTTTGGCAATTTGGGCGATGTGGTAATGACCTGCAGTGTCCATACAACATTAATCACAACAAACAGAGAAAAAATATTTCGCATCAGCATTAAATTAGATGCAACTAAACTTTGTGAAAATACGGTATAAAAAGCCAGGTAACCAACTAAACCTAATACGGCCAGTACTTTTAATCGTTTTGCCAGTGATTCAGCAATATGCGGTGAGAAGGATATAAACAGTTTTGCAGGCGGGCACGGCGAGAACAGGAAACGTATTAGCGTTGTCGCTAAAAAGAATAAAAGCAGACCAACAAAAAATTCGGTAAAAAATGGAATTTCTGCAACTTCCATAGTGATAACAACAGACGCTATCGCTGCTACCGTTGAACCAATCAAATAGGGCGCCGAACAGGACAAAGTTGTCAGCACAGCCCTTATTAAGTTCTCAGAAAAGTCATCCTGCCAGTGTCTTTTACTCTCCAGCAGCACCAGTTTTCTACGAAGCCGAATACCAAAATATATCGAAAGAATAACAATAGCTATACTCAGTACCACATCAAGCGTATCGATTTGACCTATGCCGGAACGTTTTAATATAAATTCGCCTGAATTTTGTAAAATCGCAACCGGGTTACCAAGATAGGTTAAAACCAGCGTTATCATGTGCGGACTTTTGACAAGGTATTTTTGCTTGAAATATGATTTTTCCGCTTCATTGATGTACTTAGTTACTTCTGCGCTACTAACGATATACAAATTACATTTAGCCAGTGTTTTATCCAGCTCGTCTTTTTGCTTCTGATAAGTCGTTCTTTTTTTCGTTACTTCTATGTCTTCCCCTTTAACTTTTTCACCCAGGCCGTCCGTACTATTTTTTAAATCAAGCAAGGCTGCTTCGCTTTTTGAAATGCATAAAGAAGCAGCGCTTTTCATCTTGATTGTGAGTTTTGTCCAGGCAGTAAGATCTTCACCTTCAAACTCACCTCGCTTTAGTTGTTTACTGATCGTTTTTAACTGGGACGACATATTTTCCATATCTTCCATTTCATCAGCGACGACATTGGGCGATAGAGAAAAAGCAAAAAACAGAAAAATTAATGGAAGAATTCTTTTCATCATAATGATCATAATATAATTAGTATATTTTGAATTTTCCCAATTATACAGCAACAGCCGATACCGGATAATGATCAGTATGCCCTGGAAAAAATCAGGCCACCCCATACAGCACTCCTCGCGTCAGGTCCTTTAAATTCATTGCTATGTCCACGTATAAAAAAACTGGCGTAATACTTTTTAGCGAATTCCCGGGTTACCCCGAACCAGTATTCTGCGACCAGGCGCTCCATATTGTCACTACTCACCGTCACTTCGCTATGCCTGAACAGCCCCTGTAACAGAGCATTATAAATTCTAAGGTTCAACCTGCCTGCCTCAGGTTTATGGTTGTCGGGATGTTGTCAGAATTCTTTGATTTGACTTGGGTAGAGCGGATGTTTATACTTTGTACGCTTGAATCGCCTGGCATTCATACATTTGTAAAAAACCCGCACACTGGCACTGGAGATAAAAGACAGTGCCTATCTGTCATCACCCGGAAAAGTTTTTTGTCAATACCACCTGCTGAAAACACAACAGAAACAGCGACTTATCTACAGTGGATGAAAAATATATAAATATATACGGTTGTTAGCCTTGTATAAAATATTTTTCATATTTATACTATTTGCGTTTTCATTATCAGTCTATGCCTACGAAACCCCTGAAAAAGACTGGGGCATTGCTGTCGGCCTTAGAAAGGCAAAAATTCCATTTAAAACAGATGATCAAAGTGTCCAGGATATCATCCCGCTGATATTTTATGATGGTGACATTTTTTTTATTAGAGCTTTAACCGGTGGCATAAAGTTATACGATAAAGACGCCTGGCAATTTAGCCTGCTTGGCCGTTATCGTTACTTTGATATCCCCACTGAATACCAGAATCTGGGACAAAATGGTGGGTTTGATGTCGGTGGCCAGTTAAAATATCGTTTCAATAAAAATTTTGAAACAAACTTTGAAATGATGACCGACAACCAAAGCCGCTCTCATTCAGCAATTGACACCAGATATCACTGGGAATCAGGTTCCTGGGAGTTATTTCCTTACGCGACTTTGCGTTTCAAGAGTGCCGACTTTAATAATCACTATTATGGACTGGATGGATTTGGCGATCCTGGCAATCCGTCAACTACCATCGACAATAAAATTGGCAGCGGAGTAGATCTGACACTGGGCAGTGAAATTCGTTATCATGTAATCAGCAACTTCTATATATTAGGATATGCACAGTTAACCACTCTGGATAACAGCACTCGTGATTCCGACACTATTGAAAATGGCACCTATGGTGAAGTCTATCTAGGCATCGCGTTCTTCAATGATAAGACCAGAACAAAATCATCTTCTTTAAAAGCAAAACCCTACCTTCGCCTGGCCCACGGCTGGGCAACGCCATCAGACCTGGGAGAAATCCTTATCTTTGACTGGGACGATGATGAGCAAAACAATCAGTTAACTTCGTTGTTTTATGGGCACCCGGTTGCGGACAGCCTGTTTGGTATTGGCGCATTCGATATATACATCACTGTGGGCTATATATATCATCACAGTTCAGATCCCTGGAGCCAGACACTTCAAATCGGCCAGGGAGTCAACAACGCGGACTTTATAAAAGATAGAAATCTGTACGACAGCCCCTGTGACGGCACCTCGGTCTGCACAGCCACTTATGATAGACAACCTACCAATGAATATGTGTTAGGCATTAAAGCCTACTACAACATTGAGTGGCCGGTACACTGGCGGTTCGGTCTAGCTGAAGGTTTATCATATGTAGAAACTGTGACTAACATTGAACAGCGTGAAATGGACCTAAAAGGTTATAACTCAAGCAAGCTGTTGAACTACCTTGATGTCACTGCAGATTTTAGTCTTGGTGATACTTTTGGGGTAATGGCAATGAATGATTTATATTTAGGTGTCGGCATTCATCACCGCTCATCCGTCTTTGGCATGAGCTCTGTTTTAGGGCAGGGCGAAGGCGGCAGTAATTACAATACTATTTATCTGCAATACCATTGGTAATATAAAGTGATGACTAATTCCATCCCAGATAAAATGAAGCCCCACCAGAATCCCGTTTGAATGGTGAATTTTGTGTGTTTTTCAGATTTCTAAAGGTCTAGTGTATGACTTGTCTTTCACGAAAGAGATGCTTATGCTTCCTGTACTTTGCTCTCTTGATTATTTGTATGCGAACGATACAAAGAAGCTTGTTGGGTGACGACTATTTTAATTCAGAGAAGGAACCGGAATCCAGCGGCAACCAACGCTTGTGGGCGGGATTTATGCAACTGCTATCGAAACTTAACCAATACTGACAGATCACGCGAATATTGCTGTTATTGCCAGGTACTTTATGAAAATCAGAATCTTGTTCGCCGTCGCTGTGTTCGGATACCTGTCTGCGTGCGCATCTGTAAAAACGCTACCGGAGGACTACCAGGCCCCGATCCCCCTACCGCGAGAATATTTGACAGAATTTTGCTATCAACCTTCAACGATTACTGAAGAACTGACGCTGGTCAAGGAAAAAAAGAAGTACCGATTGTACGAAGTTAGTATCGACGCGGGACTCAATGGCTTTGATGACGATTCCCTCATTACCTTTGATTATTACGAACAGCTAAGCGAGACCGTGTCGCCTATTGTGCTGCTACTGCCAATCCTCAACGGACAAAAGCATCTGATGCGGCCATTCGCGACACAGTTTGCCAGTAAAGGCTATGCTGTAATTATCATCGACACCACACAACGCAACACACTGTTGGACGATCTCAAAAATCCGGAGCCCTCAATTCGCAAAGCCGTCCAGCGTCACCGCCGGGTCATCGACTGGGCTGAGTCGCGACCCAGTCTTGATATATCAAGGTTGGGCGTTTTTGGTGCCAGCCTCGGCGGATTCAACGCGCTTTACCTTGCGGCTTTGGATAAACGTGTAAACGTCGCCTCAATTGCGCTCGTTGGCGGCAGCTTGCCTTACGTATTATTGAATTCGAACGAACGTCGTATTGTAGAGGCCGTTACAGGAGTGAAAAATGAGTTGTCGTTCAATGACGAACAACTTATGGAGTATCTCACCGATAAAATAGTTACCGATACACTTGCTATCGCACCTCATGTTAACGCCGAACGTATATTGATGATTCTCGCCAAGTTCGACAAGACGGTTCCTTATGCCAGTCAGCTCGAACTGTATGAAAAAATGGGCCGGCCACAGGCGATAACGTTGCCTACCGGGCACATTACCGCAGCCGCATATATTTTCTACTTGCGATCGCGCGTATCTGAATTCTTCGAGCAAAAACTATCGGCGGCCGCGAAGTCTGGGACTGCAGCTATTTCGCCCGATTACTGCAATGAAGTTTTCGCTGCTCAGGAATGAGACAGATTGCTTACAACGATGTTAGACCCTGAGTCATTCGGCATTATTTTAGGCTCAGAGTAGAAACTCATGACAGTCCATACATGCCCGGAAATTCTCTGTCAGCATATCAAGCCTATAGTCCTCTCACCGCTCATGGCCGATACTGTTTGTCATAACTGGTAGCAATATGCATAAACAATTTCACCTATGCCGCATAATATCTATTCACTTTACAAACACAGTAGACTAATCTTATGTAAGAAATAACTATATAATCTGGAACATGATTCATTCCAATATGGAATAAATAGCACTCCAGTTTCCTGAAGCGCCCTCTCTACGGGCCTAACCACGGAGATTGTATGGATGTAATGCACAGTATGGCCGTGTTCCGTCGCGTTGTTGAAGCGAAAAACTTTTCTGCAGTAGCGCGTGAAACCAATATGTCACAGTCCACTGTGAGCAAACATATTGCCGCCCTGGAAGAGCGTTTAGGCACCAAATTACTCAATCGTAGCACTCGGTCATTAAAGCTGACCGAAGCCGGCAAGGAGTATTATCATCATTGCATACGCATTCTCAACGACTTCCAGGAAGCCGAAGCCAGTGTCGGCAAAGGCAAAATAAATCCCACCGGTATCTTACGCATGTCCACCAGCGCCACATTTGGCCGCACATACCTGCTTCCACATCTCAAACAGTTTTTTGAGTCTTACCCAGACATCAATATCGACCTGTTATTTGATGATGATTATGTTGACCTGGTGAAAGAAGGTATTGATCTGGCGATTCGCATCGGCCCACTGGCTGACTCCACCTTGATTGCCAGAAAAATTGGTTCCAGCCCACGTGTTGTTGTTGCCAGCCCGGAATACCTGGTGAAACATGGCCGCCCCAGAAAACCAGTGGACCTTATGAAACACAGCTGCCTGATTTATACACTGCAAAAATCACCTGATCTCTGGTATTTCAACAGCACACAGGAAGGTGATGAATCGATTCGTGTCAGTGGTCGCTTAAAAGCCAGCAGCCCTGATGCAGTATGTGATGCCACCATAAAAGGTCTGGGCATATCTATTGTATGTGAATGGCATGTACGAAAATATATTAAAACGGGGGCTTTAAAAGTGATCCTGCCCGATTACAGACCCACCACTTATGATATTCATGCCGTTTATCCCGAACGGCGATTTGTACCGCAAAAAGTTAAGCGCATGATTGAGTTTCTTGCAGATAAGATAGATAAATAATTTTATCCGCTACTAAATTGAAAACTCTATGGGGTGTAGATTCTCTTTATCTTTATCAAAATCTGCCCATAACGCTTTGTAAGGAATACCGGTTTCAGGGTGTTTTAACTCTGGCGCTATCTCTGTCAGTGGCCACAATACAAAGGCATTTTTTAAAATTTCATCGCGAGGCAACTTCAGGCCTTTTTCATCAAGCTGCAGATCACCATATAGCAGCAAGTCCAGGTCCAGCGTTCGCGATGAAAATCTGGGGCCACTACGGTCACGACCATTAGCATCTTCGATATCGCGTAGAATCTGGTTGGTCAGATGAACCGGTGTATTCACTTCACAGGCAATTACCATGTTATAAAACGCATCACCGTCAAACCCCACCGCCTCACTTTCGTAAACCGAGGACAGGGTCAACTCACCAAAAACCTGCCTTAATGCAGCAATGCCCACACGGGTATTTTCCTCACGGTTAATATTGCTGCCAAGACTGATATAAATGGTGGCCATGATCTAAATATTATTCCAAAACAGCCATCAGCGTTGACCGCGTTCAATAATAACACCCACTGACCGGGATCCTGTCACCGCGCCTAACTTACTGAGTTTTAAGCGGCACCAGGGCACGTTAAATTCATGCAAAATAATTTCTGCCAGGCGTTCTGCCAGCGTTTCCACCAGTTGAAACTGACTTTTTTCGGTAAATGCAATTAAAGACTTGGCAACGGCCTTGTAATTTAATGCATCATCAATACTTTCTGTCGAAGCCGGTTTGGTATTATCCGCCGCCATCTCAATATCCAGTGCGATTACCTGCTTAACTTCCCGTTCCCAGTCATAAATACCAATAATGGTATCAATGCGTAAATCTTCTATAAATACGATATCTAACGCCATTTTTAATAGTCTCTAGCCTGTTACCTACAATTCGCCCTGTTACCGGCCACACCGGGTGAGTCTGAGACATATTATACATAGCTACGGGCAGCAGCATAAACACCTAATATCAGCCAGACAATTTTACTTGTCAGGGAAGTTATTCTCCGTTAGAATTACCGGCTCACAATTCAGAGGCCTCGCATTGTATCGAGGCCTTCATTATTCATATTAGTTGTTTGGAGTAATTACAATGTCTAGAGTATGTCAGGTCACTGGAAAACGCCCAGTCTCCGGTAACAACGTATCCCATGCTCACAATAAAACAAGGCGCCGTTTCTTGCCTAATTTGCACAGCCACCGTTTCTGGGTTGAAAGTGAAAACCGTCACGTCAAGCTGCGCGTTACCGCCAACGGCATGCGCATTATTGATAAAAAAGGTATCGATGCGGTTTTATCTGAGATGCGCTCTCGTGGCGAGAAAGTTTAACTAGGGCTTAAGGGGAAAACATCATGCGCGAAAAAATTAAAATGGTTTCATCTGCGAAAACGGGTCATTTTTACACTACGACCAAAAACAAACGCACCATGCCTGAAAAACTGGAAATGAAAAAATTCGATCCAGTGGTTCGTAAATATGTCATGTATAAGGAAGCCAAAATTAAATAAAGCAGTTAAATAATTTAACTGGTAGAACGATATATTATAAAAAACCCGGCAATACCGGGTTTTTTATTGCGCAATAACAGCTGAAAAATAAACTAGCTTTCTTCAATTTTGAATAAAACCAGAATATCCATAAATAATAAAACATGATATCAGTCAAATAATCACCTCCAAATATCTGTTATTCTTATGGATTATTCACCTCAAACTAAAGCGTAAAGGTTTATGGACACTAAAAACACCACAAATAACAAACCTGACTCTAAAATAGCTTCAACTGACAAAGCATCAGCTGACAAACCATCAACTGACAAAGCTTCAACTGGCAAAATCTCAACTCAAATGCGCACTAAAAAAGGCCTGAAAGAAATTCTTGCCGATATGTCAGACCCTAAAAAAGTAATGGCAACACCGGATATAATCTCCGGCAGTGATTTAATAAAGGTCAGTTATAAACTTGGTGAGTACCCTTACCCTAAAAAAATCAGCACCAATGAATATGAAAAAGAAAAACGGCTGTTACAATCTGAGCTATTAAAGGTTCAGGCCTGGGCAAAAGAGGAACAAAAACGTATCGCCGGCTTTTTCGAAGGCCGTGATGCTGCGGGTAAAGGCGGTACTATCAAACGTTTTATGGAACATTTGAATCCTCGCTCTGCACATGTTATTGCATTAGAGAAACCTACCGAAACAGAACTAGGGCAATGGTATTTCCAGCGCTACCTGCAGCATATGCCAACCAACGGGGAAATCGTACTGTTCGACCGCTCCTGGTACAACCGGGCAGGGGTAGAACGGGTAATGCATTTTTGTACACCAGAAGAACACCTGGAGTTTTTACGCACAACGCCTGAGCTGGAACGTATGCTGGTTCACTCAGGTTTGATCTTGCGTAAGTACTGGTTCTCAGTCAGTCGCCATGAACAGTTACGCCGCTTTCACGCACGCTCACATGACATATTAAAACACTGGAAACTCAGTCCGATTGACCTGGAGTCACTGGATAAATGGGAAGACTACACCGAAGCCAGACGCAGCATGTTCTTCCACACCGATACTGCAGATGCACCATGGGTGGTAGTTAAATCAGATGACAAGAAGCGTGCGCGCATAAACTGCATGCGCCATTTCTTACACAGCCTGGACTATCCTGAAAAAGATCCAGCTGTGGTATACAAACCTGATGAGAAAATTGTTGGCACCGTTGATTCTTTGTACCCAAAGAAACAGGGGAAATATCATTAACCCGGATATTTCAACTAAAGAAATTGCAGAATCACAGCGCTCCTGCTTCCTGCTATCACTGCAATAGTACATCCTTACACGTCAAATCCGCTCTTACAAGTTTACTAGTCCGTAGGAGCGGAGTTTATTTACGATCCTTCTCTCCGGCGACGATATAAAAATTAAACTGCGTAATTTCGCGACAGCGCCGCATAAACATCATCCTGAAAACTCAGGCTATCGGCATCTAACTCCTTCATTATATCCACCAGATATTCGTTATCTTCGCGACCATTCCAGACTTTATTGTAGCTACCTTCTTTATAACCATTATCCTGGCGAAACATATTCAATACATTCTTACCGACATAGATTTCATATAATTCATCAAAAGTCATATCAAGATATTTCATGATTCCCGCAATAAAAGTAAAATGCGCGCCCTGGTCCGTCAAAGTTAACAGGGCAAGACATTCGATACTTTTTCGAATATCTTCTGCCTGCATGAAATTTTCAAAATCCCTGGCGATTAGTTCAGCAGCATCATCTAATGACTGATTCTGCTCAAGGCGAATACTCAAGGCGAAATGTACAATATCAACCACTTCCAGCTTCACCTGCATTATTTCCGGCTCCTGCTTTTTCCACCATTTCCAGCCATAATGCTCCAGCATTTCAGACGCTTCCATCCAGATAGCGCGATACCATTCATTACCTGCACTACGCCAGTCTTCATTTACTTTAGAATTCATCGAATTCTGCAGTTCTAGCATATTGATTATTTTCTGTTTCATAATGATTTCACAATGGTTAAACCTAAATAAATCAGTTGAATCGGACGGTGTACTGCTCCTGCAAAACCGGCACTTCCACCATCCATGGCGGTCGTAGTAAGAGCGATCAAGATGTTGAATATACGATACTTTATCGGTTATTTTGAGCGAAAACGTATCATCCATACGGTGAGTTCAAAATGTTCGAG
>RCNF010001761.1_pt1 | contig 11512 bp, 11 predicted proteins | sample 2041311 | NCBI WGS metagenome assembly RCNF01 (sample SAMN09708228, study PRJNA481090) | Marine sediment metagenome, whole genome shotgun sequencing project. | biome: marine sediment; feature: ocean; material: sediment; isolation source: Sewage treatment plant 2 marine sediment (STP2) ... | reverse complement strand
GTACAGGCCTGCTTTTATGCCAATTATTGACTCGGGGACTGGTGTACGGGTGGCATTTGGATCTGGACTGGGCGTAGCGGTTGGGGCGGGAGTTTCAGTTGAGGTAGGTCCCGGTGTCATCGTTAGAGTCGGGGCTTCTTTTGTCCAGGTGGGAGGTAATTCCGAGTATTGGATTGTGGGTGAACTCTGAGGAGATATTGCTTGTGCTTGAATGTTTTCCGGAGAGCCTGAATATGTTCGATATCCGAAATAAAGCACCAGACTGATGATAATTAATACACAAACCAATAAGGGAGCAATCCAGCGCCAAGAGGATTTTTTCTTAGATTTGTTATCTACACGACGCCCATTGTCTTTGCTGGACATCCGACCAACAACTTGCTTACCAACCTGTTTTTCTCCTGTCAACTCTTCTAGCTTCTCCCTTACTTTATGGCGATCGGGATTGATCTGCAGTATCTTTTTCAAACATTGTATTTGCTGATCTGGATTATCGACAGCAAAACTCATAATCCACCAACCTTGTTCGGAGTTGGGGTTTTGTTGGAGGTATTTGTTTAACAAATTACGAGCTTCTTGTTTTTGGCCAGCGCGTAATAATTCCTTGGCTTGCGAAAGAACTTCACTTGTTGGCTGGTCCATGTATGCCTCCCAAATGGAAGATACTTAAAAATGATCGCTGATCCGTTAATTTGAAATTTATCCTATTTCTAGTTGATCGGTCCACCGGACGAGCTCACCCACAGCTGGGCTTTGTATTTTCACTTGGTCGACCTCAAGCCTCCCGCCTTAACCGGCTGTCGGGTGGAGCGGGGGTTAGGGCGAAATATGAAATTGTTCCAAATTAATCATTCGTTATACTCAAAACACCCCCAATGTATTCTGTCAGGCAAAGAGCCAATAATATCTTTTTGCCACTGAGGAAAGTACGACCAATCATGCTCAGATTGAGAATCCCTAAATGCTTTTGAATCAATTGTCAATGGAAATCTCGCGGCAAGTTTCCAAGATTCACTTTCAAATAAAAAAATATATAAAACCTTCATGCCTAGAGTTTGCTGATCCCGAAAAGTTCCATCAGTATTAGCAATTGAGCTCTCTTGATCTATACATCCTATAAGTTTAATTGACTTAGTCTGGGAGTACTCAAGAACCCTAATTCCATTAACTATACTGCTGAATACAATCCATTCATCAGAATATGGTTCTGTTAACCCATATTTTGAGAGATATCCTTCAGTAGCTAGTCCTGATTGCTTATCCGGATTAAGATAAGTCTCATATGATTTCCAGTTGTTCTCAAACTCATGAATCAGTTCATATCCTAATTCTACATTTTCTGCTGTTAGAATTTCTTGTTCTTTGTACAGATGTTCATAATTCAGGCGATTTTTTCTGAATTGTACATTTAAAAAAAAACAACCCCACTAAAATAATTAATGCAATTATCACGATTGCCAATCTTTTCAACATTGTGTTCAGTATTTCCCAAAGTTAGATTATCAAATCTTCTTCGCCCTAACGGTAGAGCTCACCCGCCTAATGTAATTAGACTTCACTTGCGCCGCCGGTCCACAAAGGTCGGGTGGAGCGCGGGTTAGCCCGTTTCCTCGTTCATAGAAATTTTGGCAATAATTTTACTTCTAACGACTTTAGCAAGCGACTCTTCCAGTTTGTCTCATCAAACTTATCTAAATAAATAGAAGCATAACCCTCTGCGGGTTTGATATAGGAGTCTTCGGGCAAAAGATAGGTATATAGAAATACAGCTAAATCCATGTAAGAACCAACCACATTTATTGTTGAGCCAATCGCTACCATACCAATGAATTTTTGGGGAACTAAAAACAAGAGGACTGCTCCAATAATTGTCATGAAGAACAAGGGCGCGAGTTCAATAAACATCATTTGTTCACGAGGGATGTACCAGTCAGGAGCTTCAACACCTATCCCTGGAAATTGTATGCCGAGCTTAGGAATCTCTTTAGTATAGATCCAAATAAGAATGCCGTGAATGCTTTCATGAATTATGGCAACAAGGACAAATATGAAGAATATTGAAAGTAAGACAGGAATGCTGAAGTTTGGGTTCCAACTTGGTGATTGAATAATTTCCGGCCGGTTTATCCTGGCAAGAGCAATGAAAAGAATATAAATACCAACTGCAAGGGGCAACATAATAAGTAGAACAAGAAGATGCCCTTTTCGATAATCTCCGGGACGTAGGTCGAGATGGTGTTTGTAAGTATCTGGCAAAGATTTGGTAGATTCCATAACCATTACCTCGATAAATTGAAACGGGCTAACGGATGAGCTCACCCGCAGCCGGGTTTTGTTTTAGTCCCTTCGCCTTTCCCGAGCGCCAGACTTAACCGGCTGTCGGGTGGAGCGTGGGTTATGCTGTTAATCATTACCCAATATCTACTTCAATAATCCCAACATAATTCCAACGTATAACAAATTCTAATGAGAAGTATATTTATATATTTGGCTTCCAGCAACAAGCCATATATTTCCGTTATCATCCTCTGCCAACGGACCCGCTTTTGTCGCTTTCCAACACCATTTGTCCTCTTCTATATCATATTCTACAATAGTTATCCCGCCACCACCAACGCCAGTGCTATACCACACGTTTCCATCTGAGAAATAGTAAATTAATCTCGGTCTTATCCAGACGTATTCAACTTCAGGATTATTTATACTAATGAATATCGTGGAGCGCTCGATTGGTTGCCAGACATATTGAGCGTTTTCATCGAGTTCTAGCATGCCATAATCCAAGAACCATATTCGCCCCTGCTGGTCAATCTCAATCGCTTTGAGAAAGGTACCAGCGTAGTTAGGATAAGGATAATCCATGACAGGAGGGGGGCCGTAGTTTTCAAGTGTTCCGTCTTCTAGATCAAACATCCGAATAGATAAATCGTTGTAAGAAGTAAACCAAATTTGTCCAGTTTCTGCTAACGCTATTGTATTTACGTTCTCGCCTTTTTCGCGATCTAATATTAAATCTGCTTGATTTGTCTTTAGGTTATAAGTAAAAATCTCTCCATTCAAAGCTACAACTAATTTCCCATCATCTGTTTCCCCGAATACTGGTTGAGTAGGCAAACCTCGAGTTCTGTCGCTTTCAACCGGAGGTGCGAATAGTCTTTCTTTATCCATTTCAACTTGAAATACGTCATTCTCATCATCGTATCGAGCGAGGATAGAGTAATATTGGGAGCTTTCGCCACGTACCCAGAGTGTGCCATCACTTGTCTCGAATAAATTAGCTGCGACGTATATATTACCGTCTTTATCCCTGATTCCATAGGTTCTAATCTCTTTTGTATCCATGTCATAGCGCATAATTGTCCTTTCTCTTGTGGTAGTTCGATAAACAATCCACATCGCATTCCTACGAAATGCAATGTCATACCCAGAGAATTTTTCCAGCTGGCTCTGACGATCCTTTTCCAATTGAGGTTCCCACCAAGGTGGCATCGCTGGCACAGAGCTTTTCGAACCCCATTCTGCCCGGTCAATATTGGGGGCATAATTTGATGTATCATACGGTGTAATGCATGTTGTATTTTGATATCTTTGATTTATAGAACATCCAATCAAGGACAACCCTAAAAACAACACTACTAGTTTAAATTTTATTTTTTTATTCACCATTTAATTCCAGTAGATGATAATCAGAAGCATAACCTATAGATAGTGTGCAGTTTTTCCCGATACGAGGCAATAAACGGGACTTAATGCCTGATATCTGCTTATCTGTATTATATAATGATGATGAAGGAATTTGTATATACCTAACGGGGGTGTAAGATGTCTGGCAAACCAAAGCTTCTTGATCAGGTCCGGAATTCACTTAGACAAAAGAATTATTCCTATAGAACAGAACAAACCTACCCCGGTTGGATAAAGAGGTTCATTTTATTCCACGACAAGCGTCATCCAAATGAAATGGGGGAAAAGGAGATCGAGGAATATCTGACATACCTGGCTGTTGATAAGAAGGTTTCTCCATCTACGCAGAATCAAGCCCTGATTTCGATCATTTATCTCTATAAAAACGCCTTACGTTGAGGACACGAATACCCTGTACACACACATGGCCTATCCGAGAAGGGCAATAGAGCAAGATCCTTCTGCTCCTCGCTATTTACTCACTGTTCGGGGGAAGGGCTACATGCTGAACGGCAAGTGAGCCCCGCAGAGAGACGGAGAGCGTTTTTCTGCGGGATATACATACTGATATTACCTGAGAAACAAGTCGAATTTATTGAATTGCGCATAGGCAATATAGTACTTTGGTTAAAAATAAATTCAAATACACAAATAAAAAAGGCATCGGAAATTGGAGCATATAATAAATATGACCAGGCTATCTAAGTAAGTCTGGTCATCATTAATCTTATGTGAGGAAGAAGAAAATCGGGGGGAAAATCGATTACTTAGATTTGATTACGGGTATCGATCTATTTCTTTGAAGCTTTCATTAAAAAGCACTGCCGGATCAGGATCGCCGTTATTCCAGATATTGGAATTGTACCGACAGTTATATCCCTCTTGATCGCTGTCTTCGTCCATAGCCCAGATCCTCAACACCTGGCCGGAAGCTAAGAATCCGCCAAGCCTGCAGTCCTGGTTTCCCTTCTCGCTGCGAAGTGTCCATCCGTCTATTGATACCGTTTGATTGCCTGCGTTTTGAATATCGACATATTCAGCCCTTTTATCTACGGCCACTATCTGGATGTTTAGAACCGTAGAAGATGCGACTACCGGGGTGGGGGTCTGCCACAATCCCAGCCCAGCGCTTCTTGCTTCTTGCTCCAGAGATTCTAGTTGGTCATAATATTTCGTATCTGGTGGATACGCCTTGGATTCCGCAAAACCCATCCTGACCAATTCTGCATTGACAAACGTGCCGTCAATCAAAAATACATATCTGAGCAATCTATCATATTGATCGGTCTCCGAGACATCCTTCTCTAAAAGGACTTCCTTTCCTTCTACTAATTCCGCGTTGGCGTCCCTGGCTTCTTGTCCAAACCACTCGCCGTTTTGAATTTCGGGAGTATCGACCCCTATATACCTGACAGGATACTCAACCCCATCCATGATCACCCGGATCGTATCCCCATCAGTAATTTTAACTACCAGGGCAGTCTCTCTTCCCTGATCAACCTTAGGGGAGGGCGCTTGGGTGGCGGCAGCTGTCGGTGTCTTTGGTTGAGTAGTTGGGGAAACAACGATAATATAAGGAGTTTGTGTGGCAAATTCTAAATCTTCGGTAGGTTTCTGCGCTGTTTCCTGTTGAACATATTCTTGCTCACCCGCGCCTCCAATGCCTCCTTGCAGCAGCTCGCCAGTGGCAACACACAGCAGCGGGGACAACAGGGCGCCTGCCAGGGCAGTAGCTACTACCGCGTTAGATTTTAGGAATGTCAGTATTTTTTGTGCCGTGAGCTCGGGTATTAAGGAGGCCAGCTTGTCTTCCTCCATTTCAGGGTATTGATCCTGACCCTTTATGAACCAACCCTCCACAAAGACCCCATAAAAAATAACAACCCCTCCCAGGCTGAGCAACAGGTCTATCCCTGGTAAAGTGGCATGGGTGCCGCCCAGGATCAACCAGGAGATAAACGAAATTCCGAAAAGATAGGCCGTGATAATAATGGCGTTGTTCCGTGTAGGCTCCAGGTTGATAAGCGGCAACCGGGATAATCTTATTCTGAACCCCTTTTTCGAGTGGAGCCAGAACCTAACCTCTGTATTGGAAAACAGTAATAATCCGGTGACAATAGTGATTCCAAGGCCAAAAACACTAAACCCTGCCACAACCAGTGCAGCGGCTGGAATAAATATGAAGATCACCATCAGAAAAGATTTTAGGCAATTTTTCATAATCTTGCGCCGTTTCTAAATAATAATTACGTGTTGTGTATCTGTGTTTCCCACCATTTTAATTATAAGCACAAAAGCGTCATCTTCTTAGTGTGGTATATTTTCAATTCTGATAATGGCGCAGCTTTACCCTGGAGTATATTCTCTCCAAGGACAACACAACGTGTAACTATTGACGTAACATTAAGTGTCCTATATAATGTAACACATAGTGTCACTTTAATAGTAACTAGACGCAAGGAGGCAGACATGACCACAGCCGAAATAACTGTTCTCGAAAAGCGGTCTGCTGCAAATGCAATCGAACAGGCAAATGAGTATTTGGGCTTGACCTATACCGGTATCGCCGAGGCGCTGGGTGTTCACCGGCAAACGGTGTTCCGCTACCGCAAGCTTAAATCTGTTCCTTCCCCAGAAGTCCAGGAAAGCATGGCTCAGATACGCGAACTTCTTTATCTTCTTTCTGAGGTCTTTATAGACAGGGACGCACAGCTCGAGTGGCTTTACGGGCCCGTTCCACTCCTCAGGAATCGGCGCCCGATAGATTTGATCAAAAAAGGCGATTTTGATGCAGTTATGTCAGTCCTGGCAGGTCAATACTCGGGTGCGTTTGCATGAGAGTTCGCAGGGAGGTTTGGCGGTACATCCCAAAAGGGGCGCATCCACTTCATGTTGGTTATATTCTGCGCGCAGCAGGACGCTGGAATAGAGCAGGGGTGTACGGCTGTCTTTATACCTCTCTATCAGAAGAAGGTGCAAAAGCTGAATACAGTAAGTATCTTGAAAAAGCCAGTATAAACGTTGACAGGGCCAAGCCGAAAGACTTGGTCTCAATCAACGTCGACATTGATCCTGTAATGGATCTAACAAATATAAAGAAATCCCTGATATCGCCAGGCTCACCTTTTCTAACCGGGGACGAATCCGAGGATCTGGAAAATTGCCGCGTACTGGCCGACACAATCAGAGAACAGGGTTTTGCAGGAATCATTGCTCCTTCAGCTGCGCTGGATGGAGAAAAGAATCTGATCATCTTTATTGACGGACCAGCGGGCAAAATAAATTTAGACGAAAGCGGAACTCGAAAGAAGTTGGAGTTATAGTATTGCTTGCTCTATCAGCATCCTAACGGATGAGCTCACCCGCAGCCGGGTCTTTGTTTTGGCGATCCGTTTTTCCAAAACGCCCACCTTAACTGGCTGTCGGGTGGAGCGGAGGTTAGCATGAATCAAAACCGCATTTGATAATAATTCTAATCAAATATTGGTGGCTCAAAAAAAAGATCATAGGTAGCACAAACTACTTCACTGACATCACCATTGCTGCTTATGAAATTACCGCAAACAATTACTCGTGTTGGAAACAATTCTTTTGATCCAATATCCCACAGAATATTCGGAGTAATGTTATAGAATCCGGGAAAGTATTCAGGGCTGTTTTTAGGAAGTAATAACGCTGGTTCGGTATTCATGTTAGTTCTTCTATCTTCGATAATCACCCATTCATCCAAGCCCTTGTCGAACATATAGTATATGAGACCACCATCAGGAGTAAATTGAATGGTTCTATCAGAATGATTCTCCAAATCTAGAAACACGTCATCTCCAATTGTTGCAACATCAATTCCAGATACTTTGTTGTCTTTCTCTAAGATAGACTTAATCCTTACCAACATGATTGATGAGTTTATGTCAGCATATTGATATTGAGTTTCTAGTGGAGTGCTAGTGGTAGGAAATCGAGCCTTACAACCAACAAGCAAGACAGCTGAAATCGTTGTAAATAGAAATGGTATCCAAAATGACTTTAGTCTCAACATAATCCCTTTCCTAAATCGAGCCGATAATCAATATTGAATATCTTCATATAGTTTAATATGAAAAGATGCATGCTAACCCGTTTATATCGCTCATTTTGACCAAACGATTCAATCAAACTGTCAAAATGACTAAATATCTGCTTATATGTATTATAGACCGTTTAGCAAAAGCTATTATTGACTGGCGGGTCACGATCAACTCAGAAGGCCTTGACCTGCGCAGTAAACAAGGTCTTCTGTGAAAGCAACGGTTTAAAACAACGCCCAAAAGCGTGGAAAGATGATAACTGAAGCTGCCGCCCTAAAACCTTAGGCGAAAATACGCTAAACTAGAGAGGCGGGCCTGTGTACCAAATACCAAGATCGGCAAACTGCTTGGCCATGCCAGCATTGAGATACTCCAGAGCTGCCTTCTATATGGGTATTTTTGCATAGTAGATTGGTCGTAACGAGGCTCCAGGAAGCCCGGAGAGCGTATTCTTATGCCATAGCTTATAGCAGGAATGCCCCCAAAACACCTACAACCTTAGCGATTGCGCATAGGCAATACCCTCTCTTTATCCCTTCATTTCTTTTCCAATAAAAATAAAACCGGCAAAGCCCATGCTTGACGACATTTTTTATTATAAGTATACTTCTTACAGAAATGCAAATATCCATAAGATGTTTTCGAGAGGGGAAACAGTCAAAATCGGAGGTTTTATTTGGACCAAATCACAGTATTCGACCACAATGAATCTTCCTTGCTGCAGCAGACCATCAGATCAATCGAGCTGGACACAGCTCTTCAAAGATCCACAAAAGACAAGTATATCTCGGCTCTGCAGAAATACTGCAATTCCGGAGGCAGCCTCGCTAACGCATTCCAGATCCGTGATTATGCTGCGGACCTGGCTGTATCAGAAAGAGCTTTCTTAAAAGCTGGGATCTCCCGGATGGCCAAGGAGATCGAATACCAGGTCAAATCAGGGGCCACACCCCAGAATATTGACCTGGTCCAGGCAAACATCTTCCGTGCTGAGGCCTTGACCAGCTCCATCACCGTCACTCAGCCGAAAGGAGAAAAGGTCCATACCTGGCTGACGTCCCATGAGCTAAAAGCTCTTATTGCAAAAACACACAAGAACAAACACAGCCTGGTTGGCACTAGAGACCGCGTGGCGTTGGGATTGATGTCGAATGGAATGCTGCGGCGATCGGAGGCTGTTGAACTGCAGTTCTCAGATCTCATAGTACGGGATGGGTACCACATTGTAGAAGTGGTCGGGAAAGGAGCCAAGACCCGCGGGGTCAAGTTATCTCCTGTCTTGTCTAAAGACATCCTCTTCCTTCAAGACCAATGGGGTGACGGCGCAATCCTCAGACCGCTAATAAAGCGGAAAAAGCAGCCCAAAGGACATATGCGCATCGGAGATCTCTGGGTAGGCAAATCGATGAGCTCTCAAGCGCTCTACAATCTGGTGATCAAGTACGGGAAGATGATCGGTAAGCAACTTCAACCGCATGACCTAAGAAGGACCGGCGCTCAGATCGCCTGGAAAGCTGGCGTGCCGATCGAGCAGATCAGCCTTGCGCTGGGACATGAAAGCATCGAGACCACTTCTCTGTATTTGGGTATAGAGAGGGACTGGGAGAAACAGCCTGCAGATTTTATTCCATACTAGCGTACTATGCATATTTGTGCAGAAATATGGCCAGTACCCTTAAAAGCCAAAAAGATGAGCTCACCTGCAGGCGGGTCTTGTTTTGACGATCCTACATCCCTGGCCGTCCACCTTAACCGGCTGTCGGGTGGAACGTGGGTTAGCCATGGAAGGCAAAACCCCATCAAATCTTATTGAATCCCCGATAATAGATCATTAAGTACACTCACATCATCAGGGATTACAAAAAACCATAAAACAGATACCCCAATCAAGTTTATGATAGAGAAGAGTTTGATCATACTTGGAGATATTGAAGATCGTCTTTTTCCGGGACGACGAGAAGATTGCATTGGAAAGTAGTAATTGACCAGAAAATTATCGCCATTCATGAAAAAGATCCATACGAAGCTTAAAACACTTAATAATGCGATTATTATCCAATAAAAATTAATAAAGAAATTACCAGATCCACGCTGGAAATAATGTACCATTGTGGGAACGTTTCCGAAGAATATTCCAAGTACCATTGGTGTCCAAATTATGATCATGTATATGAACGATCCCCAATAAGCACGTTTAAAATTAGCTGCGTTTTCTTGGTTATAACCAGGGACAGATTTGTACCATTTTGGCTTGATCAAAGCCGGGATGGTGGCAAATAAGAGTGCGAATAGAGGAAAGTATTTGAATATTATTATTGCCATAATATTTTTTTACCTCATAATGGCTAACGGATTAGCTCACCTGGAGCCGGGTCTTGTTTTGACGATCCTTTATCCCAAAACGCCCACCTTAACCGACTGTCGGGTGGAGCGGGGGTTAGAATACCGCATTTTACATTCTTAGTCATCCATAGAACCCAAGCAATATTAATATACCTATTGCCATGATGGCAATATTCACGATGTGCAAAAAGGCAAATGCTGCCTTATCCCCCCAACGTTCACGTAAGACTCTAATCCTATAGAAATTAACTACCCAGGACCATCTGCGAATTATTGAGACACTTTGAAAAACTCCCATCAAAATTAATAATACTCCAACAAATGTCCGATCCATTGTTGTTCCCTCATCAATATATATTCTAAGGTCCAATTATCAAAGACCTAATTCCCAAGACTAACAATACAAAACCAGATAAGTCAAGAATTATTCCAAGCAAATCAGGTTCCCAAACCGGAACATTCATAAATAAAGCAGGACCTGTATATGCATTTGGTGGTTTTATCTGTGGAATAAATTTATGATTCTTCCACTCTCCTAGCCCAAACATAAAAATTCCTGCGGAGAGAAGTTGTAGTTGTGTATTTGAAATGCCCTTTACTTCAACAAACAAGGAAAGAATGAGAACTACACCACCGAAGTAAACCAACGCTTTATACCAGGTATCAAGAACAAGGTTTTTGAAGAAATCAACAAGAGACATTAGCTCTCCTTATTTTTCTTGATAGGCTTTCTAACCTGTTTATATCGCTCATTTTGACCAAACGATTCAATCAAACTGTCAAAATGCCTAAATATCTGCTTATCTGTATTATAGATCAACATTTGAACGAGCCAAAATGGTTGTTCTTACAAGGGTTATCATATAATATCTAATACTTACGTAAACGGTAATTTACTTAAGTATTACAGAGGGTGAAAATCAGGCTAAATCAGGACTTTTCATGAGCACAAAAGAAGAAATTAACCCATCAGAAATCACTTCGCCGCGGGATCTGGATTCCGGAGTTTTCGCGATCCGGGCAATCCAAAACGACCCCACGCTGCTGCCTTCTACCAAGAAACAGTACATCAAAGCAATCGAAAGATACCTGGAGACCGGTGGAAGAATGACGGATCCAGCTGCCCTGGTTAATTATGCTTCGGCTGTTAGCAACTCAACCCGGTCCTATTTGGCAGCCGCAGTAACCCGTATGGCCCAGGAGATGGAATTATTGGCCAAGGGCAGCGCTACGCCTGACAACATTGATCTTATCCAGGCTGCTGTTTTCCGCGCCCAGGCACTCCAGAGCTCAATAAAGGTCCGGCAATCCCAAGGAGAACGAGCCCATACCTGGCTAAACCGCTTAGAAGCTGAGAAACTATTGAAGTCCTGCTTCAAAAGATCATCGGGGAAACCAGAGTTCAAGATCTATTCCAT
>RCNF010001760.1_pt1 | contig 11515 bp, 10 predicted proteins | sample 2041311 | NCBI WGS metagenome assembly RCNF01 (sample SAMN09708228, study PRJNA481090) | Marine sediment metagenome, whole genome shotgun sequencing project. | biome: marine sediment; feature: ocean; material: sediment; isolation source: Sewage treatment plant 2 marine sediment (STP2) ... | reverse complement strand
GTTGTCCGCCAGGCCCGCAAAAGCCACGGCGCTTTGGCCCTTTAGCATGCAGATATCCGATGCATCATCCGCCAATCGGCCATCTGCCGGATCGGTCTTTCTAACTATCGGGTGGTGGGTGGTGTAAAAAACAGGCTGGTGCGTCAGCAACCTATGACGGATGGGGGCCGTGGGGGCGAGCTCGCTGCGGGTATAGACCACCGCATGCGCCCGACGCAGCGCCGAGAGCGGTTCCCTTAGCAGCCCTCGCGGAAGGATGTGCCCGTTGCCAAATGGCGATCGGCTGTCCAGGAGGACCAGGTTAAGGTCCCGTTGTAACCGGAGATGCTGGAAGGCGTCATCGAGCACGATCACATCCGGCTTGAATCGTTTTACGGCCATCATGCCGGCTTCGTACCGCCGTTGGCCGACGACCACAGGAATGCCCGTTAAGATCCTGGCCATCAGGTAAGGTTCATCTCCGGCATCTTCGGGACCTTTGGATATCGTTTCGCCGTCACTGACGACGCCCCCCGTTATTTCCATCCGCCCACGGTATCCTCTGCTGAGCACCACCACGCGGTAACCCATATCCCGGATCATCTGGGCAACCCGAATCGTCATGGGCGTTTTGCCCGTTCCACCGGCAATGAGATTGCCGATGGACACCACGTGGCATGGAAGCGCTTCGGAGGGAAGCACGCCTTTTTCATACAGACGGGCACGCAGGCCCATGAGGCCGCCGTATACCACGGAAAGAACTAGCAAGACGGTTTCAATGGAAAAAAACGGCGTGGGGTCCTCTCCCTTGGCCGCCATTTCAATTCGACGTCTGAACCGCTCGATAAAGCTTTCTAACCGGGTCATGGATCCCTTCTGTCAGCGGGTGCGCCGATGACCGCAAGGGTACGTGCCACAGCGCCCCTGTGCCTGGCAAACACCGCGTAGGCGCAGCGGCCGACACGGAGACTGTCTGCCGGATTTACGATCAGAGGGACGACCCTTGCGGCGAGCTGATCGGCATCATGTACACGGATAGCGCCGCCGGCCTTTTCGAGGATTTGGCAAATCCAGCGAAAATCGTCGGTGTGGGGCCCGAAAAGAATCGGTTTGGCCGCAGAAGCCGGCTCCAATGGATTGTGGCCGCCCGCTCTCACCAGGCTGCCGCCCACAAAGGCAACGTCAGCCAGTGCATACAGGTTGCGAAGCATTCCGATACGGTCGACCACCACCACACGGGTCGGTGCGGGTTGCCTTTCCATCTGCGTCAGGGTTACGGCGTCGTATCCTGAACGGTTGAAAATTTGGCACACCGCGGCAGCCCGGTCCGGATCTCTCGGCGCGACAATCAGCACCGCATGGATGCCGGCCGCACAAACCTTTCGGTAGGCGATCGAAAGCATGTCCTCTTCTCCCTCGTGGGTACTTCCGGCCACCCATACCGGCGCGTCCGCCGAAAGGTTGAATTTCTCCGCAAACTGTTTGCGTTCGACGGTCGACATCCTGGCGGGGGCCTGATCAAATTTGATATTCCCCACCGTCTTCAATCTTTCGCCAGGAACCCCAAGGGCCCTGAAACGATGCCGATCTGAATCCGTCTGCACACAGATCCGGTCAAATACCGACAGCAGGGGCGCCATCAGCAAGGCGGCACGCTTGTACCCGCGAAAGGATCGGTCAGAGAGCCGGGCGTTCACCAGATAGACGGGGATCCTGCGTTTTTTTAAACGGAAGAGGAAGTTCGGCCAGACGTCTGTTTCCACGATCACCACCTGCCGTGGTTTAATGACATCCAGCGCCCGGTTCACGGAAAAGAGCGTGTCATAGGGAAAATGTCTGACCGCACACACATGCGCAGCTATCAAACGGGTGGCTATTTCAAATCCGGTTTGGGTGGAAGCGGTAAAAATCAGCGACCGGGCGCCGTGTTTTTGGGCCAATGCTTTTACCAATGGCTCTGCCGACAACACCTCACCCACCGAAAGCGCATGGATCCATAATTTCCTCCGGGCGTCTGCCGAATCAGGATCGCTGCGGGGCAGGCCTTCCATAAACAACCTTTGGATAAAGGTGCGACGACGCTTTTTTCGGGTCCACACCAAAGGGACCCAGATCGGCCACAACAGTAAAACCGCTAGCCCCATTGCAGCATTATAAAGGTAAACCACGAAGGCCCTCTATCGTCAGGAAATCATCCTATGCAAGCCGACTATTTTTCAATTGGCAATCAGCAGCAAAAAACCGGCGAAACTGAAAAACACCAGATTGGCCACCCATGCCGCGATCACGGGAGGCATCATTTCCGCATAGCCTAGTGAAAGGCAAAAGCTGTTGAAAATCCAGTAAAAAAAAGTGACCCCCAATCCATAGGTAATGCTCATCGGCAACCCCTCGCGCATGTTTCCCCGCAGGGCGATGCCGGTGCCGAGCACGCTGAGAAAGATGCAGACAAACGGTGCGGCGATTTTGCTGTGATAGTCGACCCGAAATCGGGTGGCGCCATATCCTTCCCGCTCCACTTTCTGGATATACCGCCCCAGTTCGGCCAACCCCATTTCATCGGATTGTTTGGCCGCCTGGGCCAGGTCATCGGGGTTCAGATCGATGTCGGCCGCTATCGTGTTGTGTAACTTGATTCGCTGGTCGCCACTTTCTCTTTCAAAAAACTGCTGAACGGCGTCGTCGAGTTGCCACCGACCGTTTTCAAACACGCCCGCGACGGCGTCGACCCGCTCAATCAGCCGGAAGTTTTCGTCAAAGGTGTGTATGGTGATGCCGGCAACACGTTTCTCTTCAGGCACATATTGTTTGATATGGATGATCTGCCGGGCGGCTCGCATCCAGATATCATTGGTCTTGGAAGCGTAGATGTTCTTTTTTCGAACCTCCTGAAGCCAAATCTGGTTCGCATTGACCATAAAGACCGGCATAAGCATTTCGGCTACCAGAAACAACCCTGCACTAAAAAACACGCCGAGTACCATCGTTGGTTTGAGCAGCCGGTTCTTGCCGATGCCGCAGCTTTTAAGGGCGATGACTTCATTGTTTTTGTTCATCAACCCCAATGCGATCAGAATCGACAACAGAAAGCCCACCGGTGCGATCTGGACAAAGATAAAGGGGAGTTTGTACAGCAGGTAGACGACACAACGGATAGCCGGGACACCCGCCTCCATGAAATTATCAATTTTTTCTATAAAATCGACCGCCACATAAATGCTGAGCACCGCAGCCAGCACAATCAAAAAACTGGCCAGTATCTCCCTGGTAACGTAGCGGTAAAGAATCGTCATTTTTTTCCGACCCGTTTAATGATTGCACGTACAATCCGTCTCAACCAAATAAAAGTGATCGCTTTTTCTTTCGCCGACAGAACCAGCAGATAAATGCCGAATCCCCCGAGAATCACATTCGGCACCCACATGCCGACCACCGGTGGGTAGGTGCCATTTTCTCCAAACGCCTTCCCCACGGAAAGGAGAATATAGTACAGCAGAAAAAAGAGAAGTCCCAGCGCGATCCCAAATGCTTTTTTTGAATTGCGGGCCTGAATGCCCAAGGGCATGGCCAGCAGTCCCATGGCCAAACAGGCCACGGGAATCGAAAATTTCTTGTGATAATTCAGCAGGGCGCCAAGGTATTTGACTTTGTCGGCCCTGACTCGTTTCAAATAGTCCCTGAGATCAGACAAGGTCATTTCATCCGGGTCTTGATTGGCGATACCTGGCGTCGAAAAGACACCTTTTAGGTCCAACCGGATGTCGTATGTTTCAAAATTGATCGTGTGAGAAGATCGGTCGCGCATGTCCATCTGGCTGATCGTTCCGTCATACAGCCGCAGATAATAAACCATTTCCTTGGGCTCGCCGAAAAGCCTTCCTCTCCGCGCAACGACCGTATTGTTGCCCCCTGACGTTCGGCTGTCTTCAATCAGCACATTATGCAGTTCACCGCTTTGCGGATCGATTTTATTGACGTAAAGCATGATCTGTTTGAAGTTATCGTTAAAAGTCCGCTCTTTCAAACTGACGTTCAGGTTGGCGGCGGCCACATTATAAAGCAACGTTTTTAAACGTTCAGCTCCCGATGGCACACCAATGATGGTCATGTATGCGGTAATCAGGGTTCCCGACAGACTGAAGATCAGCACCGGCGTCAACAAACGGTAGATACTCACTCCCCCGGCTTTGAGCGCCATAATTTCATTGTCGCTGGACATTCTCAATAGCGCCATCAAGACCGCCATCATCGTAGACATGGGGATGATATACTGAAGAAAATAGGGCATGGTATAGGCCAGCAGCAGAAATACCGGCACGACACCGACTTTGTGATTGACAATCATGTCCGTGATATCGAGAATCTGTTTCATCAGGAAGATAAAGGAGAAAAAGGCCAGATTGATAAAAAATGGCGGCAGCATCTCCAGAAACAGGTACCGGTTGAGGATGGAAAATGGATGGATCATCAGATGTTTTCGCGGGGAGACGAGGTCCCATTTTTCTCATGCAGGATGGCGTCATCCTCAGGGTCTGCTTCTGACTCGACTTCCTCTTCATCCGAAGTTCCGCCACCTTCCAGTTCATCGCCGTTGTCTTCCATGGGAATTCTCCTTTTCACATGCTTAACATCCATTTGCACCCGATGGGTCCTCGCCATAAACTGCGGATAATGGCATCCCCTTAGGGCTGGCCTCGCTTTTAACAGCCACTCTCAGCGTTTGCCGAAAATGGAACCCAAAACGCCCCGAATGATCTGCCTGCCGATCGTGCTGCCGATCGAGCGTGCGGCACTCTTGATCATGGCTTCTCCGGCGGTCTGGCGCCGGCGTCCGCCGGCGGGCTGGCGCCGCTGTGCCTGACGCTGATTTTTCTCCGCTTCCAATTCCTTCAGCCGTTGCGTTTCCGCCGTCTGGGCAGTTTCAGCACGTTGCTTGAGCATCTCGTAGGCAGACTGACGGTCCATGGTAACATCGTAACGCCCACGGATGGGGGCCCTTTGCATGACGGCATTTCGCTCGTCATCCGAAATCGGACCGATGCGTCCCTCCGGAGGTGCAATCAGGGTTTGCTGCACCGGCTGGGGCCTGCCGTCGTCGCCCATCACGGAAACGAGGGCTTCTCCGATGCCCAGCGTGGTGACTGCATCGGCTGTATGAAACAGCGGATTGGTCACAAACGACGCGGCTACGGCCCGAATGCTTTTCTGATCCTTGGGCGTAAATGCCCGCAGGGCATGCTGAACTTTAAGCCCCAGTTGGCCCAGGACATCATCCGGAAGGTCCATGGGGTTCTGGGTGACAAAATAGACCCCGACGCCCTTGGACCGGATCAACCGAACCACCTGTTCGATTTTGTCCAGCAGCGGTTTGGGTGCCCCTGAAAACAGCAGGTGTGCCTCGTCAAAGAAGAGTACCAGCTTCGGGGCCGGCGGATCACCCGCTTCGGGCAGCTGCTCAAACAGTTCTGACAGCAGCCAGAGCAAAAAGGCCGCGTAAAGACGCGGTGCGTTATGGATCAACCGGCCGGCGTCGAAAAGGCTGACGACCCCGCGCCCGGAAAAGTCCGTGTGCATCAGATCGGCCAATTGCAGGGCCGGCTCGCCGAAAAAGCGCTCGGCCCCCTGCTCTTCCAGCACCAGCAGCCGTCGCTGAATGGCACCCAGACTGGCACCGGTGATGTTACCGTATTCCGATCTCAGGGAACCTGCGTTCTCGCCCATCCAGGCAAGCAGCGCCCGAAGGTCCTTCAGATCCAGCAGCAGCAGTCCCTGGTCGTCGGCCAGATCGAATCCGGCATAAAGCACCCCGGTCTGGGTGTCGTTGAGTTCCAACAGGTTGCCCAGCAGCAGCGGACCCATTTCTGAAATGGTCGTTCGCACCGGGAACCCGTTTTTCCCGTCCATATCCCAGAACAGTGTGGGACAGGGCTGCTGGCGATAACCGGGCAAGGGAATTTTAGCCAGCCGTTCGTCGATCTTTGGATGGGGCGATCCCGCTACGGCAATACCGGACAGGTCTCCCTTGACATCCACGGCAAATACCGGCGTGCCCATGCGGGAAAAGCCTTCGGCAAGGGTTTGCAGGGTGACCGTTTTTCCGGTGCCGGTCGCCCCGGCCACTAAGCCGTGCCGGTTGCACATGCGACCGGACTGGGCGATCAATGCACTACGGGCACCGCCGATGGTGAGCATTGCAGGTGTCATCATGGTCTCCATTAAGGGTTATGCGGTTTTCGTCACCACGTTGGCAGTTTGACGTTGACGGCGAATTTTGGGATGCCGTCCGAAACGACACTCCGATTCTAAAGCATACCGGCACAAAAGAAAATGGAAAAAATGTCAGAATAAAAGCCATTTGGCCTGCCGCCGAAGAACCAGTATCGCTCTCCCAGTTAAAACTCGCCGCCCAGATGTACATGGACCTGATCCTGTATTACGCCAAAGGAGAGAATAGACCGTCAGGCGAGGTATTGGACAACGGCTTCGGCGGCACGCTCGCCGTCCACGGCGCATGAGGCGATGCCGCCGGCATAGCCAGCCCCCTCACCGCAGGGGAAGAGCCCCCGGACCGATACATGCTGCAATGTCTGCGCATCTCTGGGAATCCTCACCGGTGATGACGTACGGGACTCCACCCCCACCACGACCGCATCGTTGGTGAGAAACCCCTTCATCGTTCGATCAAAGGCCTTGAAGGCAACCTGCAGCCGCCTGCGGATGGGATCGGGCAACCACTGGTGCAAAGCTGAAGCCACCACGCCCGGCGGATAGGAGCAGGCCGGCAAGCCGTCGGACAATCGATTGTTGACAAAGTCGACCAGGCGCTGGGCGGGAGCGGTCACCCCGCCGCCACCGTTAACGGAGGCTGTCTGCTCCAAGGTCCGCTGATAGTTCAGACCGGCCAAAGGGCCCGATGATTCCAACCGTGGTATGTCCGCAAGCCGGATCTCCACCACGATTCCGGCATTGGCGTAAGGAGAATTGCGTTTGGAAAAAGACATGCCATTGACCACCAGGGCGTCTTCCTGCGTGGACGCCGGCACGATAAACCCTCCCGGGCACATGCAGAAGCTGTAAACGCCACGGCCATCCACCTGTCGGGCAAGGTTGTAGGCGGCCGCCGGCAGATATTCGCCCCGGGGCTGGCCATGGTATTGGATCCGGTCAATGAGCCCTTGGGGATGTTCCACACGCACACCCATGGCAAAGGGCTTGGCCTCAAGGGCAATCTTTTTATCCATGAGCATCTCGTATACATCCCGGGCACTGTGGCCAGTGGCCAGAACCACCGCCCGCCCCTCGATGTGATGCCCATCCGCCAGGATCACGCCGGTCGCCCGGCCGGTGGAAACCGACAACCCGACGGCTTTCTGCTGAAAATGTATTTCACCGCCATGGGCTTCAATGGTGGCCCGCATGGCCGAAACAATCTCCGGAAGACGGTTGGATCCGATGTGGGGGTGGGCATCGTACAGAATGTGTCCATCGGCGCCGTGCTGATGAAATCGGTGGAGCACCCGACGGTGATCTCCCCTTTTCCTGGAACGGGTGTAAAGCTTGCCGTCGGAAAACGTCCCCGCACCTCCCTCGCCGAAGGCATAGTTGGATTCACTGTCCAATACCCCCCGCCGGTTCAGGGCCGCCACATCCCGGCGACGGGCCTTGACGGGCCTTCCCCGATCGACCACCACAGGCCTGAGGCCCAGTTCAACCAAGCGCAACGCGGCAAAAAGCCCCGCCGGTCCGGCGCCCACGATGACCACCGGCGCCGCAGACCGCACATCCCGGTAGGCGAAGACCGGCCGCTCCGGCCTCAGGGTTTCGCCGTCGCCATAGACATGAACGCCCAGGTTTACCCGGACCGGACGTTTGCGGGCATCGACAGAACGGCGGACGACCACAAAGCGGTCGGCGGCAACAGTACGGCCGATCGTCCGGGCCAGGGCCCGCTGGATCCCTTCCGGGTCGGCTGCCTCCCGGGGGGACACGTTTAAAGAAACATCTTCAGGCATGGGGTCTCAGGCCTTCTTCCGGCGGCGGTTGCGCTCGTAGCGCATCTGGAGCATTTCAACCATCAGGGCAAATCCCATGGGCAGGTAGATGTAAGCCTTGGGCACGTGTTTATGCAGTCCCTCCATAAAAATGGTGACACCGATGGTAATCAGGAAGGAGAGTGCCAGGATTTTAAGAGCCGGATGGCGAAGGATGAAGTCACCGATGGGCCGGGCGAAGAAGAGAATCCCGACAAAGGAGAGCACCACCGCCGAAACGATAATCCACAGCTGCTGGGTCAGTCCCACCGCCGTGATCACCGAATCGACTGAAAAAACGATGTCCAGCAGGACGATCTGGGTAATAATGGACGCAAAGGCACCGGACGCCTGCTGATCCGGTCCATGCTCCGAATCCCTGAATTCGACCGTGTGGTGGATCTCATGAACGGCTTTATAAAGCAGAAACAACCCCCCCGCCAGCAGGATCAGGTCCCTAACCGAGAAATTGGCCACAATGGGCCGGGTCAGGCTTGCCAGGGCCACGACCACGGCCAGCATGACGATGCGGGCTATCATGGCCACGCTCAACCCCACGATGCGGGCCTTCTGCCGCTGGTTTTCGGGCAATCGGCCCACAAAGATGGCGATCACCAATACATTGTCCACCCCCAGCACGATTTCCAGCCCGATCAGCAGGGCCAGCAGTCCCAATGCATCTGTCATCGATCACCTCCCTTTTATAATCTCAAGCACCTCGGCGCACTTTTGAGCCGCACGGCTCACAATGGATTCAGCCTCCAGGGTGACGCGGCTTTTGAATGCGTCGTCTGTGATCTCAACCATGTTGATCATCACGTTTTTATAAGCGCCCCAGATCCCCGTCTCCAGGGCTCTGGCCCCCACCTCCACGTCAGACCGGGATGCCGGATTCCCGCAGCGGGCCACTTCGCAAAGGGCATCCCAGGCCCTGTCGCCCAATTTCATGGTCGTCAGGGGAATGTCAATGGCCTTCTTGAGCCCGGCCTGCATGCATTCGGCCCGTTCGGACCGTTCGGCATCGGTGCCCCGGGGCATGCGCAGCGCCTCCATGAAGTCGTTGAATGCCGTCGTATCCGCATCGATCATGGGAATCAGGCTGACCGCCGCATCATGAAGCGGCGGGATGCTTTTTCTCATCTGGGCGTCCACCGATTCAAACTTCCGAACCCCGTAGGTCAGTTTGCCCACCATGGCCCCCAGTCCGGCACCCATGGCCGCCAGGGCGGCCGACACCGATCCACCGCCCGGAGCCGACGAACGGGAAGCCACTTCCTCGATGAAGGCTCTCAGGCTCATGCCGGCCAGCGGTTCGTCTCTTTCTCCGGCGACTCGGTATTCAATGATTTTCTCTTTTGGATCGAACGGCGCCACACTGCTAAGCCCCAGCCGTTCCACCGCCAATCGGACTCGCTGGTCCTCGTCGAGGATGAACAGCTTTTCCTTCTCCATGTAGTAGTCGGCAGCCATGAGAATCGATGCCAGAGGGATCAGCCCGACGACTTCCGATCCGGCAACGCCGACGTTCAATGCAGCCGCTTCTCTTTTCACTTCCTCGAACAGGACATGCATGGGCGTCACTTGATAGTCGTTTAAATTTACCGTTACCTGGGCCATGTTGTATTCGTTCACAAACCAGCCCATGCCCTTGACCGCTTTTAGGCGGCCGGGTGAATCCGGGCCCCGGCCGGCTTCACGCAAATTCAGGGCGATGCGGTGGGCCTGATTGCTGGTGCCCAGGATATTGACGTTGTAGGCAATCAAGAAAGACCGTGCACCGGTCGCGGTGGCGCCCCACTGGGGGATGAATTCGGCCGGTCCGAAATCGGGCTTCCATTGGGGTTCCTTCAGACGCCCGGCCAATCCTTCGTATTCCCCTTTGCGGACCTGGGGCAGTTTGCGGCGGTAATCGTCGACCGCAGAGGCTTCGTAAAGGAAAAAGGGGACGCCCAATTCTTCTGCAGCCAGACGGCCAAAGGTCTTCGAGATCTCCACACATTCGTCCATGGTGACGTTGGCCACGGGTATGAACGGACAGACATCCATGGCACCCATGCGGGGATGTTCCCCCTTGTGTGTGCGCATGTCGATTTTCTGCCTGGCGGCCCTGGCGCTGTTCAATGCCCCTTCGATCACCGCATCCGGATCGCCTACGAAGGTGTAAACGGTCCGGTTGGTTGACTTTCCCGGATCCACATCCAAGAGGGTGCATCCCGGTGTATTTCGGATGGCCTGGGCAATGGCATCAATGGTCTCACGGTTTTTGCCTTCGGAAAAATTGGGAACGCATTCAACGATTTTTCTCATGATACACTCGCTTTGGTTTGATATGAATTGATGACGGTCCACGGTACTGACGCGATGGTCAGGAAAGTTGACAATGATTACTGCGCTTCCGGCCATCCCATGTCGCTCGAAATGGTCCTGCGGTGTTCATCAGGCACGCGATCAGATGGTCGCGAACGCCGGACGTTTCAATGATAAAATCGGGAACGGAAACATTGATGGCCGCCACAACATTTCCGGTGTAATCCCGCACCGGAGTGGCCATGGCCGTAGAGAAGTCGGATCCGCTGACGCTGATCCCCGTCCGCCGTGCTTCGGCAACGGCGACCAACAGCTGCGGCAGTGAATTGATGCCGCCGCTGCCGTATCCGTCCAGGGGAACGCCAGAATAGTGCGAACGCAGGCTGGCGTCGCTGAGGCCGCAAAGCAGCGCGCGGCCGATGGACACCGTGTGACAGGGAAAGCGGGTACCCACTGGCACATTCACCATCATGATCTGAGGTGATGCCGCCCGGTAGATGTAAATGGCTTCGATCCCTTCCCGGATGGCCAGATGGCAGGAGGCGCTGGTTTCATCGCGCAGTTCGTCCAGGCGGGTGGCGGCCGTGTTCAGGATATCTCTTGAGGCGAGATAACAAAAGCCACGTGAAAGCACCATGGGGCCAAGCTCGTATGCATTCCGGCCGGCTTTTTTCAGATAATGCATCTCGGTCAGTGTCACGATGGTACGATAGATGGCCGATGTACTGACCTCGAGCCGCTCGGCCACTTCACCGATGGTCAGCACACGCTGCCGGACTGAAAACAATTCCAGAATCTGGAGCCCTTTTTTCAGGGCCGGGACCGTATAATCCGTGTTCATTTTTTGTCCATCAACCACGATCCATCTCTCGATCGCTCTGCGTGTTGTCGCCTGTCAGGCCGATGCGGGGATTGACCGACCGGTCTTCAGGAGATTGGGAACCAGAATCAGAAGCACCAATACGGCACCCACAAGGATAACCGCAACACTGCTGGAAACCAGAAGCAGACCACCGATGGTCAGGGCGATTCGACCTTCACATTGGCACTTGTAAATGGGGGGGGTTTTGGGTATACGTTCTGCGAGCGCAATGAGCCAGCTTACTGCATGGGAATTGACCTGCTTTCACTGGTTGTGATCATTGCGAATCGCAGATTCCAATTAATTTTACTGTCCTGCAAGCGTTCCATTTCTTAAT
>RCNF010001759.1_pt1 | contig 11517 bp, 10 predicted proteins | sample 2041311 | NCBI WGS metagenome assembly RCNF01 (sample SAMN09708228, study PRJNA481090) | Marine sediment metagenome, whole genome shotgun sequencing project. | biome: marine sediment; feature: ocean; material: sediment; isolation source: Sewage treatment plant 2 marine sediment (STP2) ... | reverse complement strand
ACTTAAATTCTAAAAATCTACTAAATAGAACGTTAAACAGCGAAGCCGTTGCTGCTGTTGAAGACGTTGATGCAATTATTTTTATTGTTGAAGCGTTGAAGTGGACTGATGAAGATGATTTCGTCATAAGTCGTATGAAACATACTACAAAACCTGTTCTACTTTTAATTAACAAGGTGGATCGGATTAAAGAAAAAGAAAGGCTATTTGAATTTTTACAAATGGTTTCTAAAAAAAGAGATTTCGCAGAGTTGATTCCTGTTTCTGCGGCTAAAGGCATAAATACAGATATCGTCGTTGAGTCACTATTGAAAGTATTACCGAAATCAGAATTTATTTACCCTGAAGATTATATTACTGATAAATCAGTGCGTTTTATTTGTAGTGAGTTAATACGCGAACAACTCGTTCTTAACTTGCACGAAGAATTGCCTTATACCACGGCTGTAGAAATTGAGAAATATGAAGAAACTGATACGTTAGTCACTATAGAAGTAGTTATTTGGACAGACAGAAAGAATCAGAAGGGCATTATCATTGGTAAAAAGGGTGAAACCTTAAAGCGTATTGGTCAAAGCGCACGAAGATCACTTGAAGAATTTCTGATGAAAAAAGTCATGCTTAAGCAATGGGTTAAAGTTGAAGAAAATTGGCAGAATAACCCACGACATTTAAATGAATTAGGAATTATTTCAAATCGTGAATTGTAATAAGTATTCCTAAAGATCATTAGCGATCTTAAGGAGCTTTAACAAACTTTAACAAACTAAAATGCAGCAATCCTTTGGTTATATTCTAAATCGCCGTCCATTTCGCGACACTAGTTTATTACTGGATATATTTACGGAAGATTTTGGTCGTATCTGTTGTGTCGCTCGACCTGCAAAAAAGCGAGGGAAAGTTGTAAAAGGAAATACCGAACCGTTTCGGTATCTTCATTTGCAATGGATAGGGAAAGGTGACGTTCAAACATTAGTTGAGGCTGATGAGCGAGGCAGACATGAGATCCCACCATCTGAATTGATGATGGGTCTTTACTTAAATGAACTGCTACTTTTACTTACCCAGCAACATGTCTCTCAGAGTGAGCTCTTTTTCGCTTATAAATATACGCTACACAAATTGGGAGACGTTCAAATTAATCGTCAAATTCTTATGCGATTTGAAGCTTATTTATTACATGTCCTTGGTTATCCGATTGATAATACTGAATTACCTCAAAGAGCTATTGAACTGAATATTAAGTATCAATTTACTTTAGGAGAAGGCCTTACTGAAGTGGAAACGAATAGTCCAGTAAGCTCTCAAACCCCAATTATCAACGCTCAATTACTCAATGCCATTAAAGATATGGAATCGATGGATATCGAATGCTGGACTGAGTTACGTCCATTTTTAGACAAGATGTTTTCAAGTATATCCCCACGAATTATTAACTCGCGTAAGCTATTAAATCTGTAGCGTTGTAAATAGTGTTGTTAGTTGTTTGGAATACTTTCACCCTTAGAAGAATATAACCTATAATTCATCAGAAACTTAACTCAGATCAAACGTTTAATCAGACTAAAGATATAAGAAGGTATGTGATGCAGGATAAGGTAGTACAGGAAGAAATAGAGCTTGGTGTAAATATTGATCATATCGCGACTCTCAGACAAGCTCGAGGTACTGCATACCCCGATTTATTAGAAGCGGCTTTCTTAGTTGAAGAAGCCGGCGCTCAAGCAATCACTATTCATCTAAGAGAAGATCGTCGCCACATCCAAGATCAAGATGTTTATGACATCCGTAAACAGATTAATGTACGTATGAACCTTGAACTAGCAGCGACAAATGAAATGGTTGGAATTGCTTGCGATGTTAATCCTGAAGATGCCTGCATAGTTCCAGAGAAGCGTGAAGAACTGACCACTGAAGGCGGCTTAGATATTATTGGTCAATTCGATCGCATTCAAAAGTGTACGAAAACTTTATCCGAACAGGGTATCCGCGTTTCATTATTTATTGAGCCGGATATCGAACAAATAAAACGTGTAAACGATATTGGTGCGCCAGTTATTGAACTGCATACTGGCACCTATGCAAATGCTCAGGGAGATGAGCAATCGCGTGAGTATGATCGTATCCGAGAAGCAACAGAATTTGCACACGCACAAGGTATTCATGTAAATGCGGGTCATGGTTTAGATTATTCTAATACCACTGCAATTGCTAAAATTCCTGAAATCAGGGAATTGAATATCGGGCATTCAATTATCTCTCGAGCCGTATTCGTTGGTATTAGTCGCGCAACACGTCAAATGCTGCAAATCATGCGCGAAGCACGAGATTTAGGCTAGAGAGCTTCTGTATTTATGGCAATTATAGGTATTGGTACTGATATCGTTCAGACTAAGCGAATCAAACGATTGATGGATAAATTTCCCACGGGATTTGTCGATCGCATACTACATAAGAATGAACTAGAGATTTATAAGGATTTTAAAAACCCTACTTCGTATGTAGCAAGACGTTTTGCCGCAAAAGAAGCAGTAGCTAAAGCCTTGGGAACTGGCATTGCTAAAGGTGTATCTTTTCATGATATTGAAATTAGCAACACCAAAGAAGGGCAGCCTGTATTAACTCTCTACGGTGAAACGTTAGAAGTGGCGAAGCAATTGGGGGTTAAGAAGCATCATATTTCGCTCAGTGATGAGAAAAAATACGCTATTGCCTACGTTATTTTAGAGGGCTAATGATTGCTAACTAAGATGTCTAGAATAACAATTTAAAACACACCCCCCCACTTTTAGAGAGCTTTTCGTTTTGTTTTTTAAAACGCTAAACTCGATTATTAGCTTTAGGCATTAGGCATTTTTTATTTATAATCCTAAATCATAATTTGGGGGATCAGGGAAGAGACGAATGGATTATCCAATCATAGAAGACCTTATCGGTAATACGCCGTTAGTAAAACTGCAACGATTGCCGGGAAATAGCACGAATACCATTTTGGCTAAGTTAGAGGGTAATAATCCTGCAGGCTCAGTCAAAGACCGAGCAGCGTATAGCATGATTAAGCGTGCTGAAGAGCGAGGTGATATAAAACCTGGAGATACCTTAATTGAAGCCACCAGCGGTAATACGGGCATCGCCTTGGCGATGGTTGCTGCAATGCGCGGTTATAAAATGAAACTATTGATGCCAGCGAGTTTAAGTGCAGAACGACGTGCATCGATGAAAGCCTATGGTGCTGAACTCACTTTAGTGAGCAAAGAAGAAGGAGGCATGGAGGGCGCACGAGACATTGCAATTAAGATGGAGCAAGATGGAAAAGGCTTACTTCTTAATCAATTTTCCAATCAAGATAACCCTTTAGCTCACTATGAAACCACGGGACCAGAAATCTGGCGGGATACACAAGGCGAAGTTACACACTTTGTTAGTGCCATGGGAACGACTGGAACAATCACAGGTACAGGACGATATTTGCATGAGCAAAGTGAAGAAGTACAAATCGTCGGGGTGCGTCCCAAAACCAATGATGAAGATATTCCTGGAATCCGTCGTTGGTCGCCTAAATATATACCCGAAATATTTGATGCAAGCGTCGTAGATATTGAAATCGACATCACCCAGAAAGAATCAGAATCAACCATGCTTCAATTAGCCACTGAAGAAGGCATTTTCTGTGGCGTTTCTTCCGGTGGTGCAGTTGCTGCTGCATTAAAACTCTCACAACAAGTCACAAATGCCACCATCGTCACAATTATCTGTGATAGAGGTGATCGCTATATCTCTACCGGAGTTTTCCCCTCATGAATATATTGGTATTTGATATTGAAACGGTTCCAGATATCGCTGGTGGAAAAACCATCCATGACCTTCAAGGCTTAGATGATGAAAGTACCGCCAAGGCCTTATTCCACCTGCAAAAACAAAAAACAGGCAGCGATTTCTTACCGTTGCATTTACAAAAAATCGTCGCTATCTCTGTAGTTTATCGAGGTATGGGCGATGATATGGGGCATGAAGTATCGGTCAGAAGCTTGGGCGATGAAAGCAGTACTGAGGCTGAGTTGTTATCCTCATTTTTTAATGAGATCGAACAACGAACACCAACTATTGTGTCATGGAATGGCTCTGGTTTTGATTTACCTGTTATTCATTACAGAACGCTAAAAAACAAAGTCAGTGCTCCCGGTTACTGGGAGAAGGGCGATAATAACGGTGCATTTCGCTACGATAATTATTTGAGTCGATATCACGATCGTCATACTGATTTAATGGATGTTCTTGCTAGTTACAATCACAATGCAGCAGCATCCTTGCAAGATATTGCAATGCTGTTAGGATTCCCCGGTAAAATGGGTATGGATGGCTCTCAGGTATTGGATGAATACCAAAATAATAATCTAGCCGGAATTCGTGATTACTGCGATACCGATGTACTCAATACGTATCTCATATTTCTACGTTATCAATTAATGCGTGGAGAGCTAGACGAAGAAGAATTAGAAACTGAATTTTTACTGTTACGTGATGTATTGGATAATTCAGGCAAATCACACTTAGAAGAATTTTCAAAATCTTGGGCGAATATTTGAAATGACAGATTGTAATGGTAGATTGAAATGGTAGATGAAACACAATTAGACCTATTAAACGCTGAAGCAGAAGATAGTAGCGGCGGCGATGATGGAAATGGGGATGATAATAACGGCAATGGAGGTTCGGGTAGTGGTGGTGGATCTTTTCATGACGGCATAGAAAAACTCTCGTTAGAGAAATACACCGAGAAAGCCTACCTGGATTATTCCATGTACGTTATTTTGGATCGTGCTTTGCCTAATATCGGCGATGGCCTAAAGCCTGTTCAACGACGTATTGTGTATGCAATGTCGGAACTCGGTTTATCAGCAGCATCAAAACATAAAAAATCAGCACGAACCGTTGGTGATGTGTTGGGTAAATTCCATCCGCATGGCGACTCTGCCTGTTATGAGGCGATGGTGCTTATGGCACAGCCGTTTTCATATCGTTATCCTTTGGTTGATGGTCAGGGAAACTGGGGCTCGCAAGATGACCCTAAATCTTTCGCCGCGATGCGTTATACCGAATCCCGCCTCACACCTTATGCCAAAGTACTGTTACAGGAATTGGGGCAGGGAACCGTTGATTGGGCTGACAACTTTGATGGCACGTTAAAAGAACCATCGTTACTGCCAGCACGTTTACCCAATGTGTTATTAAATGGTGGATCGGGTATTGCTGTCGGTATGGCAACTGATATTCCACCGCATAACTTGCGTGAAGTCGTTAGTGCTTGTCTGCAATTACTTAAGAAGAAAACCTCTTCCATGGAAGAGCTAAACGAATTCATCAAAGGCCCAGACTATCCTACGGAAGCTGAGATAATCAGTACGCCTGAAGAAATTGCTTCAATGTATGAAACTGGCAAAGGCAGTATCAAACAACGTGCCGTTTGGGAAAAAGAAAACATTGATGTGATTATCACTGCGTTACCATTTCAGACCTCAGGTGGTAAAGTGTTGGAGCAAATCGCAGCACAGATGCGCGCAAAGAAATTACCAATGGTAGCGGATTTACGTGATGAGTCAGACCATGAGAATCCAACACGCTTAGTCATTACACCTCGCTCAAATCGTGTGGATCTCGAACAGTTGATGTCTCATCTTTTCGCCAGCACCGATCTTGAGCGCAGTTACCGCGTCAATATGAATATGATAGGTACTGATGGTAAACCTCAAGTTAAAAACCTGAAAATGGTATTAACCGAGTGGTTGGAGTTCCGTCGTTCAACTGTTACTAAACGAATCGAATGGCGCTTAAATAAAGTCCTCGATCGTTTACATATCTTGGAAGGTTTATTGATTGCGCATCTAAATATTGATGAAGTGATCAAAATTATTCGTGAGAACGACGAGCCTAAGCCGATCTTGATGGAGCATTTCTCTCTCAGCGATATTCAGGCTGAAGCGGTGCTAAACTTGCGTTTACGTAATTTGGCGAAGCTTGAAGAATTCCAGATACGTTCAGAGCAAGAAGAGTTAATTAAAGAACGCGATGAATTACAAAGTTTATTGGATTCTCCAAATAAATTGACCTCTTTGATTAAGAAAGAACTCAAAGAAGATGCTGAGAAATACGGTGATGACCGCCGCTCGCCAATTGTTACGCGAGAAGCTTCACAAGTTCTTGATGAAAATGCATTAATTCCCTCTGAGCCAGTAACCGTTGTGTTGTCGCAAATGGGGTGGATTCGTGCCGCAAAAGGACACGATATTGACCCGCATACATTAAGTTATAAGCAAGGTGATAAATACCTGGCTTCAGCGCAAGGGCGATCTAATCAACAAGTGGTGTTGCTCGATAGTACCGGTCGGAGCTATACGCTAGCAGCGCATACTTTACCATCTGCTCGCGGGCAGGGTGATCCACTCAGCGGGCGTTTCAAGCCAGCCGAGGGTGCGAGTTTTAATTATTCACTGATGGGTAAGAATGAAGAATACTTCTTACTAGGAAGCACATTCGGTTATGGCTTTATCTGTAAATTCGAAGACATGCTAAGTCGCGCCAAAGCAGGTAAGGCAACTGTGAGTTTGGGTAACGCGGGTGCAAAAATCATCAATCCTTCAACAATCACTGATATCGAAACCGATATGATTGCAGCGGTAACTTCCGAAGGTTATTTGTTGATTATTAATGCCAGTGAATTACCTCAGTTACCACGAGGTAAAGGTAATAAAATCATTAATGTACCGAGTAAGCGTCTGAAAGATGGTGAAGAAAGTGTTGTTGCGATTATTGCTTTCTCACAAGGCGCAAAACTCATTATCCATGCAGGTAAAAAGCATAAAACAATTCAGGGTGCAGAGGTTATTGAGTACCAGGCTGAACGTGGCAAGCGTGGTAAGTTATTGCCTAAAGGCTACCGCAATGTGAGTCATCTAGAGACTGAGTAACAGAACATAGCAAAAGATAGAATAAGAGGTAGATTGATAAACTATGAAGATTTTACTTGGCTGGATTTTGTTTTCTTCTCTTTTATCCATCGCAATTGTATTTAAAGCGCCAGATTTTTTACCCATTGGTGTAAGTTCTTCTCAAGTGATAAGTCAGTCATCAAAGATTGAGTTGTTAGATGAATTGATGTGTCTTGAATCAATTGATCGTAAGCTTCTAGAAGATAAGCGTTTGAAATTGAATAAAGCCTATAAGGGCAGTGTGGCTAATGCTCAATTAGAATCTTTACCTATAACAAGTTTATTTTTCGCCTTACTGGGTTTAAATAAACTAAATATACTTTTGATTGTTATTTACTGGTTTGCAACCCGTAAGAAAAAAGGCCCATAAAAAAGCCCTAAAAGTAGGGGGGTGACTTAGTAAGTTAGTTATTCTTGTTTTTAATCCTTTCTAATAGCGTTTCAATACCAGGATAGTCTTCAGGTGTCAGCTGATATTTATTGCCTGAATGTCCCCATGATTCCTGATTTTCTAATGCTAGTTTCAACGCAGGAATATCTGTAAAGTAGTATCCGCCGACGGCATTTACACCGTGTTTGAATAATATATCTGGAAGGCTGCTTCCACTTGGACCAATTAGGCTGAATGACTTAGCTTGCTTACTGTGTGAAAGCACTTCATCCAAGGTGTTATTGATAAGCGTGGAAGCAGTGCATAGGATATGTTGGCAGCTTGAAAGATCTGCAACGTCTTCAGTTAAAATAACGCCTTGTTGTTGCTCTACTCGGGCAGGATTTTTCTCCAGCACTAATACGTCGATACCTTTATCTAGCAGTCTCTCGATTAAGGGAGAGAAGTAACCAATCATGCCGATTCGCTCTCCTTGTTTTGCCTGACTGATTCCTATGCTGCTGGTCTTATTTTTGTTTTTGTCCGGAGCGGTAAATTCAGCTTGGCTCATAATGAACTGGCTGGCGGCATTGATTGCACCAAGCGCTATTGCTCTTTCATGTAGAGAAGTACTTTTAAACTTTTTGATGAGGCTTAGCGTATCTTGGTTTTCGTTTTTGATGTTTGAATAGGAACTTTCAAGATGTAGTTTGAGTTGCTTTAGTGTGTCATCTAAACTGATATAGAAAGCGCCAGCACTGCCATCTTCTAAAATAACCACACCGAATTCATCCTTCTTTTCAGCATCTGCACATTTCCCTTTTACCTGAGGAAGATAAATACCCTCAACTTTGGGCAAATCAATCTGCTTTGCAATGTCGTTGAATAGTTCTATATATTCGCTCGAGATGTCCATAATAAACGTGCCTGAAAAAGTGCCTATAAGTAGGGGTGTGTGTTTTATAAAGCTTAAATGAGTTGGTTGACTATCTCAGGAAGAATTTCTTCACAGGACTCTGATACCACTAAATCAAACATCTCTTCACCACGCATCTCGCCCTGATTGATTGCGTATAAAGGCAGATTATTTTGATGAGCCCAGCGTGGGAAGCGAAAGCCGGAAAATACTTTCAGCGAGCTGCCAATCACTAACAGGCAATCAGCTTCTGCTAACGTTTTGAATGCTAGTTCAACCCGTTGTTTGGGGACAATTCCACCAAAAAACACCACATCAGGCATCAGTGTACCGTCGCAATTTTCACAAGGTGGAATATTGACAGACTCGGTGTCGTAGTCATCGATATTCGCATCGCCATCTGGCAGAGCCTTGCTGGTGATTCGTTCAATATAAACTTTTAGATATGGATTCGATTCAACGAGTCTTGGTTGATAGTCAGCGCGTTTGCTCTTCTCTCCGCAATCCAGACAAATGATTTGATCGATTCGTCCATGCAAATCGATGACTTCTTTAGCCCCCGCATTACTATGCAGCCGATCAACATTCTGTGTCACAATTTTAGATAATAGGCCGTGTTGCTGTAGTTGTGTTATTGATTGATGAGCAGCGTTCGGTTTTGCATGATCCGTAACAATCCAGCCCGCCATGCTACGCGCCCAATAACGTTTACGAAATGACTCTTGAGTGATGAACTCATTATGCTGGATAGGGTTGCCTGCCTGCCAATTACCTTTGTGATCACGATAGGTCGGAATACCAGAAGGAGCACTAATACCCGCGCCACTTAGAACCCATATTTTCTGTTTGTTTTTTAATACAGAAATTAGCTGGTGAGTGCTCGAATAGTTAGGATTTATTGGTTTTGACGACATAGGTGCAAACTTAATGAATTAAATCTCCAAAATAATGGAATAAAAAGGTTAGAGGTACGTCTATAGTTTAAAGAAGTATACAACAAAGCTATTTTGCTCATCGGTAGAGTGGAAAGCTATCAATAATAATTACCGAAATCTTATTAAAACTTAACTATAGAACCCTTAGGAGATCTAATATGAAAAAATTTATTACAAGTATCGTTGCCTTAGTATTTTTATCGATTACCAGCATTACCACAGTAACTGCCGCTGATAATGGCTATGGCAAACAAAAGGTGGTTTATCACATTAACTACGATAATCCGAAAAAACAGGCAGGCGCTTTACGAAATATTCAAAATCACATTAATGCAGTTGGCGCTGAGAACCTGGATCTGAAAGTTGTATTGCATGGTAATGGTTTAGCACTGTTATTAGAACCAGATGCCTTGGAAAAACTTCCAAAATTCAAATATGCGAATGCTAACGATAAAATGACAGCGAATATAGATAACTTAAAAGGTCAGGGCGTTGCGTTTAACGTCTGTGCCAATACAGTGAGAGGTAGAAAGGTTGATGTGAATGACGATCTTTATAATGTTGAGCAGTCTGATATTGTGCCAAGTGGTGTTGCAGAACTAGCAAAACTACAGATGCAGGGTTATACCTATATTAAGCCTTGATACGATTTGATATTTAAGCCTTTTATGAGTGGGGGTAGAATAGAAAACACACCCCCCCACTTTTAACCGGTTTTTCTTTTACGTAGCTATGATAAGTGTAGCTATGTTAAGTAATAACAGTTGGCTCGTTACGTCCCGTAAAGCCAATAATATTAGCAATCAACTCAGCAGTTTCGATCAAGTCATAAAGCGCTTCTTGAGTATCAAGATCGTGCTGCTTAATATCTTCAATGTAACGCTCAATATATAAACGTAACGTAGCACCACCGGTTCCTGTTCCCGAAAGGCGGAAGATGATACGTGAGTCATCATCAAACAAAATACGTATACCTTGATTCGTGCTGATGCTGCCATCAACTGGATCGTTATAGGTGAAATTATCCGCGGTAGTAATCGTACGATTATTGAACTCGCGGCCTACCAAAGAATCCAGATTGCTTTGTAAATTATGTATGAGTTTATCCGCGGCTTCGCTCGGAATGTTTTCATAGTCGTGTCTGGTATAGTAGTTACGACCATATTCAGCCCAGTGCTGGCGTACTATGTCTTCGACACTTTGCTCGCGTTCTGCGAGGATATTCAACCAGCATAGAACCGCCCATAAGCCGTCTTTTTCTCTGATATGGTCAGAACCTGTGCCGAAGCTCTCTTCACCACATAAAGTAATACGACCATCGTCTAATAGGTTACCAAAAAATTTCCAACCCGTAGGTGTTTCGTAACAAGGAATACCCAGTTTTTCGGCAACGCGATCAGGCGCCTGGCTGGTTGGCATCGATCGTCCGATACCTTTCAAACCACCTTTATAAGCAGGAATAAGATGTGAGTTTGCTGCGATAACGGCAAGCGAGTCACTGGGTGTGACAAAGAAGTAATCACCCATAATCATATTGCGATCGCCGTCACCATCAGACGCGGCACCAAAATTAGGTGTAGATCCAGTTTCTTCAGCATCGTACATTAAATCGACTAATTGTTTGGCGTGAACAAGGTTTGGGTCTGGATGGCCGCCGCCGAAATTAGGTAAGCTTTCACCACGTATCACAGAACCTTCTTCGGCACCGAGTTGACTCTCTAGAATTTTTTTAGCATAAGGACCATTCACAGCGTACATCCCATCAAAGCACATCTTGAATTTATCTGATGTTAGTAGCTGTTTGATTTTAGGAAAATCGAATAAGGTTTCCATCAATTCGGCATAATCAGTAACCGAATCGACAATTTCGATTTGTAATCTATCAATCGAGTATTCACCAATGATGTCTAGTGGAATGCCTTTGATGCCTGCGATTTTGTATTCTTTAATCGTCTTAGATGCTTCAAATACAGCGTCAGTGAATTCTTCAGGAGCAGGGCCGCCGTTGCTGATATTGTATTTGATTCCGAAGTCGCCATTCATGCCACCTGGGTTATGACTTGCAGAAAGTATAATGCCGCCAAGTGCTTTATATTTTCGAATCATGTGAGACGCGGCAGGTGTTGAAAAGATACCACCTTGCCCAAGAATTATTTTGCCAACTTTATTGGCTGCAGCCATGCGTAGAATTATTTGGATCGCTTCTCGGTTATAGTAGCGACCATCACCACCAACGATTAATGTAGAACCTGCAAGGTCTGGTAGGCAGTTAAAAATTGACTGAACAAAGTTTTGTAAATAGTCAGTTTG
>RCNF010001758.1_pt1 | contig 11519 bp, 7 predicted proteins | sample 2041311 | NCBI WGS metagenome assembly RCNF01 (sample SAMN09708228, study PRJNA481090) | Marine sediment metagenome, whole genome shotgun sequencing project. | biome: marine sediment; feature: ocean; material: sediment; isolation source: Sewage treatment plant 2 marine sediment (STP2) ... | reverse complement strand
AATCTGTGTTCATCTGTGTCCAAAAAAGGAATTTCCGAGACGTTTGACTATGCCGTCCGAAAAATCGACTCAATCTCCTCAAGATCGACAGGCATCCAATCACAACGTGGAAATAATCACGCCGCTAAAGGTGCGCAGCCATAGCAGTCAACCGGATTCATCCCGCCCATTTCGGTTAACTGTGACACCCATTTTACTCTTACTCATAGTTTTGGCAGCAATGGCAGCAGGCGGCTTTATTTTCATCCGTCATTTATCGAAACATCCGGCGAATCTGACTGAAGACGCCCGTCAGGCGGCACAATCGGAAGTCGACGTCCACAGGAAACAGGTTCCGGATGTCACTAAGACGATCAAACTACAGTCCGACACTGTGACAAAGTCGGCTCACGTCGCTCTCGAGCAACAACAGACAATGGAACCGCAACAAACGGTTGATCCCGCAATACAGGCGCTTGAAAAACAAAAGGCGGAAAAGGCACTGGCAGAGTTTTTAAAACTGAAAAAAAGGATAGACCAAAAAGGCGTGGCGGAATGGGGCGGTAAAGAATATGAGGAAATGACAACCCTCAGTCGGGAAGCGGATAAGCGGTTTATGGATTATACCTTTTTGGCTGCCGCTGAAAAATATACGCAAGCCGGCAGGAAAGCAGCCGATTTGGCCGACACGACCCAAGCTGTGTTTCAAAGACTACTTGAGGAAGGTCGGAAGGCCCTTGAAGAGGGTGACAGTGACATTGCCCAAAAAAAATTCCGCACGGCCTTAATGATCGAACCGTTCAGTGATCCGGCCCAACGAAGTCTGGAACGGGCTGAGAAGCTTGATGCGGTGAACCGTCTGGTAGAATCGGGCAAAACCCATGAGGAAAATGACCGGTTTGCTTTTGCCCACACCGATTATCAGGAAGCCCTGAAGTTGGACTCTGAATCCAAGGATGCTCAAAAGGCCCTAAACCGAGTGAAAGAACGGATCATCGGCCAACAGTTTCAGAAACTCATGTCAGATGGATTGACGGCATATCACGACGGCCGTTATCAATCTGCCAGGGTCAAACTGTCAAAGGCAAAATCGTTCCGGCCCGATTCACGCGAAGTGCGGAATGCTCTATTACAGGTTAATGAGGCGATCCGGCTCGCTAAAATTGAAAAAATGCGGCAGAAAGCGTTGACTGCCGAGCAGACTGAAAATTGGGAGACGGCTCTTAGTTCTTATCTGGCAGTTCTTAAAATTGACCCCAATATAAGCTTTGCCGTACAGGGTAAAGAACGTGCTCTGGAACAAATTCGCGTTGCCAAGCGGATTAGGTTTTTTCTTCAAAAACCCGATGCCATGGAATCAAACCCGCAGCTTCAAAATGCGGTACTTGTAATTGAGGAAGCCGAAAGCTTACAACCGAGAGGACCGCGACTCAGCGAACGATTGGATAAACTAAAGGCTCTGGTGGATGTTGCTCGGACTCCCGTTAAGGTGATAATCGAATCAGATAATCTCACGAAAGTTGCCGTTTATAAAGTCGGCAAACTTGGGCGATTTACCACTCGCGAGTTATCGCTGAGACCCGGTAGCTACACATTGGTCGGTTCACGTGACGGGTACAAAGATGTTCGGCAGAAAATCATCGTGAAACCCCGCCAGAAAGCACTGCGTGTAACAGCTATATGCAAAAATAAGGTGTGACCTCAAAACTGGTCAAATAAAAATGGAATCAAAACCGATAAAAATCGAGCCTGTTTCTTTTCGCTCCAGGCGTCCCTCCCCGAGAGAAAAGCCCTTTAATATCCTAAAATGGTTTGCCGGTGTTTTTTTGGGAGTTATACTGATTCTACTGGCTGTTTCAGCATGGTTTGTCTTCACAGCCCGCCAGGTCGTGATAACCATAGTGCCTGTTCCTGAAACCATAGCGCTTTCCGGGAGCATCCTTACGCCCCGAATCGGCGACTATTATCTGATGCGACCCGGAGAATATACGTTGGCGGCTTTAAAGGAGTGCTTTTTCCCCCTTGAGCATACGTTTCGGGTCAGTGCTGCAAAACGGCAGAATTTACATCTGAAGATGAAAAAACTTCCCGGTCGGCTTATGATCCAAGCCCATCAATCCGACGTGACCCAAAGCAATATTGTCGGTGCGCGGGTGTATATCGACGGTCATGAAGTCGGAGAAACCCCCATAGAAAGTCTTGAAATAAAGCCGGGTCCGGCGAAACTTGAAATTCGTGCCTCGAATTACCAGGACTTGAAGACGGATATCAAGGTGCACGGGTGCGGAAAACTTCAGGAGTTTAATATGGCGCTGCTTCCGGGATGGTCGGATGTTACCGTCAGTTCCATTCCTCAGGGCGCTACCCTAAAAATTGATGGGAAATCCTTCGGAAATACCCCTTCACGCATTCAGCTTGCGGCCGGCAATTACCTGGTGGAAATCAGTGCCGATCTCTATAAAACCTGGGAACACCGCCTGGTCGTGAAACCGAATGAACCCTTGGAAATAAAGGATATACGGCTCCAGCCGGCTGACGGCAAGTTGGCGATCAAAACAAAACCCGTCGGGGCGAATGTGATGATTGGCGGAACGTTCATCGGTCAAACGCCGCTGGTGATTGATCTTTCTCCCAATAAAGATCACGTAATTCGAATTTCCAAGGCCGGTTATGAAAAAGCAACCCGTAACGTGCACGTTCCATCGGCAACGTCAACACGGCTCCACGTAAATTTAAAACCCAGGGAAGGCATAATACACCTTTGGTTGAAACCGGCCGACACGGAACTTCTGGTGAACGGTAAATCATGGGGCGCTACCCCCAAGCAATTACGACTGATTGCAGTGGAACATACCCTGGAATTCAAAAAAAAAGGATACCGCTCGCATCATACCCGCATAACACCCCGGCCCGGGTTTCCACAGGAATTGAAAATAGCCCTGATAAAAGAGAGTGCTTCCAAAGAAGCGACATCCACGATGATCACAACCCAAACCGGTTACCGTCTGAAGTTAATTCGACCCAAGACGTATACCATGGGATCTTCACGTAGAGAACAGGGACGCAAATCCAATGAGACCCTGAGGAAGGTCAAACTGACACGTCCGTTTTACATGGGCCTTCAAGAAGTAACGAACAAAGAATTCAAGGAATTTATGGCCCGGCACAATTCAGGAACTTTCAAATCCAAACATCTGAACCGTGACGATCAGCCCGTGGTTCGCGTAACCTGGGAACAGGCGGCTCTGTTCTGCAACTGGCTCAGCGCCAAGGAGTCACTTTCGCCTGCCTATATTAAAAAAGGGGAGAAGCTAATTGCAGTAGATCCGCTAAATACCGGTTACCGACTGCCTACTGAAGCGGAGTGGGAATATTGCGCCCGGTTTACCAACACGCGGACATCCTTGAAATATCCATGGGGTCACAAATTTCCCCCCGAGCAGTTATCGGGAAATTATTCCGATCAATCCGCAAAAGACTTGCTTCCTACCGTCCTTGAAGGGTACAATGACCGATATGCGGCAACAGCTCCTCCGGCCAAATTTAAACCCAACGAGCTGGGTCTGTATGATATGGGGGGAAATGTGGCGGAATGGTGTCACGACTATTATTCGATTTACAGTTATGCGCCCGAAAAGACGTATGTGGACCCGGTCGGGCCGGAGCACGGTAAACACCATGTGATCCGGGGCTCCAGCTGGAAGCACGGAAGCATCAGCACTCTAAGGCTGGCATACCGCAGTTACAGCGATGATAAACGGGATGATGTGGGTTTTCGAATTTGCAGGTACTTAAACCTAAATTGAGCGATTTTTTACTCGATCTGCACCGATCTCTTGCGCATCAAGGATCCGCGAAAATCCTCGACATATCCACGGGTATGCCTGCGGTTTTCGCGAACCCTTATGCATCAAGATCTCAGCACATCTCTTCGCAAAAAATCGCTCAACTTAGGTTAAAATAAACATGACCAACTGGTATATCATAATTATTGTTTGTTTGGGGGTATGTATTCCCAAAATGACCTGTGCCGGAACCGAGCCGGCAAGATCCTTGAATGGTTTAAACGGGCAGCTTATACAAAATGTAGAATCAACTCAGTATGCGGGAATATATTTTGCACAAAATGATCCAAAGAAAACGTCGAGCACCGTTACTGCCGATGATCTCTCAAAAGCCGAGGGAAAAACAACCCAATCGAAAACCCTAACAAAAGAGAAAAATGTCCGAAAAAACACAAAACAGCTGAAACCGTTCGTCCCTTCAGAAACAATTCCGGCGGATCAGGGGGTGGATTTCCCATATGACATTTGATCGACTTGCTTTCCGCCTGCTGAATAAAATCCGAATCATCGGATTGCTTGTTGTGCGTGCTATCAGGCGGAGCGGAACTTGATTAATGAAGGTATTATTAAAACTGCAAAATTTTCTTATATCAAAAAAAAAGAATTCATCATGAAAAAAACATTACCCCTATCCATGGAATTTATTTACCAGCTATTCGCGCTGATTTTGATTGTCATTGTTGTCCATGCCGCTTACGTGGGCATCATCCGTCCCAATGCCGATGCTATCCTGGAACGGCAGGCCGCTATGATCGAAAAAGACAAAACCCTGAGTACAGAGCGGTCGGCCTACGTGTTGATTCGAGACTATGAGCAGGAAGCGTGTTTTATTCTCATGTTCTGGGCGCTGGCCATTATGGTGTTTAAAGCCGTTACCACCATAAGACACCGGACGTTGATAGAGAGGGATTTGATTCCGCTGGCCGAGGGTGTGCGTATCCTGCCTGAAGATACCCGGGAACTGTCCCGGGAGATTCAAGCGTTGCCGCCTTATCAACGGAACGCATTGCTTCCAAGAGCGTTGCTTGCGGGTTTGCAGAGATTCAGCTCTACCCGTAATGTTCAGGATGTCGCGGATGCTACCCATGCCTACTGTTCGGCGGAAAATGAACGGCTGGAATCCGAATTGTCTATGATCAGGTATATTGCCTGGGCCATTCCCTCCATCGGATTCATCGGTACTGTCCGGGGAATTGGAGATGCGCTCGGACAGGCGCACCAAGCCATTGAAGGAAATATCTTCGGTGTTACCCGCAGTTTGGGAGTCGCGTTTAACTCCACCCTGATCGCGCTTCTTATCAGCATTGTTCTCATGTTCATGCTGCACCAGCTGCAACTCCTGCAGGAAAGATATGTGTTGGAAACCGAAGCCTATTGTGAGGATAAATTAACCAGACATTTGCATATGCAATAACAACAATAAAATTGAGACCTTTGAAAAACGTCCCTTTTTGCTCAATTTCTGCGTCAGGCTCAAATTTTAATCCTCGAAATACTAAATGTATTCCTGTGGTTAAAATTAACGCCTTTCTTGAACTTAAACAAAAATTAACATTTTTCAAAGGTCTCAGAATTCATCTGTTGGGGTGCTTAAATGACGCTTCTCGGACTTGAACTCAGCGATGCCGGAATTTTAGCTGCCGGTGGTAATCCGTCGAGATTATTGGAGGTCGACGGACAGAAGCAAGAAAGCCCTGGATTTGCCATCCCGGGGAAAAAGCGTCTGGTCGTTGGAAATTCCGCAGCAAGCAAGGCACACCTGTTTCCGCTTCAGGTCATGAACAGATTTTGGGATCAATTGAATACGGAACCCCTGGAACAAAAGCGTCGGCATGCGCAGAATCATGCTGAAATCGCCTGTGCTCACCTATCCCACATCTGGGAAAATATTAAAATGTATGGCGATGAGATGATTATCGCTGCACCCGACTATTACGGTCGGGAACAGCTGGGACTCATTCTGGGTATGGCACAGGAGCTATCGATTCCTGTAAACGGTTTTGTATCCCTGCCAATAGCCGCATCCTTTAATCCTTGCCCAGATGCAATGCTGCTGCATCTGGATATTCATTTGCACCGGTTTGAGATCGTTTATCTCCATCAGGATGAGTATTTGACCCTGGAGAACTCAGAGGCTGTTCAGGAAATTAACCTGGAAAATTTATACCGGGGCTGGGTGGAATCCATTGCCGAAGAATTTGTGCGTACCACAAGGTTCGATCCGCTACATCAGGCCGCCACCGAACAGGAGTTATATAACCGTCTGCCCCATGCTCTGGAAATTTTTAAACGTCAATCATCGTTTATATTTGAAATATCACACGGAAAACATCGTTATCGCACTCCCTTGCTATGGGATCTGCTGAAACAAAAGAGCGAGGCGGTGTATGATGAAATCCGCCGTTCTATTGAAAAAATGCGAGATGCGCACGAAAAAAACAGCCTTTTGATTGCCCTCCAGTTGACCCATCGAATCGCCCGCCTACCGGGATTAAAGGATAAACTTTCAGAAATTGATCATTGCGAAATCATGGAGCTCGAACCAGGCGCCGGCGCTCTGGGTGTTTTGCGGATCTGGGACCAGTTGAAAGATCGGCACTCCGGTAATGGGGCGTCTTTTTTCACCAGCCGTCCCTGGGGGCAGGCAGAACCGAAGGTTTCCAAAACCATTCCTTATGAAACTCCCGAAAAGATGCGGCCGACCCATCTGCTTTACGGGGATGTGGCCTATCCGCTCTCTCAAAAACCTCTTTTCATGGGCTGCGATCCGTACCCTACCGGAAAAGGCATATATGTTCAGGCACAATCATCCGGCGTTTCTAAAAAGCATTGTACGGTTCACCGTAATGCGGACAGGATTATCTTAACGGATACCAGCAATCAAGGAACGTTCGTGAACGATCAAAGGGTCGACGGGAGCACGACACTGGAACTTGGCCAAATCGTTCGTCTGGGGACATCCGGAGAAACCTTCCGTCTCATTTCCTGTATGGAAACCCATGAAACGTAGAAAATTAAATGTATTCAGCTTATCTTTTATCGACTGCATCTGCTGCGGGTTAGGGGCAATCATTCTTTTGTTTGTCCTGGTAAACGCCAAGGGTGCCGTTCGTCGGAATGCCGTGACGTCGGATTTGCGTGCCGAGGCGAGCAAAATGAAAGAACAGGTGTTGGACGGCAAAAAGAACCTGGTTGAGGCCCGCAACACCCTTTTGCAAACCCAGACCGAACTGGTCACGACCCAGGGGCGATCCAGTGAAATCATAGACATACTTAATGAGAATAAGGTGGAACTGGCCGATCGGGACAAGGATACCCTGGCAACCAAAACACACGTCAATAAGCTGAAAACCGATTTAAAATCTCTGGAAGAGGAACTCCGGCGATTGAAGGCCGGGGCAAAAACAGATGATGATTTGGGGTCAAGGTTGCGCTCGTTTCCCGGTCACGGGGATCGCCAGTATCTCACCGATTTGAAGATGGGCGGCAAACGAAATTTTATTCTGGTAGACGTTTCCGCCAGCATGCTGGATGAAACCATTGTGGGAATTATTCGTCGGCGCAATCTAAAGAATTCCCAAAAATTAAGTGCCCCCAAATGGCGTCAGGTCGTAAAAACCGTGGATTGGCTGATAACCCGGCTTCCACCGACCAGTAAATTTCAAATATACACATTTAACGATACCGCACATCCTTTGATTGAAAAAACAAAAGGGGTCTGGCTGGATGCCGGTAAGGTGGATACATTAACCCTTGCGGCAGACAGCATGCACCGGGTGGTTCCGGAGAAAGGAACCAGTTTGTTGAACGCATTCAAAGCCATAGGGGAGATGAAACCGGCTCCGGACAACATATTTTTACTTTCCGACAGTTTGCCGACCATGGGCAGCAGCAAGCCCTGGCAAACAAGAATTTCCAGCAAAAAACGTGTCCGTTTATTTAATGAGGCGATCCCGAAATTGCCGGTCCGGGTTCCGGTGAACATTATCCTTTATCCCATGGAGGGGGATCCGCTGGCTGCGGATGCCTATTGGCGTTTGGCCAAGAAAACCAAAGGATCTTTTTTCTGTCCCTCGAGAAATTGGCCGTAAACGCAGTCCGAGATGATATAATTTTTATCCTCTCAGTCCATTGGCTATTTATGCGTTATGAAAAACCGAAGACGTGACCTAGAAATATTCAGCCTTTCCTTTCTTGATTGCATCTGCTGTGGTTTCGGCGCCATCATTTTGCTGTTTGTGCTGTCCAAATTTGCCGAACCGGTGGTCATTGAAAAAATCAAGGCAAATATGCAGACCCAAATCGTTCGCCTGGAAAACGAACTGTTTGAAATCCGGGGCGAAACTCAGATCTTGAATCGCGAGCTGACGGCGAAAAAGGAGCAGTTGTCCCAGGAGAAGGAAAAGCTAGCCCGTCTCCAGGGTGATCTTTCGGACGTTGAAGGCCAATTCGCTGCATCCAAAGACGACGCCATGGTACAAAATATTATTGAAGGCAAAATGGCCCGGGCACGACAGGAGCTGACCGAAGAAATGAGGCGGCTTTTAAAAAGCCGACCCAAAAAAATTACCCCTTCGGTGGGGGGTATCCCGGTGGACAGCGAGTACATCGTTTTTATCATCGACACTTCGGGCAGCATGCAGCGGAATGCCTGGCGCCTGGTACAGAAAAAAATGCAGGAAACTCTCGAAATCTATCCCAAAGTCAAAGGTATTCAGATAATGAACGATATGGGAAATTTCCTGTTTTCCCAGTATGCCGGAAAATGGATACCGGACACCCCCGCCCGCCGTAGGGCTATCATCTCAGCCCTCAGTTCCTGGAGCTCTTTCAGCAACAGCAGTCCGGTGGAAGGAATTACTGCAGCGATCCATAGGTTCTATTCGAAAAATAAAAAAATAAGTCTCTATGTATTTGGTGACGAATTCAGTGGTGTAGCAATCCAGCCGGTTATCAATGAGGTGGACAGAATCAACAGGGCAACAAAAGACGGTTTTCGTCGCGTCCGGATCCATGCCGTAGGTTTTCCGGTGGTCATGGAAAAAACGAACCAACGTGGCAACACAGGAGAACGATTTGCTACCCTGATGCGCGTTTTATGCCAGAGAAACGGTGGCGCCTTTGTCGGGCTGAACAGCACAAGACCGTGAACTGCAAAAACAAGTGCCTACCTAAAACCAAAAATTATCGTAAAAAGTCGTTTTTTGACTTTTTACGACGCCATCAACTTTGTGAAAACCTAATGAAAAGATTATACAATCGATCATATTTAATCGAGCATTGATGTTGTTGTAAAAAACCACATAATGAACAACTACCCCAAATTTTGGTAACAGTGTAGATTAACAACCCATATTATTGTTACTTGACAGAAAGGACTTAAAAATAATAAAAGCGAATCTGTTGTCATATTGTTAAAAGATCTGATTTGTATAACGTGTTAAAATAAGGTGGTAATGATGGCATTATTGACTTCCATAACTAACGAAAAATCCCGCAAGAGCTTTTATTTATTTTTTATTTTGTCTTCGACTATACCTATGCTTTTTATGATATTTATCATTTATCAGTACGTCATACCTGTACTTATGCCAGGTCAGATAACTGATCTGACGGTAATATTTACATATGGCGTGTTGGGCATGCTTGTATCCGTGCTTCTAAGTCTTGCTTTGGGGTCTCGGTGGTTTAGATCAGTAGAGACTCTAGCAAAGGATATTAAATCGAAATCAATTCAGATGATAGGAGAAAGATATGAGCTAAATGATGAAAACGAGTTAGCTATTATTCATCAAAGCTTTAATGATCTGCATTATGAACTCCAAAATAAGATGAATCAGCTTAATGAAGTTTCAAAAAAATTGATGGATTCAAACTTCCAACTCAAAGAACAGTCAACCACAGATGAGTTGACCTTTCTATATAATCGGCGCTATTTTGATGTAAGGCTGATGGAGGAGGCAAGCAGATCAGACAGATATAAGCATAAACTGTGTCTAATCATGATCGACTTCGATGATTTTAAGCGATATAATGATCTTTATGGCCACCAAACAGGCGATAAATTACTGCGAGAAACAGCTAATTTGATACGAAATTCCGTTCGCAAATCAGATATGGTTTTTCGCTACGGTGGAGATGAATTTGCTGTTTTAGTTCTGGGATGTGATATAAAACAAGCTGAGCATGTAGCTAAAGAGCTTGTTAAAAAAGTTTCCAACCATCAATTTGAGGACTTGAGAGGACAAGCACTGGAGAGGATAACAATTAGTTGCGGGGTTGCGTATTATTACGGAAAGTTAGAAGAATTTGTGGCAGAAGCGGACAAATACCTTTTCGAAGCCAAGGGCGCCGGCAAGGGTCTTGTTGTATCTCAAAAAGAACGCACACACGGTTAAAATCAACACCTGCAAAGTATAAATTTTATTTCTGTTCCAAAACCTTGCGTAATACATACTTGAGGATACCGCCGTTCACAAAGTAATCAATATCAACGTCTGTGTCCAGGCGGGCAATTACCTCAAAATTGACCTCGCTCCCGTCTTCCCTTAACGCCTTTACCTGTAAAATCTTACGAGGATGCATATTCTCGATCCCGCTTATAAAAAACGTTTCAGAGCCTTTAAGACCTAAATTTTCCAGGCTGTAGTTTTCCTTGAATATCAGCGGCAGAACCCCCATCCCAACAAGGTTGCTCCTGTGGATACGTTCGTATGATTCGGCGATTACCGCCTTTACTCCCAGAAGAAGTGTCCCTTTTGCAGCCCAGTCCCTTGATGAACCGGTTCCATATTCCTTACCCCCGAACACTACAAGAGGTCTGGTTTCATCTATGTACTTAATGGCGGCATCGAAAATGAACATCTCCTTTTTATCCGGAAACTTTAAGGTAAAGCTGCCTTTTTTCGGAGCAACAAGCCTGTTTTTTATTCTGGTGTTCCCGAATGTACCCCGTATCATGACTTCATGGTTACCCCTCCTGGATCCGTATGAATTAAAATCTGCTGGAAGAACGTTTTGTTCTTTGAGGTATTTACCCGCTGGATAATCTTCCGGAATTGCGCCGGCAGGGGAGATGTGATCGGTAGTAACAGAATCGCCTAACACAAGAAGAGCATTTGCGTTTTTCACATCCCGATGTTTATGTAACTCAAGCCCGAAATTTTCAAAATACGGCGGTTTCTTAATATAGGTAGACTCCTTATCCCAGTTGAAAGTTGTACTTTCGGCAACCTGAAGTGCCTGCCAGAATTCGTCCCCGTCAAATATTTTCTGGTACTCCAGCTCAAAAAACTCTTTTTTGACATGTTTTTGAACAAGGCTTTCTATTTCATCATCGGTTGGCCAGATATCTTTAAGATAGACAGGGTTACCGCCACGATCGTTCCCGATCGGCTCTGTGGTCAAATCGATATCGATTCTTCCGGCAATTGCCAGAGCCACCACCAGCATTGGCGATGCTAAAAAGTTCCCTTTGACACTTTGGTGGATTCGGGCCTCAAAATTGCGGTTCCCTGACAGTACCGCAGCAACGGTCAGGTCATTATCGGATATTGTTTTTTCTATTTCTGGATGCAGGGGACCGCTGTTGCCGATACACGTCGTACATCCGAAGGCCGCCAAGTGAAAACCAAGATCCTCAAAATAGGGCATCAGCCCGGCATCTTCAAGATACCGAATGACTACTTTTGACCC
>RCNF010001757.1_pt1 | contig 11520 bp, 9 predicted proteins | sample 2041311 | NCBI WGS metagenome assembly RCNF01 (sample SAMN09708228, study PRJNA481090) | Marine sediment metagenome, whole genome shotgun sequencing project. | biome: marine sediment; feature: ocean; material: sediment; isolation source: Sewage treatment plant 2 marine sediment (STP2) ... | reverse complement strand
GCTGTTGAAATGAAAGACTGGCCGCTAAATTCTAAAAATCCATTTGGAAGAATAATCGATGTGCTCGGTAGACCTGGTGAACACAATACCGAAATACATGCTATATTATTCGATTATAATTTACCCTATAAGTTTTCAGAAAAAGTAGAAGCCGATGCGGCAAAATTGCCAATTGAAATTACCTCTAAAGAAATTGCTAAAAGACGCGATATGCGTAAGGTGCTCACTTTTACCATTGATCCGAAAGATGCGAAAGATTTTGATGATGCTTTGTCATATGAGGTGCTACCCAATGGCAATTATGAAATAGGTATTCATATAGCTGATGTATCTCATTACGTACAACCCAACACACTTTTAGAAGAAGAAGCTTACAACAGAGCAACCTCAGTTTACCTAGTAGATAGAGTAGTTCCAATGCTTCCTGAAGTTTTATCGAATAATGTGTGTTCCTTACGACCAAATGAGGAAAAACTAACCTTTTCAGCAATTTTTGAAATCAATAAAAAAGCCGAAGTAGTCAAACAGTGGTTTGGAAGAACCGTTATATACTCAGATGCGCGTTTTGCTTATGAAGAGGTGCAAGAAGTTATTGAAAACAACCGTAATTCTGAGGGGAAAATCAATTTAACTGTGCCAAGTGAAATTGCACTTTCCGGTGAAGCCTATGAAATGGACAAAGCAATTGCAAATGCCATTTTAGAAATGGATGTTTTAGCTAAAATATTACGCAAAAAAAGAATGGATGCCGGCGCCATTACCTTTGATAAAATTGAAGTTCGCTTTGATTTAGACAAAGACAGTGAACCAATTGGTATCAAATTCAAACACAGTAAGGACGCTAATAAATTAATTGAAGAATTTATGTTATTGGCCAATAGAAAAGTGGCTGAATTTGTCGGTAAGAAAAAAGATAATACACCCAGTAAAAATACCTTTGTATATCGTATTCATGCCGAGCCAGATGTAGATAAATTAGCTGTTTTACAGCAGATTATTGGTAAATTCGGTTATTCCATAGATACACGAAGTACTGAAACGCTTTCCAAGTCTATCAACAAACTATTAGAAGATGTAAAAGACACCCCTGAAGAAAATATGATTGAAACCCTTACGATTCGATCCATGAGTAAGGCGATTTATACCACTGACAATATTGGACACTACGGTTTGGCTTTCGATTATTATTCTCATTTTACTTCTCCTATTAGACGTTACCCAGATGTAATGACACATCGATTATTACAGCATTACTTAGATAAAAAGAATGCGCCAAAAGCCGATGAGTACGAAGAAAAATGCAAGCACTCTTCTGAAAGAGAGCTCCTAGCCACAAAAGCGGAACGTGATAGTATAAAGTACATGCAAGTTAAATACATGCAAAACCACCTAAATGAAGAATTTGAAGGTGTGATTTCGGGTATAACTGAATGGGGCATGTATGTTGAAATTGTCGATAATCTATGTGAAGGAATGGTGCGAATTAAAGATATTCCAGACGACTATTTCCTTTTTGATGAAAAAGAATATGCGGTTATCGGTCAATCCACTAAAAAAAGGTACCGATTGGGAGATAAAGTACAAATTGTGGTTAAAAGTGCTGATTTAGAACGCAAACATCTCGATTTTACACTAGTTCATTAAACTGAATACGTGCGGAAAAATTTTAGTAGCATCCTTACAATTTAGATGGAGTTACGAAAAATTAGTACCGCTAGGAATTTAAAAGAGGTTTAATTGTAAAGTATCAATTATTATTTATCAATTAACTTTGTATCTTTGCTTTTTAAATATGTAGCAAAAATGAATACACTAACTATATTTCTCGGAATGATCGGCGGGCCACAGATAATAATTATTGTGGTTGTAATACTTTTACTTTTTGGTGGACGAAAGATCCCAGAACTAATGCGTGGATTGGGAAGCGGTATTAAAGAGTTTAAAGACGCAACAAAAGAGGAAGAGAGTCCAGAAGAAAAAAAGGACGACAAAAAATAACCAACCAAATAGTAACCAACTAAAAGCCGCAATTGAAAATATCAATTGCGGCTTTTTTAATTTAAAGTAATCTATTATTTACTGTGGAGACAAATTATTTTTTGCCCTCCTTTTTATTAGTGTCTTTCATGGATTCTCCAATCATATTTGCCGCTGTAAAAGAAGCAACCATATCATTCAACATATTACTTCCCGCTTGAGGTGAATTAGGTAATAATATTAAATTAGAATTGGTGTCTTGGCCAATGGCTTGAAGTGTATCATAATGTTGGGTAACAATAATAAGTGCTGAAGCTTCCTGAGAGTTTATTCCAACGGCGTTTAAAATATCTACACTGTCTTCCAAACCGCGTGCAATTTCACGACGTTGATCCGCAATACCTCGCCCTTGCAAGCGCTTGCTTTCAGCTTCGGCTTTAGCTCGTTCAACAATAAGAATACGTTGTGCGTCTCCTTCATACTGAGCAGCTGTTTTCTCACGATCAGCCGCATTAATTCTGTTCATCGCAATCTTTACGTTTTCATCAGGATCAATATCCGTTACCAGCGCTTTTACGATATCATATCCATAATTAAGCATGGCCTCTTTCAGCTCACGTTGAATTGCCTTGGCTATTTCTTCTTTTTTAACAAAAACATCATCTAAGATCATTTTTGGTACTTCTGCCCGTACCGTATCAAATATAAAGGCAGTGATTTGTTCGTGTGGATTTTGCAGTTTGTAAAATGCATTGTAAACATGTTCTTGCTGTATCATAAACTGAACAGATATCTTAAGATGAACAAAAACATCGTCTTTAGTTTTTGTCTCAACAATTACATCCAATTGTTGAATTCGCAAACTAATGCGGCCCGCTATACGTTCTACAAAAGGAATTTTTAAGCGTAATCCTGGACCGCTGACTCTTTGGAATTTACCAAAGAATTCTATCACGGCCATGGTTTGTTGTTTTACCATAAATAGTCCTGATGCAATTATGGCTAGAATTAGAATAATAATAATAAAAGTAGTTGGCATTTTTTTAAAGGTTTTAAGGTTAATTTTGGGTTAAAGGTAGTCAATAAATCAGAATTTATATTTCGAATTCTTTCTTCATTTCTATGCATATGTCGTAAATACCTTACTTTTGTTACGATTTAGAAAATTTATTCATGAGAAGAGCAATTCTTATTATTGTTATGCTAATTTCTTCGTTTTCTCTATGGGCTCAATCCATTCCAATAATGAATTATGAGCAATTGGAAGAATATCTAGCAAAAGATGAGGAAACTGTTCAATTGGTAAACTTTTGGGCTACTTGGTGTAAACCCTGTATTGAAGAATTACCCGATTTTTTAAAACTCCATGAAGAACTGAGCGATAAAAACTTTGAATTGGTATTAGTAAGTCTCGATTTTTCCAATCAAATTGAAAAACGTGTGATTCCTTTTATTGATAAACACAACATTAAGGCCAAAGTAATCGTTTTAGATGATCTTGATGCCAATTCTTGGATAAATAAAGTTGATCCATCTTGGGACGGTGCTATTCCCGTTTCCTTGGTTTTACACAAAGGAAAAAAGGAATTTTATGAAGGAACATTAAATTATGAACAATTAAGCAAACTAATTAAACCAAAAATAAACTACTGATGAAAAAAAGAATTTTTACTTTAATTGTACTGCTTGTAGCATTTTCTGTACAAGCCCAAGGTTTAAAAATTGGGGATACTGCACCAAATTTTAACTTGAAGAGTACAGACGATAAAATGCTTTCCTTGGAAAGTTTTTCTAGCGAAAAAGGCGTCATTGTAATTTTTACTTGTAATCACTGTCCTTATTCTAAAGCGTACGAAGATCGTATTATTGCACTCGATAAAAAGTACAAAACAAAAGGCTATCCGATCCTTGCTATAAACCCAAATGATCCTGTCTCCTATCCAGAAGATTCATTTGAAGCCATGAAAATTAGAGCAAAAGAAAAGGGCTTTACTTTTCCTTATCTTATGGATGAAAATCAAGAAGTCTATCCGCAATATGGCGCTACAAAAACGCCTCACGTATATGTATTAAAAAACACAAAAGAAGGATTCAAAGTTGCTTATATAGGAGCTATTGACAACAACTCAAGAGATGCAGCAGGGGTAACTGAAAACTATCTTACCAATGCGCTTGATGATTTATTGGCGGGAAAAACGCCTCAAGTTAAAACCACTAAAGCAATTGGGTGTAGCATTAAACCAAAAAAGAAAAATTAAAAATACTAACAAATTCCCCTCTTGAGAGGGGCTAGGCCTTCCCGCAGCAGGTAGGGGTCTTTTTTAAAAAATATAATTTCCATGAAAAAAATAATAATAAGCATCATTTTAGTTCTCACTTTGATAATTGGAGCATACTATGCTTTTGTATACTATGTACCTTACAGCGAAGGATATCGTGCCGGTGAATTGATAAAATTCAGTAGTAAAGGTTTGCTATTTAAAACATGGGAAGGAGAATTGAGCCAAGGTGTTTCCGAAGCGCAACGTTTTGAATTTTCTGTAGAAGACAAAGAAAAACAAGTCATTGAAGATTTAAAAGACTATCAAGGGAGAATGGTAAAACTCACCTATAAACAACGTTTTGCCACATTCCCATGGATGGGAGACACAAAACACTATGTAATAAAGGTTGAGGAACCAAAAAAATAGTTTCCAGTCTGCAGTAAGCAGTCTAAGACCCTCGTTTGTCAACAAGTTAAATATCCTAGAAAGAAGCTTTAAAATTACACGAACAATAGAAAAGCTTATACTGAAAAATGGAAAACAATTGACCGCATTCGAAATTATAAATGAATTACATATCAAAAAATGATGATTCAAAAACTGAAAACTAAAGACTTCTTACTGGAGACTGGGTACTGATTTACCAACTTACTCCTGAACCGCCACCGCCTGAGGAACCACCACCAAAACTGGAACTGCCTCCTGATGAACCGGAGCCAAAACTTGAACTGCTACTCGAGCTTATTTTAGAAATAGTAATGCTTCGCACTTTACTATAATTACAATTCTTGCAACTATAGGTCTCCTGTCGAATACCGGTAGCCGTTTTTGTCGCTGCTTTCACGGTTCTGCTATGAGCTGTAAAATAGGTCTTATAACTACATTGGGGGCATTTGGTGTATTTAGAAAATAATTTTTGATACCTCAAAACTAAGGTGTCATCTCCTTTTTCAGTTACCCAAACATCATAATCAACAGAGTGTATATTTTCTTCAACCAATTGTCCTTTGTTTAGGAATGGATCTTCCGTAACATCATTCTTTTTAAACATCTCTTCGCTGGTTATTTTACTAAAGCGCTTATGGTTTCTATATTTACCAAGTCGAGTTCTTATAAACAATAAGCGGATTAAAATAAAAGGAAGTGGAAACAAAATCATGTACACAAAGTGTTTCATACTATACAATTCTTGAAACTTATCGTAGAAATCTGCTTTGTTTTTGTTTATTTTCCTAATGTTAGAACCATAGTAAATTAGGGCAAAAAGAAACAGCAAAAAATAACCTCCAATAATTGGAATCGCTGGATTTAGTTTTGGTCTATAAACCACACCACCGCTATCATATATTTCATTAATTACATCCGGATTATCAAGGATTTGTTGAATTCTTGTTACTGCTGTAATTAGACCTAAACCGTAATCCCCATTCTTAAAATGAGGCACTATTTCTTGTGAGCCAATACGAAAAGTTAATGCATCGGTTAAAATGGGTTCTAAACCATATCCAACTTCAAACTCGGTTCTCCGTTGATCCATCACAGTCAATATAAGCAATCCATTATCTTTTTGAGCCTGTCCAATACCCCAAAGTTCGAATAAATCAATTGCAAAATCTTTTGGAACTTGTTCACCAATACTCGGCACAACAACTACTGCTATCTGTGCAGTACTCGTGTTTTCCATTTCGGTGATAATTGAGTTTAAAGACGCCCTATCTTCAGCACTTATATAACTATTGGGATCAGAAACCCAACCTCCATCATGCTCTTTTGGATTGGGAACAGATTTAGTAGTGTAGGTTGTCTCTTGCGCATGAATATTTAGTGGAGCGACAAATAAAAATAACAGTAGTAAGCTTTGAAGTATAGTCCGCATAACCAATAGTTTTATGTTAATTGTTGTATTGCATTTTGAATTCGTAAAACACTCTCTTCTTTACCTATCATGGCGGCAATATCAAAAACATCTGGCCCTTGCATGCTACCCACTAAACTCAAACGAAAAGGCATCAAAACTTTACCGAAACCTAGTTCTTTATCTTTAATCCAATTCTTAATATTGCTTTCAATAGTTTCAGAAGAAAAATCATTGATCGCTTCTAAAATTTCCTTGACTTCTTGCATTAAAGTGCTAGTATCCTCTTTCCATGCTTTTTTAACTGCTTTTGCATCGTATTCTTTGGGCGTTTCGAAAAAATAGTGCCCTAAATCCCATAAATCCTTAACGAAAATTGCGCGCTCTTTAAGCAAAGACACCGCTTTTGTAATATAGGTAAGGTCAACATGATTTATCAGATTCTTCGCTTTACTTTGAATGACCGGTTCGAACAATTTTGCCAACATCTCATCGTCTGCCTTTTGCATATACTGTTGCTGGAACCATTTTGTTTTGTCTAAATCAAACTTGGCTCCGCTTTTACTCACTTTTTCTAAAGAAAAGGCTTGTACCAATTCATCTAAACTAAATAATTCCTGTTCGGTACCGGGATTCCAACCGAGGAATGCGAGCATATTAATAAATGCTTCCGGAAAATAGCCATCCTCTCGATAACCACGAGAAACTTCATCGGTTTCTTCATTGGTATACTCCAATGGAAATACTGGAAAACCGAATTTGTCTCCATCTCTTTTGCTGAGTTTTCCTTTTCCAACTGGTTTTAAAAGCAATGGTAAATGAGCAAATTGAGGCGCTTTCCAATCCAATGCACGGTAAAGTAACACATGTAACGCCAAAGAAGGCAACCATTCTTCACCACGTATTACATGAGAAATCTCCATTAAATGATCATCTACGATGTTCGCTAAATGGTAGGTTGGCATCCCATCTGATTTGAATAAGACCTTATCATCCAAGGTGTTCGTGTCAATTTTGATATCACCTCGGATTATATCTTTTAACTCTAGGATTTCATCTTTAGGAGCTTTAAACCTAATGACGTATTGATCTCCTCTAGCTAAACATTCCTCAACTTCCCCTTTGGAAAGTCGTAAGGAGTTATTTAACTCCTTTCTATTATTCCAATTATAAATAAAGGTTTCTCCTTTTGCTTCACTTTCTTTTCGAAAAGCCTCTAATTCTTCTGCCGTGTCAAAAGCGTAATATCCCCAACCAGTATCTAGTAATTGTTGTGCATATTCTTTATAAATGGCCTTTCGTTCACTTTGTCTATAAGGACCAGATCCAGCTTCCTTTCCCAAGCCTTCATCATAAGGGATTCCCGACCATTCCAGTGCGTCGATTATATACTTCTCGGCATTGGCAACATATCTTTTTTGATCGGTATCTTCGATACGTAAAATGAAAGTGCCACCGTGTTTTTTAGCGAATAAATAGTTGTATAAAGCGGTACGAACACCACCTATATGAAGTGGACCTGTTGGACTTGGTGCGAAACGTACTCTTACAGTATTGGACATATTTAGTATTTTCTACAAAGATAATAGAATCTAAAATAGTATTAGAACATAATGTGGGTAGTTTGTAGTCAGAAATATATATGTATTTTTATCGTTTCATTATCGTATTGAAACTTCGCGTTTCTTTATTTACACAGTATAAAATAATCAATTGCTGGTGGAATAAAAGACACCTACAAAAAATGAGAACCTAGTTTAATGAAAAACTATTCTAAAATACTACAAAAACTTCATGGATTCAGCCGGAAGTATTATACCAACGAACTAATCAAAGGAAGTATCCTTTTTTTAGCATTTGGATTGTTGTATTTTATTTTTACCCTTTTTATAGAATACTTTTTATGGCTAAAACCCACAGGGCGTACTATTTTATTTTGGGTATTTATCACGGTGGAAGTAGCTTTATTAATCAAATATATAGTAGTACCCATTTTTAAATTAATTGGTCTCACTAAAGGTTTGAGTACCGGTGAAGCATCCAAAATAATTGGAACTCATTTTTCAGAAGTAGATGACAAATTGCTCAATATGCTTCAACTGCACGAATCAAATTCAAATGATGAGTTGGTGATTGCAAGTATCGATCAAAAAGCGGAAAACTTACAACCGATACCATTCCAAAAAGCAATTGTACTTTCAAACAACAAAAAATATTTAAAATATTTAGCAATTCCATTGCTCATTTGGCTTTTTACACTGCTTGCAGGACAAAAAACAAGCTTAAACGATAGCTATGTAAGGGTTCTAAATCATCAAAAAGACTTTATTCCTCCTGCACCTTTTAGTTTTAAAATAAATAATAGCTCTTTAGATGTCATTGAAGGTGGTTCAATACTATTGCAAATCACGACCAAAGGTGATATAATCCCAGAAGAAGCTAAAATAGTATTTAATGAAGAGGATTACTTTTTAAGAAATCAAGGTGGAGGAAATTTTGTCTATCAATTTAATCATGTAACTAAGCCAATTGATTTCTTTTTTGAAGCAAACAAAGTTCAATCAGAACAATTTACAATTCAACCCATTCCAACACCAAAAATTCAAGCCATAAGTTTACACTTAGACTATCCCAATTACATCAATAAAAAAGATGAAATTGTGGAGAATACTGGAAATGTTATTGTCCCTTCAGGTACATTAATTACCTGGAAAATAGCTACTTCAAAAGTAGATTCGCTTCATTTGTCTAAAAATGAACAACGCATTGGTTTTATAAAAAACACAAAAGAACCCAATCGTTTTCAATTTACTGAAAATTGTAGAAAATCTTTTACATATACCATTCAAGCTTCAAATTCTTATCTAAAAAATTACGAAAAGCTAGTTTTTTCTATTGATGTTATCAAAGACGAATACCCGAAAATGCACATACAAACCGACATAGATAGTATTTCACGAGGAGAAGCACAGTTTGTAGGGAGACTTTCAGATGATTACGGATTATCTAAACTTGAACTCGTCTATTATTCTGATCAAAATCAAGACGTGCAATACAAATACGTTATTCCTATTCAAAAAAGCACTCTTGCGGACTTTTTCTATATTTTTCCAACCGGATTAAAACTTAAAGAAGGCATTGATTATGCTTTTTACTTTGAATCCTTTGATAATGATGCGGTATCTGGGCCAAAATCTGTAAAAAGCAAGGTGTATTCCTATCATAAAGACACTAAAACTGAAGAGCAACAAAAACTGCTACAAGAACAAAAAGAGGGTCTTTCTAATCTTCAAAAGACCTTAGAAAAAAAGGAGAAAAACAGCTTAGACTTGGAGGAATTAAAAAAACAATTACAAAATAAACCAGAAGTTGAGTTTAATGATGCCAAGAAGCTAAAGCAGTTTATTAAAAGGCAAGAAGAATACCAACAAATGATGCAACGACAAACTGAGCAGTTGCAACGAAATTTGGATGAACAGCCTGAAATGAAAAATGAATCCCTTGAAGAAAAAAAAGAGGCGCTTCAAAAACGCCTAGAGGAAGCTAAAGATCTAGCTAAAGAAGATAAATTACTAGAAGAGCTTCAAAAATTAGCTGAAAAATTAGAGAAAGAAGATTTGTTAGAGCGAATTAAGAAAATGAGCAAAAACAACAAACAACAAGAAAAAAGTTTGGAGCAATTATTAGAATTGACCAAACGATTTTATATAGAACAAAAGGCAGAACAAATAAGAGAAAAGCTTGAAGAGCTTTCTAAAAAACAAGAAGAATTATCTAATAACGAAGAAAACACCAAAGAAAAACAAGAAAATCTCAATAAGGAGTTCAACGCTATTCAAAAGGATATGGAGCAACTCCAAAAAGATAATAAAGAACTTAAAGATCCTATGGATATAGACGAACAGAAAGCGGAACAACAGTCTATTGAACAAGATCAACAAGAAGCCACTGAACAGCTAGAACAACAGCAACAGCAACAGGCGAGTAAAAACCAAAAATCCGCTGCAAAAAAAATGAAGAAAATGGCTGGGCAAATGCAAGCAGCAATGTCAGCCATGCAAAAGGAATCGATTGAAGAAGATATTGCTTTATTACGAAGTATTATTGAAAATCTCATTAGCTTTTCTTATAAGCAAGAAGAGTTGATGTCTGCAATGAAAAAAATGAACAGCAAACATCCCAATTTTGCGAAAAAACTAAAAGAACAATTTCGACTTAAAACATACTTTGAACATATTGATGATAGTCTATATGTTTTATCGATGCGGCAAGCCACACTTTCGGCACCAATAAACTTATACCTAGCAAACGCACACTACTACCTAGATGAAACAATGATTCATTATGAAGATTTTCGTTTGCAAAAAGGAGCTGCTGATCAACATTACGTAATGACTGCAGCAAATGATTTGGCCTTACTTTTAAGTAGTATACTCGATAACATGCAATCTAAAATGGGCATGGGTGCTGGAAAAGGAAAAGGGGCAGGAATGGGCTTCAGTTTATCTGATATAATTCAAAAACAGGGGGAACTTTCCGAGCAAATGAAATCGGGTATGGGTAAAAAGGGAAAGGGTGAAAAAGAAGGTGAAAGTGGAAAGGATGGAAAAGGCGATAAAGACGGGGAAAAAGGAGAAAAGGGAAAGAACTCAAATGAGGGTAAAGGTGGAACTAAAAACGGGAATGGTGAACAAAATAGCGCTGAACTGTTTGAAATATACAAACAACAGGCGAAATTAAGGCAAGCTATTGAAGATCAGTTAAATGACATGAATGGCTCTGGAACAAAAGCCCAAGCAAACAAGGTAAAGAAACAAATGGAAGATTTAGAGCGTTTGTTACTAGAAAAAGGTATTACGAATCAGGTTTTGGAAAAAATGATGCGTTTAGAACATGAACTCTTAAAGCTTCAAAACGCGGTTCAGAAGCAAGGAAAAGAAAATAAAAGACAATCCACCACAAACACTAAGGCTTTTTCAAAAATAACTCCAAAACAACTAGAATTCAAAAACAAATACTTTCAACAAAACGAGATTTTAAATCGTGAAGTATTGCCCTTACGTGATTTGTACAAGAAAAAAGTGCGTGATTATTTCAAAAAAACTGACTAATGATATTATTTCACTCAGAAACAACATTCAACATAAAGAACAAATCTATTTACAAGAAATGGATTAAGGCTTGTATCCGTAAGCAAAATAAAAAAGTTGGAGCTATTAATTATATTTTTTGCGATGACGCCTATTTGTTAAAAATAAATAAGGAGTATCTAAATCATGACACCTATACGGACATTATTAGTTTTGACTATTCTGATAACACCAAGCTTTCAGGTGATATTTTTATCTCAATAGAAAGTGTAAAAGAAAATGCTGAAAGCTTTTCCTCTTCTTTCGAAAATGAACTAGATAGAGTGCTAATTCA
>RCNF010001756.1_pt1 | contig 11526 bp, 9 predicted proteins | sample 2041311 | NCBI WGS metagenome assembly RCNF01 (sample SAMN09708228, study PRJNA481090) | Marine sediment metagenome, whole genome shotgun sequencing project. | biome: marine sediment; feature: ocean; material: sediment; isolation source: Sewage treatment plant 2 marine sediment (STP2) ... | reverse complement strand
TGGAATTTGATGCCTACGCCGCGGCGATCGCCATCCGTGCCGAAGTCCCGCGCGAACGAATCGTCAACGTCCTTCACGGCGATGAGTTCAAGGTGTGGCTGGGGGAACGATAGAGGTTCTCCCACATCGGCGACCCCCCGGGAGGATCAGCCCTTGGCGGCCGACGGCTGCGCGACAACGGTCGGTGATATCTGGGGTTTTTCCCCGCGGACCACGGCGCCGACCTGGGAAATGGTGGTCTCCTCGAGACGCTTGCGGAGCAAGGAGTTGGCCTCGACGACGATCTTGCCAAGGATGCAGGTCTCGCCATCGCAGATGGCTGCACTGAGAAGGCATTTGCTGGGCTCGAACGGGCCCTCGATGGCCTCGAAGACCTCGAGGAGGGTGACGGCGTCGGCTCGCCTGGTCAGCACGAACCCCCCTTTTGGGCCGCGCACCGACCGCAGCAGATCGACCTTGACCAGACGTTGCAGAACCTTCGAAAGGTGGGCTTCCGACATTTCGAAACGGGTAGCAATCTCCCGGGTGGTGATGGGTCCGTTTTCTTTACCGGCCAGATAACCCAGAGCGTGGATGGCGAGTGAAGAAGCTTCAGATATTTTGAGGGCACACGGCATCAGGTGATCTCCGGCGGGTCGTACTTGTCACTGCAATCGCTTCGGTCCAGCGTCCTTGACTACGGTCAAGGATACTCTTACCGTATTTAGGTAAATAAGTATTCAAATACCAGTATTCCGATTTATTTTATCGGGAGGAATGGTCAGGGGAATGGCTGAAGCGACTCTTGCCGACCGCGGCCCCAGGAACGGACTCTCGGGGTGAGCGATAACGGCACGAACGACCCACGCTTGAAGGCGCGTTTCAACGAGTTGCCCTGGTACCGCTCCAACGTGCCCTGTATGGAGGCCTGCCCGGTCCACACCGACTCAGGTCGCTATGTGCAGCTGATTGCACAAGAGCGCTTTGCAGATGCCTTCATGGTCGCCCGCTCACCCAACCCGCTGGCGTCGGTCTGCGGCCGGGTGTGTTCCGCACCGTGTGAGGACGCCTGCCGACGGGCCTGGTTTGACGAAGCCATCACCATCCGGCCCCTCAAACGATTCGTCACCGAGCGCTACGGCGCCGAGTCGTCGCAACCGGATTTCTTCAAGCTCTTGATGTCCAATCCGGGGTCCGCAACCGATTCCGCGGCCAATCCCGGCGCGCAACGTCTGTGGCACATCGACCGGCTCAGCGAGGAATCATCCAGAGGGGAGCCTCACACCCATCGGGTGGCCATCATCGGCAGCGGCCCCGCGGGGTTGGGGTGCGCCCACGATCTGGCGCTGATGGGTTATGACGTTACCGTTTTCGAAGCCCTCCCCGAGCTCGGCGGGATGCTGCGTTACGGGATCCCCGAGTACCGGCTGCCGCGCGGAGTGATCGACCGCGAAATTGCCGCCATCGAAAAGCTCGGAGTCACGTTTCACACCAACCGACCCATCACCTCCGACTATGGTCTCAAAGAGCTCCGCGACGAGGGCTTTGAAGCCATATTTCTATCGGTCGGCGCGATGCGCGGACGCGATCTGTCGATCGAGGGCGCCGACAAGGACGGCGTCATCAAGGCAGTCGACTACCTGCTCAACCTCAACCGCGGCTACCGGGTCGATCTCGGCGACAGAGTCGTCGTCATCGGCGGTGGTTCGGTGGCGCTCGACGCCGCCCGCACCGCGGTCCGCGAGTTTTATCAACCGATGGACGAGATCGAACTCACCGCCGAGGCGGTGGCCAATCAGCCGGCCATGGATGCCGCGCGAGGCGCGCTCAGGGGCGGTGCGTCCGAGGTCCACGTCATCTCACTCGAGTCCCTCGACGAACTCCCGGCGGCGCGGAGCATCCAGGGTAAGGACGAGCTCGACGAGGCTCTAGAAGAGGGCGTTACCCTCCACCCCGGATGGGGACCGCGGACGATTCGCGGAACCGATGGCGTCGAGTCAATCGAATTCGTCGGGGTCGAGCGGGTTTTCGACGACGAGGGCCGCTTCAACCCTTCGTTCGACGAGGACCGCAAGATGGTCATCGAGGCGGACTCGGTGGTCCTCGCCATCGGACAACAGCCCGACTTCAGCTTTCTCTCGGAGCAAGACGGGGTCGAGCTGACCCCGACCGGTACCGTCAAGATCGACCCCGAAACCCTGGCGACAACGGCGGCCGGGGTGTATGCCGGCGGAGATGCGGCCTTCGGCCCGAGGATCGCCATCGAGGCCGTGGCCAACGGAAAACACGCGGCTCGGTCGATCTCCGAGTATCTGTCGGGCTCAAAAGCGGAGATCCGGTTGCACGTGGACATCGACAAGGTTTCACACGAGGAGTACTCGATGCCGTCCGGCTACGAAAAGCGCGGACGGCGCACGGCTCCGACGGTCGAAACGGGCCGCCGAACCGGGATCACCGAAGTCGAGGAGGTGATGACCGCGGAGCAGGCGATCGACCAGGCCGAGAGATGCCTGGCGTGCCACGTGGACACCATCTACGACCCGCACCGCTGCGTCCTCTGCAATCGCTGCGCCGATGTCTGTCCCGAAAAATGTCTGACATTTGTTCCCCTCCACCAGGTCGACATGCCCGCTGACCAGCTCGACATGGCGATCGCAAACTACGGATACGACCCCGATCAACCCATGACCGTCCTGCTCAAGGACGACACCGTCTGCATCCGCTGCGGTCTCTGCGCTGTGCGTTGTCCGACGGAAGCGATGACCATGGAACGATTCAACTTCATCGAGTCGACGGAGTAAGTATGGCCTTTACACATACGGCAGACGACTCTCCCCAGACCTCCGCCAATTCGGACGCGTCGACGCGGCGGGGGTTTCTCGGGAGATTGACGGCGGCAGTTGCCGGGCTCGGCGCACTGGTCGTGAGCTGGCCCCTCCTGCGATCACTGGTTCCGAACGTCCTCTATGAACCGCCGAAAAGGTTCCGCATCGGCGCACCCGAGGCCTTTCAGGAGGGTGCCACCTTTCTTGAGGAGCATCGCCTCTTCCTCTTTCGAGAGAGCGCGAGTTTTCACGCCGTTTCGGGCATCTGTACTCATCTCGGGTGTACGGTGAAATTCTCGCCCTACCCACTGCCACAGGAAGAAACGGTTCGGCAATTCACCTTCCGCGCCATCGGAGAGTTTCACTGCCCCTGCCACGGCTCCAGATTCCGAGGCGAAGGAACAAACTTCGCCGGCCCGGCCCCTCGCCCCCTCAAGTGTTTTCACCTCGAGGTCTCACGCGCCACCGGCGAGCTCATCGTCGACGTGGCAACCGAGGTCCCGCGCGACTTCAGACTGGTGGTCTAGATGAGTCTCTCCAAGATCAGCGAATTCTGGGAAAAGCTCTTCTGGTCGTGGCGGCCGAAGTCCGACCGGGAAGCCGGCAGCGGCATCGTCGCCAACTTCCTGCTTCACTGGTTTCCAAACCGGGTCTCGCTCCGAAGCCTGGCCTTCCCGACCTCCCTTTATCTGGGAACCATCACCTTTGTTGTCTTTCTGATTCTGACCGTCACCGGAGTCGTTCTCATGTTCCTCTACGTGCCATCGGTAGAGCGCGCGTACTGGAGTATGAAGGACCTCGACCACGCGATCAGCTTTGGATGGCTGTTGCGGAGGGTGCACCGTATTTCAGCTCATCTGATGGTGGCCCTGGTCTTTCTCCACATGTTCAGGGTCTTCCTCACCGGTTCCTACAAGGCAGGAAAGATCGTCAAGTCGGCGCGGCCCTACAACTGGGTGCTTGGAGTCACGCTCCTGGTTCTGACCCTGCTTCTCAGCTTCACGGGCTATCTCCTGCCGTGGGACCAGCTCGCCTTCTGGGCGATCACCGTCGGCACCAACATCGCCGCAAGCGTCCCCGCCGTCGGTGAATCAATGCGACAGTTCCTGCTCGGCGGCACCATCATTGGCCAGCCGACCTTGATCCGGTTCTATGTCCTGCACTGTGCCCTGCTGCCGCTGGTTCTCTTTGCCGTCGCCGTCTGGCACATGTGGCGGATCCGCAAGGACGGTGGGCTTGCGATCGTCGAACAGGATCGCGAGGACGCCCTGACACGAGAGCCGACAGCGCCAAAGAAGAGTAAAACCTACAGCGTCCTCGGCATCGCCAGCGGGACCACGGTCCAGGTCAACGACCCGACCACCCTCAACGAGGACAACTCGCGGCCATCGACGCCGTTTCTAACCGTCCGCCTCCTGCTCGTCACGCTGGTGACCGTGGCTGTTTCGATCGGTCTGGCGCTCATCATCCAGGCACCCCTGGAGGCCGCGGCGAACCCCGAGGTCACCCCGAACCCGGCCAAGGCGCCATGGTACTTCCTCGGGCTTCAGGAGATGGTCGGGTATTCAGCCCTCATGGGCGGGGTCATTGTCCCAACCATCGTCATCTTCGGTCTCATGCTGATTCCATTCCTGGACCGCGAGCAGAAGGGAATCGGCTATTGGTTTACTGACGGCCCGGGTCGGAGGTGGGGCATCTTCGGTTTGCTTTACGGGCTGGTCACCACGGTTGGGTGTCTGGCAATCGCGCTTCTTGCGCCGATGCGAAGCATCTTTCCGAAAATCGAGAGTCAGTTCTTCTTCGACCTCGTCAACCCCGCAACATTCCTCCTGCTCCTCTTTGCGGGTATGTATTTTGTGGTCTTGAAGAAGACGTCGTCGACGCGTTATGCGGCCATCGCCACATTCTGCGCCTTTATCATCGCGTTCGTCATTCTGACCTATACCGGAACCGCCCTGAGGGGGCCGAACTGGGACTTCTACTGGCCCTGGCAGGCGTGGCCCATTCATCCGACGGCGCTGTGAGGTCATGATGATCAAAAAGATTTCTCAGCGTGAAATCCTGCTGGTGCTCATCGCCGCCCTGGCCGTCCTCGCAGTCGGTGTGGCCGCGATCGTCTTCGACAACGCACCGGATTGGAAGTACTACCAGTCGGAATTCGGCGCCATTGTCGCGGAGACCGTTGCAGACGCCGATCTCGACACCCTGCCTTCAGGGATCCAACAGGTCTGGGTTGAAGATCTTGACCGCGTTGACCGCTGCACGACCTGCCACCTCGGGATCTCCTGGAAAGGGCTCGAGGAGATCGAACAACCGTGGACGACCCACCCCATGCCTGAGATCTTCGACAACCATCCGGTGGAGGCCTTCGGATGCACCGTGTGCCACGGCGGCCAGGGCTATGCGCTCACGGAATACGATGCCCACGGTTTTGTGGAGCATTGGGAAGAACCCCTGCTTTCAGACATCGCCGCCTCCGAGTACGACCCGCGAAAACCGCCGCCGCTTCACGAGATCAAGTGCAACTTCTGTCACCGGTACGAAAGGTCGACCGAGGGCATGCCCTATATCAACCGCGCCAAAGACTTCGTGCGGACCAAGGGCTGCAAGATCTGCCACGTCATCAACGGCTCGGGCGGCAAGCTGGGGCCCGATCTCACGCGCGAAGGCGACAAGAATGCCGAGGGCTACGATTTTGCGAATCTGGTCTCCGAACAGATGACCGTCTTCAACTGGCATATCAAACATTTTCAGTCGCCGCCGACGATCGTGCCGGGCTCCATCATGCCCGAGATGAACTTCCAGACCGATGATGCGCAGGCTCTCGCGATGCTGGTCATGAGTTGGCGCGACGACGAAGATCTGCCACGGGCGTTCCTCCCTGGAGTGGAACTCAAAGACGAGATGACGCCAGAGGAAGTGGAGAGAAACCTCCGCCTGCGCGAGGGCGATGGCGCGTTCTTCGTCGAGTACAGCTGCTTCGTGTGCCACAGCGTCAAGGCGTATGACATCAAGTCTCCGACCGACAAGGGACCCGACCTTTCCTTCGCCCCGGACGATGTTCGGGTGCGATTCAACAAAACGGTCGAGGAATTCCTCTTCGAACCCACCGGCACCATGAAGATCATTCTCGAAAGTCAGATCGTTCTGACCGATGAAGAAAAGTGGCAGGCCGTCGAAAAGATCATGAAGGCCTACGACATCGTCAAAAACAGAGCCGCGAAGGCCGAGGCCTCCGCGGGCGGGTCATAGAGACCCAAAAAAAATGGAGGAGGAGTGACATGAAGAATCGGAACCTATTTCGGGCATTGCTCGCGCTGCTCGTCGTCGGGCTCTTTGTCGGGCTTGCGGCGTGCGGAAAGAAGCCACCTCAACGGCGTGGAGCTCGCGCCGGGGCAGGTGGGACATCAGACCTCGCAAGCGCCGCCCTCGCGACCTATGTCGCACCCGGTGACCTCGACGAGTACTACCTCTTCTATTCGGGTGGACACAGCGGGCAGATCTTTGTCGCCGGCATTCCGTCGATGCGCCACATCGCGACGATCCCGGTCTTCACTCCCTACCCAGGGACCGGCTATGGGTTTGACGATGAGTCAAAGGAGATGCTCGGAGACTACACATGGGGCGACTCTCACCACCCGGGCCTTTCGGAAACCAACGGTGAGTACGACGGGCGCTGGCTCTTTATCAACGACAATGCCCAGGGCCGACTCGCGCGGATCAACCTCAGGGACTTCAAAACAAAGCAGATCATGACGATCCCCAATATTTCGGCCAACCACGGCAGCTCCTTCGTCACCCCGAACTCGGAATACGTGACGATGGCGACGCGGATGTCGGTACCGTTCCCCGAGGGAACCTACGCCGACATCACCGAGTACGCGACCAAATACCAGGGAATTGTCGCGGGGATCAAGATCGATCCGGACGATGGAAACATGACCCTCGGCTGGGAGATTCTCGTCCCGCCCTTCAATTATGATCTCGGCGATGCCGGGAAGGGCCCTTCGGACGGATTCCTCTTCTGGACCTGTTACAACTCCGAACGTGAGTTCATCGAGGGCGGCAAGCTCGAGGTGACGGCGTCCCAGAAGGACAAGGACTACATCCTGATGGTGGACTACCGCGAGGCCGACAAGGCCATCGCCGCGGGCAGTTACAAGACCATCAAGGGCGCGCCGGTCATTTTCCCGCAGGAAACCGCAGGTGTCGCGTACTTCATCCCGCTCGCCAAATCACCGCACGGTGTCGATGTCTCTCCCAGCGGTCGGTGGATCGTCGGCTCGGGCAAGCTCTCACCGACGACCACCGTCTTCGACATCGAGAAGATCAAGACGGCCATCGCCGCGAAGGACTTCGAAGAGACCATCGACGGCATCCCGGTCTTGACCTACAATTCGGTGCGCGAGGCCGAGATCCCGGTCGGACTCGGTCCGCTCCACACCCAGTTCGACGACAAGGGCTACGCCTACACCTCGCTCTTTGTCGAGAGCGCGGTTGCCAAGTGGAAGCTGCCGCCGTACGAGGCCGGTGCCGACATGAACCAGTACGTGGTCGACAAGCTCCCCGTGGCCTACAACATCGGCCACCTGGTCTCGGCTGAGGGCGACTCGATGAACCCCGACGGCAACTACCTGGTGGCGCTCAACAAGCTCTCCAAGGGACGTCACCTGTCTGTCGGCCCGTCGATCCCGGAATCGGCGCAGCTGATCGATATCTCGGGCGACAAGATGAAACTCCTCTACGACGCGTTCACCGAGCCCGAGCCCCACTATGCGGTGATCATAAAGGCCGACAAGCTCGACCCGATCGAGGTCTACAAAAAAGATGACCCCGAGTGGCCGTCAAACCCCAACGCCATCTGGACCGCCGAAGAAGCGCGGGTCGAGCGCCAGGGCAAAAACGTCGAGGTGTGGATGCTTGCGGTCCGCTCGTTCTTTTCACCTGATGTCATCCGGGTCAACAGGGGTGACAAGGTCACCATCCACGTGACCAACATCGAACAGACCCGGGACGAGCTCCATGGCTTTGCCATCAACGACTACAACATCAATCTGGTGATCGACCCCGGAGAGACCAAGACGGTGAGTTTCACCGCCGAGAAGTCGGGAGTCTTCGCCTTCTACTGCACCAATTTCTGTAGCGCATTGCATCAGGAGATGCAGGGCTACTTCCTCGTGAAATAGATCAGCGAGGGCCCCGGCGCGCCGTCGAGCCGCCGGGGCCCGGTTTTCGAGGTGTACATGTCAAGTTTTTTTCGTCGGCTCACGGCCGCTCTCGATCGGCCCCTCGTCGGACGCAGTCGGCTGGCCGTCCTGGCGGCCGCCCTGGTGCTGATACCGACCTTCTTCATCCCGCTGTGGCACATGACATTTGTGGCCCAGCAATACCCGGAGGGTCTGAACCTCTACGTCTACTCTCACAACCTGGTGGGTGGCGACGACGGAAATGATCTCACCGAGATCAATGTGCTCAATCACTATATCGGGATGGCGGAGCTCAAACCCGCAGATTTCAACGAGCTCAAGTGGATCCCCCTGGTGATCGGTTTGATCGGCATCTTCACCCTGAGGGCGGCTGCGATTGGCAACCTGCGTTCGGTGGTGGACGTCGTTGTCGTATCCGCCTACTTCGGTGCTTTCTCCGTCTGGAGCTTCTGGTACAAACTCAACTACTACGGCGAAAACCTCGACCCCAGGGCTTCGGTCCAGGTCGAGCCGTTCATGCCGCCCATGTTTGGTTACAAGCTGGTCGGCCAGTTCGATGTGTGGTCGTACCCCTCGATGGGCACCTATCTGTTTGTTGTCTTTGGTCTGCTTCTGCTCGCGGGATTCTGGCTGACCTGGCGTGACGTCGAGTCGTGACCCCGGGCCCTTTTGCAAACTACTGGAGGAAATGATGAAAAAGCTCATGTTGCTGGTCCTGGCGTCGGGACTCATGCTCGGATGTGGCGGCGCCACCGACGAAGCGATGTACGAGGCCAAAGAGCCGAGCACCGAGGCCGTCCTGCTCGAATTCGAAGCGCCGGCAGCGCTGGAGGTGCCCGAGCCCCGCGAGGTCACGGCTGATGACGACTGGGAGGCCAGGGCCCACAACAAGAACATCGAGGTCCTCAGCGTCATCAACGTCATTAACCCGGTCGCGGCCTACATCACTGCAGGATTCAACCAGTACGGCGACAGTTTCAGCCCCACCCTGCAAGAGGAGTGGGAGGACACCCAGGTCCAGCTGACCCAGGCCACCACCCTGTATGAATCGTGCAACGAGCGGATGGCCGCCGGCGAATACGACAAACGGCTCTTTCTCGATCTCGAACAGGTGTGGCAGTCACTCGTGAAGACCGGTGTAGCCGGTGTCCGCGCCAAGAGCATGGTCGACAGCGAATTGGCAAAGCTCAAAGGCTGACTCACAGGCATTGCGGCGGATTGATGCGCGAGCGGCCGGACCTCCGGGGACGGCCGGCTCACGGTATGTGCTATATCTGACTCTCTTTGCGACAGGAAGAGGTGCGAACGGTGAAACCCATTTTCTGGCTGCTGGCCGTCGTGTCGTCGGTGACGGCGGCGGCGGCGGTCCGCGAGGTTCCGGCCGGCGGGTCGATTTCGGCCGTTCTCGCAGGGGCGGAAGCCGGCGACACCGTGTATCTCGCAAGCGGGATCTACCACGAGAATATCGTCGTCGACGTCCCGGTGACCCTCACCGGAGCGCCGGGCGCTGAAATCCGCGGCGGTTTCGAGACCAACGTGGTCCACATCACCGCGCCGGGGACTGTCGTGGAGGGACTCCACATCGCCGAGGCTGGCCCGCGCCTCACCAAGGACATGGCCTGCATCCTGATCGAGGCGGACGACGTAACGATCCGCAACACGCGGGTCTCGGAATCGCTCCACGGTATCTATGTCAAGGCGGGCCACCGCGCTCAGATCGTCGGCAACACCATCTCCGGAAGACTTGACCTCATCGAATCGGACCGCGGCAACGGCATTCATCTCTGGAACTCGACCGGGAACCGGATCCTGGACAACGAGATATTCAACGTTCGCGACGGGATCTACTTTTCCTTCGCCCACAACACGGAGATCAGCCGCAACCACATCCACAATGTTCGCTACGGCCTCCACTACATGTACTCCAACGAAAACGACTTCTCCGACAACCTTTTCGAGAACAATGTCGCCGGCGCCGCCCTGATGTACTCCGAGGACATCATTTTCGAGCGCAACACCTTTGCCCGCTGCCGGGGTTTTCGCGCCTACGGAATCCTCTACCAATCGATGAGCCGGGTCACCGCGACCTCGAACCTGGTCATCGACAACAGCCGCGGCATCTTCATGAACAACGCCGACTCCTGTCTCATCAAAGGCAATGACATCGTCGACAACGATCTCGCGATTCAGCTCAACGGCGGCTGTGACGGGAACACCTTCGTTGGCAACAACTTCATCAACAACCTCTCCGAGCTCCTTTTGGACGTGAGCGACCGAAAGACCGATTGGGCGGACGCCAGGGGCGGCAACTACTGGAGCCGGTATCGGGGTTACGATTTGGACCACGACGGCCTGGGCGATGTCCCGTTTTCAATCCAGAATGTTTTCCAGGTCCTGGAAAGCAAGGTTCCCGAGGTCCGTTTCTATCTCCTGAGCCCTGCAGCCGAGGTCCTCAAGGCGGCCGAACAGGCGCTGCCGATCCTGCGGCTTGGAGACTCCGAAGACCCTCTCCCAAAAGTCCTGCCGCTGGACAACCACGAAGTTCCGTGGGATGTGGTGAGCGGTCGCAGCGAGGGCGGGAGCCTGGTGGCAGCCGGCGCATTCGTGATTGGATCGACTGTTCCGATGGCCGGTCTGTGGTTCTTCGGCCGTCCACGGCGACGGCGACGCGGTGGCCCCGGGCAGGCCCCATGATATCGCCCAACGCACCAATGGTTCGATTCGAGACCTTTTCGAAAGTCTATGGTGCGGTCACGGCGGTTCACAATCTCAACCTCGAGATTGGACACGGCGAGTCTTTCGCTCTCCTTGGACCCAACGGCGGGGGCAAGACCACGGTGTTGCGTGCCCTGGTTGGTCTCCACTTTCCGACAGCAGGCAGAGTTCTCGTGCAGGAAGTCGACATCCGCAAAGATCCGGACCGGGTCAGACCCTGGGTGGCCTACGTCCCGCAGCGGGTCACCGCGCCCGATGTCCTGACCGCCCGCGAGGTGCTCGAGCTTTTTGCAGATCTGCGGGGAGTTTCGGCCGATCGCATCGAACAGACTCTTGACCTCTTCGCCCTCGCGGATGACGCCGACCGGCGGGTCGGCGGTTTCTCCGGGGGGATGGTTCAACGGCTCGGCCTCGCCGCTGCGTTGCTCGAGGAGGTGCCCTTGTTGGTCTTGGACGAGCCGACTCTCAACCTCGACCCCCAGGGCATCGACAGCCTCCATCGCGCGCTGGGCGAGCTCAAGGAAAAGGGATCGACGATCATCTTTTCGTCCCACAGCATCCACTCTGCCATCCGTTTGGCCGACCGCGTGGGAGTCCTCGTTGGTGGCGAGCTCGTCACCATCGAGGCGGTCGAGGCGTTCCAATCCGAGGTCACCCGGCAGACCACCGTCAGGGTCGTTGTCGACAATCTTGAAGAGCCGATGGTCCGGGCCGCGAAAGAGGCGGGTGCTGAGATCCGCGAGTACAACGCCAACCCCGTTTCCTTCCGCGCCCTGCCCGAGAGCCGCCTCGAGGTTATT
>RCNF010001755.1_pt1 | contig 11527 bp, 12 predicted proteins | sample 2041311 | NCBI WGS metagenome assembly RCNF01 (sample SAMN09708228, study PRJNA481090) | Marine sediment metagenome, whole genome shotgun sequencing project. | biome: marine sediment; feature: ocean; material: sediment; isolation source: Sewage treatment plant 2 marine sediment (STP2) ... | reverse complement strand
CGAGGAGGTCGGCGCGGCCGGGTTTCGAAAGACTGGAGGGCGCAGGAGCGGGCAACGGTGAATTACCTATAGCCTTGATCAGTCAATCTGCGGCGAGCGGATCAAGGCTAGACTTCGAAGTAGATCTCTCCACCCTTGTCCTGGAACTCCTGCGACTTCTCCTCGTCAGTTAAGGTTTTGATGCCATGTGCCTTAAACTGCTTGATATTCTTCTTGTACTCATAGATGAAGCTAATCATCACTTTCTCTGTAAATGCATTGGTTCTCTGACATAGTTGTTCAAAAGCCCTCATATGATAATCAACACTGTATTTTCCCGTAATAATGATAGGGTTATAAAGAAGATTTACACGTTCTTTGCCGATACGTTTTGATAGCTTGATGAAAGTATCAACAATATCTGATTTAGATAGGATACCACTTTCAAGGTCTTTATCATAAGGTGTTATGGTGAACTGAAAGTAATAATTATACCCCAGCTGATCTATTTCATCCAAATGGTGCATTAAGGGTTTTGGATTCTTACTCCAAAAAACAATCCCGTCAACCACTTCCGGACGTATATTCACCCTTGATATCAAACTGGCGAATTTCGCGGAAATTGAACAGATCACTATAGAATCGGAACCATTTGTCCATATTTCCTTTATGTACATTGTGGGTCAGGTGATCGAGGTAGAAGAACCCGACGCCTTTGGGTTTGGATTGCTCCAGCCACTCATATTCGTCGTTATAGGGGCTTGTGTCATAATATTGATCCACGAAATAAAGCAATGATCCACCTATGCCGTAGATGGCTGGCACGTCCAGTGCTTTGCCCGTACCCTTATACGGCACGCCCCCTTTAGCCACCGCGTGATCAAAGGCCTGTTGCGCATCCACAACCCTCCACCCCATTGAGGGCGCGCAAGGGCCATGCTCTTGTACAAATTGAGCCGCAAAACTGTCTGGATCAGAATTCAGGATGTAGGTGATATCGCCTTGTTGCCACAATTCGATGTCCTTGGTCTTGTGGCGGGCGGTTTTGGCGTATCCCATTTTGGCAAACAGCGCGCGCAATTCTTCCGGGTTCGGATGGGCAAATTCGACAAACTCAAAGCCGTCTGTACCGGCCGGATTATCGTCACTGACTTGTGATTTAGGTGCGTTATGCGGAAATGGGCCCATTTCAGTGCCTCCTGACGGGTATGATCTGATCGCGTGCCTAAGATAACCCATTTAAAAGTAGAAATGTGCGCAAAATTATCCCCATATCGGAGATTGCCTGCGCAATTCTCGCATGGTATCATTTTTCCATGCCAATTACGCGCAACAGAAGGCGACATAATGCTTGACCACACTGACACGCGCCTTCTGACCGCTTTGCAAAAAGATGCACACCTTACAGCGTCCGAACTCAGCGACTTGCTGAACCTGTCCGCCAGCCAGACAGGCCGCCGACGCCAACGGCTTGAGGCAGATGGATATATCAAAGGCTATGCCGCTCGGCTGGATCCTGCAAAATTAGGACTGACGGTTCAGGGCTTTGTTCAGGTTCATCTCAGCCAACATGGCCCCGAGCAAGGCGGCTCTTTTGCCCGTCTGATCAACCAGCGACCAGAGATCATAAGCGCCTGGACGCTTACCGGGGATGCAGATTACCTCTTACGGGTCTATTGTACCGATCTTTCTGCCCTGAACACCTTGATTCACGACGTTCTTTTGCCGCACCCTGCAGTAGGTCGCGTGCACAGCCAGATCGTGATGGATCAATTCAAAAGTGACGGCCCGCTGCCGACGTAAGCCGTTCTGGCTTTTTCTAAGGATCCACAATGGAATCGTTCCTCTATCAGGCCTCCATATATCTCGCCGCCGCGGTTATTGCGGTGCCCATTGCTGCACGGTTGGGATTGGGGTCAGTCCTGGGATATCTTGCTGCGGGTATTCTGATTGGGCCGGTCTTTGGATTTGTCGGTTCGGAAACCGAGAATTTGCGCCACGTTGCTGAATTTGGCGTGGTGATGATGCTGTTCCTGATCGGGCTTGAACTGGAACCAAAGGCAATGTGGGATATGCGCCACCGCCTGATTGGGCTGGGGGGGCTGCAGGTGGTCCTCAGCACGCTAGCCCTGATGGGGCTGGCGTTGGCGATGCGTCAGCCGTGGAGCGTCGCGCTGGCCGTCGGGTTGACGTTGTCGTTATCATCCACCGCGATTGTCCTGCAGACACTGTCAGAAAAAGGCTTAATGCAGACCAAAGGGGGCCGATCCGCGTTTTCTGTGCTGTTGACGCAGGATATCTCGGTGATCCCGATTTTGGCTTTCTTGCCCTTGCTGGCCCTGTCTCTGCCCTTCGGTGGCATCGTTTTATCTGCAGATGGTTCTTTGACCAGGCAAGGGGTCCAGAATGATGGGCATGGCGAAGTTGGCTTCTCTCTTGTTGCAGGCCTGCCGGGCTGGGGCGTTACGTTGGTCACCCTTGCTGCTGTCGGGACCATCATTCTGGCCGGGGTCTATTTAACCCGTCCGGTTTTCCGATTCATCCACGCCTCACATCTGCGTGAAATGTATACGGCGCTGGCTCTGCTGATAGTTGTCGGCATTTCCTTCCTGATGATTTTGGTCGGCCTGTCGCCAGCGCTGGGTGCCTTTCTCGCCGGGGTGGTCCTGGCCAACTCCGAGTTCCGCCATGAACTGGAAAGCGATTTGCAGCCGTTCAAAGGCCTTTTGTTGGGACTGTTCTTCATCACCGTCGGGGCCGGGATCAATTTCAAGCTTCTCTATTCCGATATCGGATCGATTGTAGGCCTTGCCTTTCTGGTGATCCTCATCAAGGGCGTGATCCTTTACATTCTTGGTCGCGCCTTCAAATTAAAAGGGCGAGATCAGTGGCTGTTCACACTGTCGCTGGCGCAAGCAGGTGAATTTGGTTTTGTTTTGCTGTCGTTTTCGGTTCAGCAGAACGTGATCCCACCCGGCGTTGCCTCCAAGCTTTTGCTGATCATCGCCTTGACCATGCTGATCACACCATTGCTGTTCATCCTCTACGACATTCTCTCAAAACGCATGCGAGAAACCACGCGGACAGTTGTTGATGATGAAATTGACGAAAAAGGCACCGTGATCATTGCGGGAATTGGTCGTTTTGGTCAGATCGTGAACCGTCTTGTACAATCTAGTGGATTCAGCACTGTGGTTCTGGATCACGACATGGAAACCATCCAGTTGATGCGCCGATTTGGCTACAAGGGCTTTTTAGGAGATCCCACCCGCCCCGAGTTGCTGCGCGCCGCAGGGCTGGACGAAGCCGCCGTTCTTGTTGTGGCGCTTGATGATCCAGAGGCCGCCGTACAATTGGTCACCTATGCCAAGCGGCAGCGCCCCGACATCCACATCGTTGCCCGTGCAAAGGACCGGAGCCAAGTCTTCCGGCTTTATCAGGCTGGGGCGGACGACATCGTGCGTGAAATGTTTGATAGCTCGCTCAGGGCCGGGCGTTATGTGTTGGAAAACGTCGGCTTGTCAGAATTTGAGGCCTCAGAGGCTGAAGAGACTTTTTATGCGCACGACAGATACGCCGTCAAAGAGCTAGCTGAACTCTGGCGCTCGGATATTCCATCCAGCGAGAACACAGCTTACATTGCCCGCGCCAAAGAACTCGAAAAGGAGTTGGAAATTGCGCTGCTAAACCGGGCGCAGGGGGACGACCAGAAATCCGCCTAGATCATCCGTCCGTAACCCCGGCTTCGGAAAAGGTGGACATGCCACTGTGGCACGCAATTGCCGCCTGTAACACGCCGATGGCCAGCGCTGCGCCGGACGCTTCGCCCAATCGCAGACCCAGTGACAGAATCGGGTCTTTGCCAAGTTTTTCAAGCAACCTGGGGTGCGCGCCCTCCGCACTTTGATGCCCGGCAACGGCATGATCCAGGGCACCTGGTTCTACAGACTGCAAACATGCCGCCGCCGCACAGCAAATAAACCCATCAAGGATCACTGGAATACGCAAATCACGCGCGCGTGCGATTGCGCCTGCCATTGCTGCCAGTTCACGACCGCCAAGGCAGCGCAGGATGTCCAGCCCGTCACCCGCGGCAGCGTGGCGTGCAACACCCTCTGCCACAACACGACATTTGTTCTCAAATGCCGCACCCTCAACTCCGGTCCCCCGTCCTGTCCATCCGGTCGCATCACCGCCAAAAAGGGCGGCACAAATTGCCGCGGCGGAGGTTGTGTTGCCAATCCCCATTTCGCCCGCGACCAACAGGTCAGCCTCTGGATCAACAGAGGCCCAGCCCGCACTGATGGCGGCAGCACATGCGACGTCTGTCATCGCCGGCACCTTGGTAAAGTCGCCTGTCGGCTGATCCAAAGACAACGCGTGGACGTCCAGACGTGCGCCAAAGGTTTTGCAAAGCTGATTGATCGCGGCACCGCCGTGCTGAAAATTCATCACCATCTGCTCCGTCACTTCCGCCGGAAATGACGACACGCCTTGCGCAGCCACACCGTGATTGCCGGCAAAAACAACAACCTGAGGCGCGATCAGCGCAGGTTCGGCAACACCACGCCAGCCAGCGTACCAGATCGCAAGATCTTCCAAACGGCCCAGCGCGCCGGGAGGTTTGGTCAATTGTCCGTTGCGCGCTTGTGCGTCAGCCATGGCCGCTGCATCCGGTTGCGGCGCGTCTTTCAGCGCTGTGCGAAATTCGTCGAGTGTGGCAAAGGCAGCGGTCATAAAACCCTCATTGCATATGTTTTGTCATGCGTGTTTAACCGATGACCTGTGGCCTGCAAGCAAAGAAAGACCTGATTAAATGCGCGAAAACGAGACCGATGGCAGGTTCCGAAAGATCGACATTGCCCTTGCTCTGTCGTTGCTGAGCCGCCTGCCGGTCGAAGCCTTCGTCAGTATCGCGCAAAAGGCGTGGGAGCGGCAGGCAAAAGCGGTCTGGGCGTTTCCGCTGGTTGGCCTCCTGGTTGGAACAATTGCCGGGCTGGCTGGATGGCTCGCTCTCATTATCGGACTGCCCGCCCCGATCGCGGCGGGTATCGCGCTTGCTGTCCTGATCGCCATAACCGGTGCGATGCACGAGGACGGGCTGGCTGATTGTGCCGACGGGTTTTGGGGTGGAAACTCGCCTGCGAGACGGCTCGAAATCATGAAAGACAGCCATATCGGCGCATATGGCACGTTGGCGCTCTTGCTGGTCACTGGTTTGCGCTGGCTTGGATATGGATTGATTGTTGGCCAAGGAGCGGGCCCGTTTATTGCGGTTGCGGCACTCTCGCGCAGCATTATCCCCGCAGTGATGGTCGCGCTTCCGCACGCGCGTGGCAATGGGCTTTCGCAATCTGTCGGAAGGCCGTCCCGAGAAACTGCGGCAATTTCCGCAATGATCGGTCTGGTGATTGCGCTTTTCATGCTGGGTTGGAGCGCGGTCCCTGCAGCTGTCGCAGCTGCCACCGCCGGAGTTTGCGTCGGGACACTCGCCCGCGCCAAAATCGGAGGTCAGACCGGAGATGTTTTGGGTGCGGTTCAGCAAATTTCCGAAATAGCGATCATTCTGGTCTTGATCTCGTAGGCGACTGAACGGAACAAAAAAAAGGCCGCGCATTGCAGCACGGCCAATTCATGTCATTTTCAGAAGAAGGTTTTAAGCGGCAACCCGGGAGATCAGCACATCTCCGACTTGTTTGGCCGCTGCAATCTCATCGCCACCGCTGACGGCCGCAACTTCGCGTGTCAGCCGCTCTAGTGCAGCTTCGTACAGCTGACGTTCCGAATAGCTTTGCTCGCGCTGATCATCGGTACGGTGCAGATCGCGCACGACCTCCGCAATCGCAATCAAATCGCCAGAGTTGATTTTCTGTTCATATTCCTGCGCCCGGCGAGACCACATGGCACGTTTGACCTTGGCCTTGCCTCTCAGGGTTTTCATGGCATGTGTGATCACGTCAGGCGAGCTGAGCGCGCGCATGCCAAAGGCGGTTGCCTTGTTGGTGGGAACCCGCAATGTCATCTTGTCTTTTTCAAACGAAACAACAAACATCTCAAGCGTGAGGCCTGCTACTTCCTGCTCTTCAATCGAGATGATCTGGCCCACACCATGCGCCGGATAGACGACAAACTCATTGGGGCGAAAATCAAGTTTTCTGGTCTTAGTCATTCAATGTTCCTTGCATGTGCAACCTTTGCCATATCTACTGCCGACAAAAAATCAGGCACGGGTCCAGAAAATGGCCCATGTCTGTAGATCAGCCGAAAATTAGTCCATCCCAGAGCCACCGCCGAAGCGATGGTATTAGGTCAGTGTCCTCATTTGTAACCGCAACATAACACAAACAACGACTTTTTCAAAGTGTAGCAGATCCGACGTTACGTAAATCTTACAGTTTTAGGGGCTCAACGGTCCAAATCACCGCAACAATTGCTGGATCTAACCCCACTATGGCGATTCTGTTACCCGCCTTCGCCCGCAGCTTCCGAGAAGTATTTCTCGAGCTTTCCAGTCTCACCGTCACGTTCTTCTGCATCTGGCAGCTGGTCTTTCTTGGTTATGATCACCGGCCACATCTCAGAATATTTTCGGTTGAATTCGACCCATTTTTCCATGTCCGGTTCGGTATCGGGGCGGATCGCATCAGCCGGGCATTCCGGTTCACATACGCCGCAATCGATGCATTCATCGGGATGAATCACCAGCATGTTCTCGCCTTCGTAAAAGCAGTCCACAGGGCACACCTCGACGCAGTCGGTGTACTTGCAGGCGATGCAACTGTCGTTGACGATATAGGTCATGTCCGGTCTTCTTTTACTCAGGTATAGCGGCTAGCTAATTCAGCAAGCGCCATCAATCAAGGTTCCGCGCGCGAGAAAGATCAGTTTGGCGGCGGTCACGTTTGGTTGGCCGCCCTTTTCCTTCAAATCGAGGATTGGGCGCAACGATGTCCTTTTCCTGAGCCGGGTCACGGGGCAACGGTGGGTCCAGATCGGTATAGAGCGATTGTGCTTCTGGCGCCGGGCCACGCCGCAGACCCAACGCATCAATCCGGATCACCCGAATGTCATCCCCCTGCGCAAATGTTAACACATCCGCAGGCCCCACCATCTGAGCCGCTTTTCCCGCCTTGATGCTGTTGACCCGCACATGACCTGAAATCACGGTTTTTGCCGCAAGTGTCCGCGTTTTGAAAAACCGGGCTTGCCATAGCCACTTGTCCAGACGCTGTTTTCCCGTCGCCTCTGCCCCCAACTAGGTTTTATCCTTCAGTCCCATGAGAGCAGCGGCAAAAGGATTGTCGGGGTCGATCTGCTTTTCCGGCTTGGGCGGTCGAGCCTGATACTTCTGGGCCCCCTTGTCTTGCCCCTGTGCTTTGCCCTGATCGCGGCGCTGTCCGCCCTTCTTGCTCGGTGGCTTGGCTTTGCCGCGAGTGTTGCCATCGCGCTGTCCGCCATGGGTCCGGGCAGGACGATTACCACCCCATTTGAAGGTGTAGAAGACCTCGATCTCAGGCTCTGCTTTGATGTGCTCCGTTCCGTCTGATGCAGACGGCATCTCAATTGCTGCATCCGCAACGACGTCGCCCGGCGTCTCAACGTGATTCTCTGCTGGTGCGTCAGCAGGGTCTTCAGAGGGCACCGTTGGCGGAGTTTGATCTGGTTCAGAACTGGCAGCGTCTTGAGAGACCTCTGCCTCTGCTCCTACTGCGACTGCGTCAGCGGCTTTGACTTTCGCACGCTCGCCTTTGACGGCGCTGTATCCAAGCCCGGTCATCAAATCCGAAAATTGCTCGAGCGTCATACCGGTAATGGAAAGCATATCCGCTTTGGCTTCAAAACCACCACGGCTGTCTTCGGTACGCAGCATGTCCGCCAGCCGCTCCAGCATATCGATCCGAATCGCACGGGTGGCTCCAGCACGATAGCCGCACATCGCATGATAGCCCTGAGGCGCGGCATCATCCACTGGAACAGTGACCAGACCGGGCGGCGGTGCTTCGGGAAATTCCTGAAGATTGCGGGCCAGTGACCACAGCACGAGTCGCAGCCGGGTTGGCGCCGGCTTGAGCAGCAAAGGCATAAATATCGTAAACTGACCAAAGCGAATACCGTGTTTGCGCAGCGCCCCACGCGCGTCTTGGTCCAGCGCCTTGACTTCGTCAGCCACATCACCCCGGGTCAGAATGCCCAGCGCTTCGACCATGCGAAACGCAAAGCCGCGGGCCTGTCCGGTCAACTCTTCATCGCGTGAAAGCAGCAACAGTGGCTCAAACAAAGCCGCGATCTTGCGGTCAATGAAATGCTGCAATCGCCGCTGCACTTTTTGGGCAACATCCGCGCCAGCGGCGTCATCCACAAACACTTCGACCTGCGGCTTAAGCGGGTCCGCACCTTTGACCAGCTTACCAACCGCATGGCTGCCCCACATCAGGCCGCCCTGTTCGGTAAAGTCGATTTCTGTATCAGGTGCATTGTAAAACCGGTCGGCACGCAGATGAAATTGCGGCGCAAGCGCCTGTAATGACGCAGCTTTCAACGTCTTGGCCTCTGTGCCGGCAGCACTTTTGTCCGGGGAAAACCGGAACCCTTCTAACCGTCCGACGAATTCGCCTTCGACAGTTACGTCACCTTTGTCGTTCACATCGGCCAAGAGGGCCTCCTTTTGGTTGAGTCGGCGCAACAAAACCGAAGTGCGCCGATCCACGAATCTTTGGGTCAGGCGCTCGTGTAGCGCATCTGACAGTCTGTCTTCTACAGCGCGTGCCGTTGCGCGCCAATGACTTTCATCACGAGTCCAACCCTTGCGCTGTGCGACATATGTCCATGTGCGGATAAAAGCCAGTCTTTTAGACAGGGCATCAATATCACCATCTGTTCGATCAATCCGTTGAATTTGTTGCGCCAACCAATCATCCGGCAGACCACCGGACTGGTGCAGGTAGGCAAAAATAGCTTCTAGCAGGCTCGCATGTTCGGCATGGCTGATTCCGCGAAAATCAGGAATGCGGCAGACATCCCAGAGCAGCCCCACTGAGGGCCCATCACTGGCGCGTGCCGCCACCTCAGCCACCTGCCCCAGAGTCTTCAGCGCGTTAAGATCATCCGCATCGCGTGCTTTGATCAGAATCTCATCTGTTGGTGCGGTTTCGAGCGATCCAATCAACGCGTCAATACTGCCAAATTGCAGCGTCGAATTGCGCCAGTTCAGCTTGCGTAACGGCGCAAACCGATGATCGGTGATCGCTTCGGCAACTTCATCACTCAGCGGAGAGGCCTCGCCGGTTACACCAAAACTGCCGTTGGACATGCCGCGCCCGGCGCGTCCGGCGATCTGTGCCAACTCATTTGGGGCCAAAGGGCGCATGCGCCGACCATCAAACTTGCTCAGCGCAGAAAACGCCACGTGATTGATATCCAGATTCAGCCCCATCCCGATGGCATCTGTTGCCACCAGAAAATCGACATCGCCATTCTGATACAGTTCGACCTGTGCGTTACGCGCACGCGGCGAAAGCGCACCCATCACCACGGCAGCACCGCCTTTTTGCCGGCGAATCAATTCTGCAATCGCGTAGACGTTTTCAACTGAAAACCCGACTATCGCGCTGCGGGGTTTCATTCTGCTGATCTTTTTGGCACCGCTGTAGCTTAGCTGGGACATCCGCTTGCGATGGACAAACTGCGCCTCGGGCACCAGTTCCGCGATCGGCCCACGCATGGTATCCGACCCCAAAAACAACGTCTCATGAAGTCCACGTGCCCGCAGCAAACGGTCGGTGAAAACATGACCGCGTTCCGGATCCGCACAGAGCTGAATTTCGTCAACGGCAAGGAAATCACATCCCATGCCCTGAGGCATCGCCTCGACCGTACACACCCAGTATTTGCTGCGGGGAGGCACGATACGTTCCTCACCAGTGACCAGAGCCACCACAGACGGTCCGCGCACTGCAACAACCTTGTCATAGACTTCACGCGCCAGCAGGCGCAGCGGCAGGCCTATGACACCGGTGCGATGGCCCAGCATACGTTCAATTGCGTAATGCGTTTTGCCTGTATTGGTCGGACCCAAAACGGCCACAACCCGCGACGGTGATGTCACTTAAATGCCCCCTCGCGGACGAATCGATGATTACAAAGACTGGCCCACTACGTCACGCTCTAACCGCTCAAGCGCGTTGGATACTTCGCTGTGGTTTGGATGTATAGCGCGAACACGGGTGTACGCATCATAAGCCCGTTCCGTGTCCCCAAATTCCTCCAGCAAGACAGCAAGACCAAAAATTGCGTTGTAATTGTTCGGATTTAGTCTCAGCGCCGTCTCAAGATCAGCCAGTGCGGGGCCGTAAAGGTCTGACAGGTAATAGGCTGTCGCACGCAAATGCCAGCCCTCGGGAAAATCCGGTGCATGATCCGTCAGCGCCGTCAAATGTTCGATGGCCGCGCCATAGTCTTCGACTTCCAATGCATCACGGCCCCGTTTCAGCAGAAGATCCATCGACGCCGATCCGGTTTTGGACCATTCCGCCTGAACAGCGCGCTCCAGCATTGTGGCCTGTGCGGGCTCCGCCTCTTTGAGCTTTAGCAGCAAATCCTCGACACTCTCTGCCGCCTGCAAAGGTAAGGAAAATATGACTGGCAGCACAAGTGCCGCAACGATACATTTGAGGTTGATCAGTTTGATGCCCATAACGAGTTTAATGTAGCGCGCGCGCAGCCACATTTCCAGATGTCTGTGCGCCCTTGTGATGGGAAAGAGAAAAATGAGCGATGTGATTGAACAGGCCGTGGCCATTCTGAACGAAAAACTTTCAGGCGCAGATATTGAAGGCAGCGCCAAATTCAGCATTGAGGGCGAAGGCGCCATTGTCATGGACGCTAACGGTGCGCGGGCGGGTGACGATGACACGGACGTCACGCTAAGTGCGGATGCAGACACCTTCAGGTCCATCCTTGATGGCGACATTAACCCGACAAGTGCCTTTATGACGGGCAAGCTGACGGTAGATGGCGATATGGGCATGGCAATGAAACTGGCGTCAGCGCTGGCCTGATGACCCTTCAAGCGGCGCCCCTATTCAACGATGTCGCTGACGGACCCACCGGGGGCGCCGCCTACTGGGCAACAACATCCGATGACGTGCGCATCCGCGTGGCGCACTGGACCCCGCCGAATGCCAAGGGAACGGTGTTCTTGTTTCCGGGGCGCACTGAGTACATCGAAAAATATGGGCGCGCTGCCGGTGAACTTTACCAGCGCGGTTTTGGCACGATCAGCATCGACTGGCGCGGACAGGGACTCGCAGACAGGCCGCTGGATGACCCGCGGGTTGGTCACGTGGGCCGGTTCACGGATTACCAGAAAGACGTGGCTGCGTTGTTGCGTGCCGCTGGTGAGCTTGACCTTCCGCGCCCCTTTTATTTGCTGGCCCATTCCATGGGCGGTTGCATTGGGCTGCGCGCAGTGATCGAAGGGTTTCCAGTACAGGCGGCGGTCTTTTCCGGTCCAATGTGGGGCATCCGCATTTCAGCTTTGGCCCGGCCA
>RCNF010001753.1_pt1 | contig 11529 bp, 10 predicted proteins | sample 2041311 | NCBI WGS metagenome assembly RCNF01 (sample SAMN09708228, study PRJNA481090) | Marine sediment metagenome, whole genome shotgun sequencing project. | biome: marine sediment; feature: ocean; material: sediment; isolation source: Sewage treatment plant 2 marine sediment (STP2) ... | reverse complement strand
ACCTTTTGAAGTCAATAGGGTCTTGTGGTAAATCTGTACCAAAGCCCGGGAGCGCTCTCAACAGCTTGTGAGGTGCTCACCAGGGGCGGTCCATATTTCGAGTCGGAGCATGAGGAATTCATGACACAGATCCAACACGAGGCGCCTCGCGCTGTTGCCGAGGAGACGGATGGCGACTCGGCTACAGGACAATTCGTTCAGCTTGATGGTGTCGACATGTACCGGATCAACGGTTTCGACAGAATGCCGCCCTTCCTCGTGAGCATCGTCAGCGATTCGGATCATTGGATGTACGTCTCAACCGGCGGCGGTCTCGCTGCGGGGCGAGTCGAGCCGGGACGCTCTCTGTTCCCCTACGAGACTGATGACCTCCTCTATCGGGCTGGCGGCGCGACCGGACCGTTCACCTTGCTCCGCATTGCCCACAACGACGCAGTGGTGCTCTGGGAACCCTTTACAGACAAAGCGGACGTCACGCCGGCAACGCGGAACCTCTACAAGAGCCTCATCGGCGACACCGTCGTCTTCGAGGAGATACGTGACGATCTCGGGCTCACCTTCCGTTACATGTGGAGCACGTCCGCTGAGTACGGCTTCGTTCGCACGTCGTCACTCATCAGCAGCCGCCCGTCGCAGCCAATGACCGTCGAGATCCTCGATGGTCTTCTCAATGTCATGCCGGCCAATATTCCCCTGGGTCTGCAGCAATCGAGCAGCACGCTGGCCGAGGCTTACCGCCGCAACGAAGTGGACCAAGCCACGGCTATGGCCATCTACTCCCTCGAGTCACGGATTAGCGACCGCGCCGAGCCTGCCGAGTCGCTGCACGCCAACGTCGTCTGGTCGGTCGGCTTGCCGGACTCCACGGTCGTGCTGTCGGCCGACCGGATAGCTGACTTCCGCAGGGGACACAGCCTCGAAGCCGATACGATCACCAAGGGACAGCGCGGCCACTACCTGCTCAACGCCACGATCGAACTCGATGTCGACACCACCAAATCGTGGTACATCGTCGGGGACGTCTACCAGACCCAGCTAGGCGTGCAACGGCGCCGCGCCCAACTGCTCGAAGACTCCAGTCCCATTGACGACATCCTCGGCGACGTCGCTCATGGATCGGCTCGTCTCCGCAACCTCATCGCCACGGCGGATGGCGACCAGTGCACAAACGACAGCATGGCAACCTCCCATCACTTCGCCAACACCCTCTTCAATTGCATGCGCGGCGGGGTCTTTGTAGACAACGGCGTGGTACCAATGGCTGACCTGACTCGTTTTCTTGAGCACCGCAACCACACAGTCCATCGCACTCACGCAGCCTGGCTGTCGTCGCTGGGCGAAAGTGCCGATCGTCGCTCTCTGCTCAGCCAAGCCGCCGCCCAGAACGACCCTGACCTGGAGCGACTATGCCACGAGTATCTTCCATTGACGTTCAGCCGCCGACATGGTGACCCGAGCCGACCCTGGAATATGTTTGCGATCAACGTACAGGATGATGACGGCAACCAGATCCTCGACTACCAGGGCAATTGGCGAGACATCTTCCAGAACTGGGAGGCGCTGTGTTACAGCTTCCCTGTCTACCTAGAGAGCATCGTTGCCAAGTTCGTGAACGCCTCCACCGTCGACGGATTCAACCCCTATCGGGTGACCAGAGACGGCATCGACTGGGAAACCCCCGATCCAGAGAACCCATGGAGCAACATCGGGTACTGGGGAGATCATCAGATCGTCTACCTTCTCCGGCTTCTCGAAGGACTCGACGCATTCGATCCGGAAGCCCTGCCGAGAATGCTGAACCGAGAAGTGTTCAGCTACGCCGATGTCCCGTATCGGATTGGCCCCTACGACGCCATTCTGCGGAACAGCAAGAGGACAATCGAATTCGACCGCACCCGAGATCGTGAAATCGGGGACCGAACCACGATCGTCGGTTCTGACGGACGGCTCGTGATGGACCACGAGGGGTCCGTGCTACATGTGACCCTCACAGAGAAGCTGCTCGTTCCCGCATTGGCCAAGCTCGGCAACCTGGTTGTCGACGGCGGCGTCTGGATGAACACCCAACGACCGGAATGGAACGACGCCAACAACGCTCTGGTCGGCAACGGCTTGTCAATGGTGACCCTTGCCTACCTCCGGCGCTACTTTGCGTTCTGTGAACGGCTATTTGGTTCCTCGGCTGAAGGCGAGTTTGTCGTCTCTACCGAGGTGGCGGCATGGATGGAGCAGACGCTGTCCGTCCTGACAACTTATCAGGATCGCCTGGAGCAACCGACCATCAACGACCGACGTCGCAAGCGACTCCTCGATCGGCTCGGCTCCGCGTTCTCCGACTATCGGGCAAAGGTCTACGCGGACGGTTTCTCCGGCAAGGCAACTGTGAGCGCAGCTGCGGTGGTCGAACTCTGCAGGGTTGCTCTGGACTACGCAGATCACAGCATTCGTGTCAATCGTCAGGAGTCCGGGTTGTACCACTCCTACAACCTCCTGCACATTGCGGACAATGGCGAGGAGACGTCTGTCGATCATCTCCCCGTGATGCTCGAAGGGCAGGTCGCGGCTCTCAGCTCTGGCGTGTTGTCTTCCGACGAGGTGATAGCAATCGTCGACGCTCTGTACGAAAGCCCGCTCTACCGCCCAGATCAGGACAGCTTCATGTTGTATCCGGAGCGTCAGCTACCGAGCTTCCTCGAAAGAAACAGCCTTGCCAAGTCAGCTGTGGAAGCGAACCCATTGTTGATGGCCCTGCTCGAATCCGGCGAAACCACTGTCATCGAAAAGGACTCCCTCGGCACGTGCCGATTCGCACCGTCTGTAGCAAGCGGCGCGAGCCTTGGGGAAGCTCTCGATGATCTCAGCGCACGCCCGGACTGGACCGAACTCGTCGAAACACATCGCTCCGCCGTCAACGAGCTATTCGAAGAGGTATTCCAACACAGGCGATTCACAGGGCGATCCGGTTCAATGTATAAGTACGAGGGACTGGGTTCGATCTACTGGCATATGGTATCCAAGCTGCTCCTCGCCGTTCAGGAGTCGTTCTGGCGGGCACGGGCCATGGAAGAGTCCGCAGACACACAGAATGCCCTAGCTGACGCCTACTACCGGATCCGCGGCGGGCTTAGTTCCGACAAAACACCGGCTGAATACGGCGCCTTCCCTTCCGACCCGTACTCTCACTCCCCCTCACATATGGGAGCTCAACAGCCAGGGATGACCGGCCAGGTGAAAGAAGAGGTGCTCACTCGGTGGGGCGAGCTCGGGGTACGTATCGACCACGGAACAATCGGGTTCGACGCAGTTCTGCTACGAAGGAGGGAGTTCTTCACGCACGAGCGGGAATGGATCCATCACGATGCAGCCGGAGAGACGCAGACGCTCACGTTGCCAACAGATGCGTTGGCCTTCACCTACTGTCAGATCCCAATCATCTACCGTCTTGGCGATGATGCTGGATCAGTCAAAGTGACACGGTCCGACGGGAGTGTTGCAGCGTTCTCCGGTATACGGTTGGACGCGGCTACGAGCCGTGCGATATTCGAACGAAACGGCGAAATCACATCCATCGAGGTGAGCCTCCCGAGCTCGACAATCACCCGACAATGACTCCGCGCACAAACGTTTACAGCCCGCCAAGTGTGAGAAGCCACATCACGAGTGCTCCTGATCGCCAGCCAACCGACCACTAGGTCTGGCGTCCACCAGCGCCGTATACGGCGGCGGTGGACGCCAGACTCTCATACGGTAGGCGTTGGCGAATATGCCGTACTCCGAGGTGATACCGGTATGGGAAGGTCGCTACGGCCGTGAAACCGGATGAGAGCCTTCGAGGTACGATGCCACTATGACTTCTGACTCGGTGACGGTTCGCCCTGCTCTCCCAACGATCGATGAGGGGCTGTTGTTTGCCCGGTATCTCAACGTGGCGGCCGACGGTGCCTTTCGAGCGCTGCTGGGCAGGGGTTATGACCGGGTGATTGGGGAGGCATACCGGAGTCCCGCTCACGACTTGTCCTATGAGACTGCCGTGTTCGCCGAACGGTCTGGTCGTATCGTTGGGATGGCGTCGGGCTACACGTCACAACAGCATGAGCAGTCATCGGACGAGCCCCTGCGTCGGGCTGCCGGGTTCCGGATGGTGCGGATGGCTGCTTTCTCAATGCTCGGACGTGGCATGAAGAGGTTTATCAAAACCGTCGCACATGGCGACTACTACCTCCTGGCCGTTGCCGTCGACGACCAGTATCGAGGAGCCGGTATCGGTTCGGCGCTCCTGGACTACTCCGAAGGCAGGGCTCGGGCGGCGGGGTGTTCTCGTATCGTTCTCGATGTTACGGAGAAGAAGGCGGAGGTCCGTCGGCTCTATGAGCACCGCGAGATGGAAGTCGAGGCCAAGTCGCCTTCGTTCCTGTTTATTCCCGGCGCCCGTGCCTGCCGGATGGTCAAGCCGCTCTGACCGAATCCGTCCACATACGGCAAACCTGAGCGGGTCGGCTTTACTACGCAGCAACCAGGCAAGGGGACCTCACCGCCTTCGCCCTCGAAGGCCTCACCGACCGCAAGCCCCCAAACCCCGGCACCGTGAGGGTCCCCTCGGGGGACAGCGCCGCTCCCGGCGGCCACATGACTGGTCGAGGGTCATCGCCGGGACCCAGCGACATGCCGTAACACCCTGTCCGTTTATCCCCGGTCGCACACTCGCTGGTACCGGCGGAGGAGCGACGCCAGCGACCTGTTCCTGCAGGTCTTCTACTCCGGCTTCTACCGGATCAAATGAAAAAGATCACGGCCCCAAAGCCAACGGGATCGTGGTTGAGGAACGCATCCCCCACGTGATGGTCGCCAACGAATTCAACCGGGACTACCTGGAGACCAAGGCCACCGAGAGCGGCCACCTGCTCGGACTCGATGAGCAATCGGAGTCGATCGTCGCCTGACGTCGACGCCGCTTATCGCTGAAGATTCTCGGTGGTGAACGACCCAAAATGCTGCTGGTCAAACCAAGCTGTTTCCACCAGAGCGGCGTTCTCGAAGTAGCAGGCGTCCATCTGCGGTACGAGCACTGATTCATCCGTGCCGGGGATGGGGTGAGCGCCTCCCCCGAATTCGATACCGTCTTCGCGCCAGTTGAACGGCTCGTCCACGACGACGCCGTCGATGGCCGCCATGCACTCCAGGGAAGCCGTCACTGCCGTTTCGACCTCGGCCGGCGTCACGACGTTGTCGGCGAGCGCAGCCTGCTGGACGACCGGGACTACCCCTCCGTACTGGTACTCGAGAAGAAACCCGAACGACTCAATGTGGTCGGCCCGCGCACACGACGCCAGCACGATCAGGATCAGGATTGTCACCGTTGTTCTCATGTCACCAACGTAGGGCGAAGGAGCCCAATCGGGTAGTGCCGAAGGATTCGATCGGTCGGGCTATTTGCAACTGGCTGTGGTGTCGACCTCTGACGAATGCGTGGATGCGCCGCTCTGTGGGCCACGCACGTGGGCGCATTCGAGCACGCATGCTCCCAAAACACCTATGAGTCGTGGCGTGAGTGCTCGTCCACCTACCGCGCCTACTCCGAACACAACCGCCGTTGCGTCACGAAGGCACCAGCTGACACACCGGACGTCGGCAGACTCTGATATCACCTGTTTCGGGCCGAAACCAGCTCACTTGGGTCTCGACCGAGTGCCTCCAGGCGCTGGACTCATCCGCGGGCCAATCCAACAAGAAACGGACCCCGGGTCGTTTGATCATCGGTGAGATTTCTTTGCGATTTCCTTCCGCTAACGGAGCTCAGGCGTTTCGCTCAGCGGCTACGTGAGGTGAACGTGGCTGGTCCCGACTGGTGGGAAGAGCGAGACCGTCCCGCGGGCGTGTGAGAGCGCGTAGGTGAGTGCCGATATGTGCTTGTCTAGCGAGGGGGCGTTATCGCCCATATTGGGTGTTCGGTGCGGCGTTAGCGGCGGCCCGCCTCCCAGTAGGCACCGATCCGGTCGACGAAAGACGAAGGCTCCTCCACGTACAAGGCGCTGCCGAGCCTTAATGCCTGAGTCTGAAGGGTGGTCCGCCGCTCGTGGATCAGCGCAACCAGCATCCAGAGCTCGCGGTCATCGCGGCACGATGCAGGGTGCTCCAAGACCGTCTTCGCGAGGACTGCCAGGTCGTGGTCGTAGCCAAGGAGCTTGCCGAGTTTGTCAAGGCCTTTGGCGGCCGGGCCGATGAGTGCCGGGTACATCGGCGTCAGTGCCTCCATCTGATAGCGAAGGTACTTCACCCGCTTCCGCCATTCGTGGAGGTCCTCGACGGCCCTCGTCGCCCCAGCCCGTTCGAGCCCGCGATAGCCCCGCCGGTACACGCGCTCGATTCCTCCGGCGATGGCGCCATAGTCGTCGGTGATGGCCTCTTCGATCGGGAAGTTCGCAAAGCGGGAGCGGGCGGTGCCAAGACTGCATATGGCATGGGACAATATCGGTCTTGTGACCATGCGACGCTGTTCCTCTCGGCGGGCAAGCAGCCATGCATCCGGTGTCATGAATGTCTCTTCATCGAGCAGGTCGGCATAGGTACCGCGGAGCCTCCGCAGAGTCTCGACAAGCACCCAGCCATCACGGACGGAGGACATGGTCCGCGCCGTGTCGCGTAGTACAACGTTCTCTTCGCGGTAGGTGCGATACCCGACGTCGTCCCGAACAAGACGGAGCATGGCCCGAAGCCGTTTCATCCTCTTTCGGGCGGAATGTACTCCTTCGTCGAAGGAACTATCTTCGTGCGGGCGGAGGTCGGCGATGGCTCGGCTCAGCAGTCCGATACTGATCCGGTGTACGGCCCATGGCAAGGGCTCATCGGGGACAATGCTCCGACCCGGTCGTGCGATGGTTGATGCTGTCGCACTCGGGGTGATGCCGATGATGCCATAGGAACGCTTCGTCTCCACCTTTCGCCCATGGTCCTCTGTCAACAATGGATTGGCCTCCCCTGTGGTTCCCGTCCCTTCATCCCTGATCGCACGAGGATCGCCGCCGCCCTCGACGTCGATCTGCGTGCCGGCGCGGGCTCCGTTTCTGGAACGAACAGGGACCCAATTGGTCTCGCGAAACTCATCCTAGGACAACGAGCCGCGGCTGCACCCTCACCGCCGGTACAGTCGACCACTGGATGAGGAGGGTGGTGCCGATCCCCTCACCTCGGTGCTTGGGCGCCACATGGATCTCGGAGATGCACTGACCATCCGGCGGACATGTGATCTCAAGCCCGGATCATGGCACGCCTATAATGGCCACATGAACGACTCGCTGCTTGATGTCACTGGCGTCGGTCCTGCAACCGCCCGACTGCTTGCCGAGGCCGGCTTCACCAGTGTCGCGTCCATAGCCAACGCCGAACCGAAGGCGCTGGCGATGGTTCGAGGCATCGCACCGGTGCGCGCCGCATCGCTGCGGACCGCGGCGCAACGACTCCTTGCGGGGAGCGAACTGGTATCTACCGCGGTGGCGAGCGGCGGGCCAACAAAGAGGAAAGAACGGGCGAAGAGAGCGAAGAGGGCGCAGAGACTGCGCAAGCAGGCGAAGCAGCTACGCAAGCAGGCCAGGCAGCTCACCAAGAAGGCGAAGTCGACGAAGTCGAAGAAGAAGCGCAAACGGCGACTACGCGAAGCAGCCAAGCTCGAGGCAGCCGCCAAGAAGGCGCGCCAGAAATCCAAGAAGCTCCTCGCCAAGTGACGGCGCCGCCGAACTCGGTTGAAGGCTCCTGGATATCTGCAATCAGGCGCTCATAACGCGTACCTCCAGGTGGATCAGCAGTCGATTGCTCCTGCCCTAGATCCGACCTCTTGTTAGAACTGGACTTGATTCGGGGGCTCGACGAGTCTTGGGTTGGGATTCTTGATGGCTCGCTCGTGAACCGGCTGCCAAACCTGGGTTTGGGTTGTGGCACTTGATTGGCTGGTGGCCTGGACCCCGGATCTACAACCGTTTCCGCTCCCGCTACTGGAACCCCGCGGTGGAGGCGTCGGTTGGACGTCCGTGCACGCCACACGACCTCCGACACACTCACGTAGCGATGCTGATCGCGCACGGAGAATCCCCAAAATACATTGCGGATCGGCTTGGCCATGAGAGCACTCGGACCGTTTTCGACGTCTACGGGCACCTTTATGAAGGGGTAGATGAGGCCGCCACAGACCGTCTTGAACAGCTCAGAAGTGTTTCACGCGCGGACCAGGCGCGGACCAAAGGTCTCGAGCTCTCCAGCAGAAAACCGGAATCCCCTGCTACATAAGGGATCCCGGCAGTGGGCGTTACCAGACTCGAACTGATGACCTCTTCCTTGTAAGGGAAGCGCTCTAGCCAACTGAGCTAAACGCCCGAACGAATCGCAACTCTAACTGAAAGTCGGCAGCAATCCGCACCCTACGCCGCCGGACCGCGCACGCCGGCACCTAACGGTTCGACGTCTGCGATACTCGGTCGCCCATGTCGACTCTCAGCGCCCGCACCCTCGTCTTCTTTGCCTCGGCCGCCGTTCTGGTGCTCGAGATTCTGGCCAGCCGGATGATGGCACCCTACGTCGGGGTGACGCTGGAGACGTTCACCGGAATCATCGGCACCGTCCTCGCCGGTATTGCCATCGGGTCTTGGCTCGGTGGTCGGCTGGCAGACCGATATCCGCCACAGCAAGTACTCCCCCCGGTTCTCGCTATTGGTGGCGTATTGGCGCTGTTCACCTATCCGATCGTCACCGTGGTTGGCCCCTCATCGGCGGGCAACCCTCTCGACATCGTCACGCTGGCTTCAGTGAGTTTCTTTGCCCCCGCCGCCGTGCTGTCGGCGGTGACCCCAACCGTCACCAAGCTGCGGTTGCAGACCCTCGATGAGACCGGCGCCGTGGTGGGACGCTTGTCGGCCATCGCAACCGCCGGAGCCATCTTCGGTACGTTTGTGGCCGGATTCGTGCTTGTGGCCGCCTGGCCAAGCCGAACGATTGCATTTGTGATCGGCGGTACCTTGATCGTTGCCGGGATCGCCCTCGGGGTGCGGGCCAAGCTGGCCACGACCTCATTTGTGATCGCGGCCGTTGGTTTCGCCGGTGTCGCTGCCGCAGCCGCGGTCGCCGCCCCGACCACCTGCGAGTACGAAACCGCCTACTACTGCATCAACGTTGACGTCGACGACGGCCGCCCCACGGGCCGGATCCTCTGGCTCGACACCCTGCGCCACTCCTACGTTGATCTTGAAGACCCGACCCATCTGGAGTTTCGCTACGCCCAGATCTTCGGTGCGGTACTCGATTCCCAGCTCGCTGCAGGTCCCGCCAGTTCGCTGTCGATCGGAGGTGGCGGGTTCACTTTCCCCCGCTATGTCGCCGCCACACATCCCGGAGGGATCAACACAGTCTTGGAGCTCGACTCAACAGTGGTCGATATCGCGGTCGCTGAACTGGGCCTCGACCGCTCCGCCTTGGACATTCGTACCGGTGACGCCCGGGTCACGCTCCGGGACACGCCGGCTGCGAGCTACGACGTTGTTATCGGCGATGCATTCGGCGGGCCGGCAGTGCCGTGGCACCTCACCACTCAGGAGTTCGCCACCGAGTTTTCCGAACGGCTCCGACCCGGTGGCTTCTATGTATTGAACCTCATCGACTACCCGCCGCTGGGATTTGCCAGAGCGCAAACAGCAACCCTCGCCACAGTCTTTGCAGAAATCGCAGTGATCGCTCCGCCGGACTATCTCGCCGGCCAGAGCGGCGGCAACTTCGTTCTTGTCGCCAGCGACTCACCGCTAGACATCAACGCACTGACCACGGCACTCACCGGACGAAACAGCTCGGGGATCGTTCTCAGCGGAGCCGAACTCTCAGCCTTTATCGAAGATGCGGCAATCCTCACCGATGACTTCGCCCCAGTTGACCAGCTCATCACCAGCTAGCCACTCAGAGTCCAGCGGTCGGGATATCGCTCGGCAGCAGAGGATTGGGACGATTGCGGTGATAACCAGCGAGGGTCTCGGCATCACATTCTGAACAAAGCTGGATGGGTCGTGTGCCAACGACGGACAACTGCGTTCCTCTCCCCTTCTCCAAGATGGCAAGAGGCACCTGCTGGATGTCAGCGCCACCACACTTGGGGCAGGTTGCAGTGAGATCACGCTTCCACTTGTAGGAGCACTTCTCACAGAACAAAAGGATCACGTCTGGACGGGGTGTGCCCCGCAAAGCCTCTTGTTCCCCACAGTTCGGACAGACGATATCCATGGAGACAGTCTGCCACGGAAGACTATGGGGCTGGGACGAGAGCTTCCCAGACCGCCCTACCCAGAGTGAACGGCATACCGCCGTCGACAAGGGAGGAGCCGACCAGCCGCCGCCCGTCGGCGTGAGCCAGCACCACGGTCAGTACCGCTGACCCTTCAACATCACGCAACTCGACGCCCGCCAGCCTTGGCACCGGGCGCTCCCGCCGCAGGCGAGCCACTGCCGATACAACGGCCTGGTTCAGGGAGCGGGGATCACTCACCGGAGAGAAAGAGATGCCACCTATCGAATCGGCTGCCCGCACCGAGATCCCGCCTGCCGTTTCTTCGACCGCCACCATTTCCAGTCGGGGCCGTGACGTGGCCTCGGTCTCCGCAACCGTCGGAATAAGCTGGGCGGGCACTGCGTCGTCGGCCGAGGCGATCAGTTCGCCGAGACCTCTGCCAAGCCCGGAGCGTCGCACCGGCTCAATACCCGCCTCTACTCTCGATTGTGCAACCAGTTGCTCAATGTGAGCCCCCACCTGTCCGGCGTCAACGGAACCGTCGAGCCAAATGCGGAGATGAGGACGGCCATCGTCACGAAGATCAACCTCCACGTTGGCAACACCGTCGACATCCGTAGCGAGCTGGCGGAGTTCAAGCGTGGTCAGGTCAGTACCAGTCGAGCGTTCGTTTTCCGGTGGCTGCAAGAGACGTTCCTACCCCGCTACAAATGTGCGGATCAATGACATGAACCGATCATAGGAGTCGCGATGCATCGAGTGGCTCGCCCCCTCGACCAGAACAAACTCAATCGAATCATTCCCCCGCGCCAGCTCGGTGCCCCGCGCGGCCGATACCAGCGACCCTTGGGTCGGATCGGAGGCCAAGAGCAACGTCGGCACCTGCACCGAACCCGCCTCATCCCACACGTCCCACGGTGAGGCATCTTCCATCGTCCGCTGCGGTGCCTCCACGCCACATTGGAGAAGAGCTTCAACCTTGATCTCTACATCACGAGGGTGCCAATCCGGGTGCTCGGCGGCAATACCGGCGATGGTTGGATTCGCTGTCGGTGCCGGCGATTCGGCGAGCAGGCGAGCCGTTTCCACCGAGTCGAGGGCTGGATCCTCAAGGATCAACCGACCCGCGAACGAGGGATGCACCGCCGACACCGCGGCTGCGATGGCACCGCCAAGCGAGTGGCCGATCATCAAATCCCATCCATCCCCCAGCAACAGCACATCGTCGCGATAGGAGCTAATGGTGAGATCGTCACCGGCGGGGCTGTTGCCAT
>RCNF010007443.1_pt1 | contig 11535 bp, 12 predicted proteins | sample 2041311 | NCBI WGS metagenome assembly RCNF01 (sample SAMN09708228, study PRJNA481090) | Marine sediment metagenome, whole genome shotgun sequencing project. | biome: marine sediment; feature: ocean; material: sediment; isolation source: Sewage treatment plant 2 marine sediment (STP2) ... | reverse complement strand
GAAAAAATGTTTAACACCCCTAAAGATGGAGAGCTCATAAAACTCACTGTCATTGGAAATCATTCAAAGGGAACACAATTCATTAATGGCAATCACCTAATATCTAACAAGTTAGAGCAAGCTTTCGATGTAATTAATGACCAAATAAAGGGCTGGAATTACGGAAGGCTTGATATAAAATATAATTCTTTTGAAGAACTTACAACAGGTGAAAATTTTAAAATATTAGAAATAAATGGCATTATTTCTGAACCCACACATATTTACGACCCAACTAATGCCAGCTATTTTAAGGCCGTTAAGAGCATTAAAAAGCACTGGTCAATTATGAATATCATTGCTTTAAAAAATCACAAACTATTTCATGTTCCTTATCCTAAAACAATACCATATATTAAAGATATGTTTTGGTTGAGAAAGTATTCAAAAAAATTAATAAAATTGAACCGGTTAAACTGAAATTATAATTCTAAGCTTTTAGTCCTTGGAGTTGTAGGATTATAACCAAAATCGTCATCTGGCAATTCAATTCCCAATTGACATATAATATACCCTAAACTTGCAAAATGATGAATAGCATGACTATGTGCCTGGATCAAAGCTGAACCAAGTGTATATTTTTGAACAATTACTCCTTTTCCAAGATCATCAGATACTTCAACTATTTGATCTAAGTTGGCATTTTCCAACTCTTTTAAATTGCTTAAAATCCTATCAAAATAATCTAAAGCAACGGAAATTTTAATTTCAGCAAGCTCATTGCGTTTTCTTGCTGCAAGATTTATTTGTTTCGATTCTAAACCATCAAAAATACAATCAAAAATATCCAAAATGTGACGGATATGACCTCCAATACTTGAATGATAGGGCGCTACAGAAGTATCGCTAAATTGATTATCGCTTATAGAATTTAATAGTCTAACACCCCTTCTAAGATTGTGTTCAATAGCTTTAATCATACTTGTTCTATTAATTTTTTATGCTTAGTCGCAAATATAACAATTAATTTACGCGTAAATATTTTTTCCAGTTTACAAATAAATAAAAATTATTAACATTAACTTCCTTTAAACAAAATTTAATATTAATCTAATTGATAAATTTCCATAATATTCTTCAAAATAGTATCAAAATCTATTTTTAGATCAATTAATTTACCTGTATACACATCAAAAACCCAACCATGAACTTTGAGCCCTCTGGCCCTATAAGCCTTTTGTACTGCCGCAATTTTAATAAGGTTTACACATTGTTCTTGCACATTCAATTCAACCAGTCTATCATATTTTTTCTCGTCATTTTTTATAGCGTTAAGCTCATTATTGTGAAGACGATACACATCACGGATATTATGCAACCAAGGATTCAAAATTCCTAAATCAGCCGATTGCATCGCCGCTTTTACTCCTCCGCATGCCAAATGCCCACAAACAACTATATGATTTACTTTAAGATGTTCAACTGCGTATTCAATTACAGACATAACATTTAAGTCTGTACTAATTACCATATTGGCAATATTGCGATGTACAAAAACCTCTCCTGAATCAAGACCCATTAGATCTTCTGCTGCAACACGACTGTCTGAACAACCTATATAAAGTAATTCTGGGTTTTGCCCTTTTCCTAAATCATCAAAATAATTGATATTTAGAGCTAATTTTTCACTTATCCAATTTTGATTATTTTGAAATATTTTATCTAAGTCCATTTTCCTTTTTTTATACAATCTATTGACGGCTTAAAGATATTAAAACTATACCCTCTTAAAATTATAAACGACAGTTGCTATATAGAAAATTAAATGTTTATATCATTTCTATCTTAGTCATACCAAAAATTTTACAAATGCTACCAAGCCTAAAAATAAAAATAATATGCTTAAAATATAATTAATGTTTTTAGCTATAAATTGTGCTCTATTTTGAATAACAGTTGCAAAACTAGCATAGGTTACAAATAAACAAAATGCTCCTAAAACTGCCCCAACAACAAAAACCGTTATGTGTGGTTGCTCTAAAATAATTTGTCCTTTTGTGCTTAAATACGTACTTAAACCTAAATAAAATGGAATCGCTAACATATTCATTGATGACATAAGGAAACCGATTAAAAAATAATTACCTTGTTTTTGTTTTCCTTCAGCTTTAAATTTTTTTCGAGCCTGTATAAAAAAGAAAATTGCCAATAAAAAAAATATTAAAGTACCTGCAATTTTTAAATTCTCTATTATTTCTGGATGGTTATGCAGATAATTAGCAAAAATTAAAGCAATTGATGCTTGTACAAAAACAAATGAAGCGGCTCCGGCAGAAAATACTATTCCCGCTTTTTTACCTCGTTCAATACTCGTTCTAACGGCTGTCATATTTAACATTCCAGGTGCTAAAAGCCCTCCGAATGCCATTATAAACCCGAAAAATAAATGAGAAATATATGTCATACTAAATCTTTAAATTTCCTTACAAATTACGCTATTTCTTTTTATTCTATATGCGAATATACAAGCTAAGATTCACTTACATATTTTATTTTGGCACGCTCTTTGAAAACTTATTAGAAAGCGGAAGCCGAAAAGCTCAAAGAGTAGGCATAACCCTAAAACCATATATTATGAAAAAAGGGATACTATTTTTATTAGGAATGTTCATGATGGTTTCTACTGCTGAAGCCACAAATGGCAAAACATCGAACAGTAAACCGGGTTATTACAGCTACTATAAAGCAAAACCTATCCAGTTTGTAGAAAAGGGGATTAAATTTTTAATTTATCCTAATGGAGATTTAGATTTTAATACTCAAACAAGGTCTAGATTTACTACCCAATACGTCTACACTAACGGCAGGCGCTATACAAAACGGGTACCTTTTAGCAAGGTGCGTATTTCAAGAGATCATTATGGTCGTGTAAAAAGAGTTGGATCTGTTTTTATTAATTATAACAGATTCGGAAAAGTATCTAGAGTTGGATCTATTTTTATAGATTATCATCATAGAAAATTGGCACGAGTTGGTGGATTACACATCAAATATAATCGTTACGGTGGTATAAGATATATTGGCCATGTAAAATCTAGATATTCACATAGAACCTACAATCATCTATATAACGGAATGATATTTGACTATTACGATACTTATTTTTATAATGATGATTTCTATAATAACTTTGATGATTATGATGAAGATGATGATTATTACTATTACAAATCAAAAAAAGGAAAAGGTTCTAAACAAGGTAAAATCATAAAACGTAAAAAAGTTCAAAAAGATACTTCAGACATAAGAAAAAAAAGGAGTTAACAATGAAGAAATCCTGTCTCCCTTGAGGCAGGATTTTTTATTTTCTTATATATTTTCTCAATAAAACATTTACCTCTTCTGAAATATTTAACTTAAAAATTCCTATCACGTAAATAATAGTAATTATTATTGTTTTTATGAAGATATTAAGAACAGGTTGAAATGGAAGTTCTATAAAATAAAAGGCAAAAAATAATACTAAAGTTAGTATTAAAACCATTATCGTTTTTCTGGTAAACGGTTGCATTTGCAGCTTTTGTTTTACATATAAAATTTTAAATGTGCTGAATATCAGGACCACAATTAAAGTGGCCAACGCAGCTCCGTTGATTCCGATTAATTCAATTAACCATTTATTCAAAACAATAACACTTAATGCCATTGCAATTGACAAATAGAAAAACACTTTATAAAATTTAGAGTTCGTTAATATTGCTCCATTACTACCTAAGGCCAATTTATACAATTCGGAAATAGAGATCATCAGAACGATCAAAACCCCAACTGAATATTGCGGTTTATCGATCAAAGCATATAGATCTTTTACATTAACATTTATCAATAAAAACAACAATCCACCCGCAATCAATAATGTTATTGAGCTTTTTTTGTACAAATTACCAACCTCTTTCAAATTGTTATTATTCAATTCTTTTGCTGTAAGTGGATTGATTATTTGTTGCATTGCCCTTGAAGGAATTCCAATAACAGATGCAATATAAATACCTACTGAATAGTAGGCTACTTCAGCTATTTGCTTTAATTGAGGGATCATGAATTTGTCTATCTCTAACAGAATGGTTCCAGCTGAACCCGCCAAAATAATATAAAATGAATAGGAAAGAATTTCTTTGATATTATCAGGTAATTTAAAAATGAGTTGAGGCCTGTATAATTTAAAGGCGTAGATCATCATGATATGCATTCTTACCCCATAAACAATGACAATTGCAAAGATAAACTGTTCTGAAGTTATCCATTTTAAGAAAACAGCAATTAATAAAAATGTAGTACATATTCTACCAAAAATTTCTTTGATAAAATTACCAACTACTGATTTTAACTGCACCTTGCTAAACGCGTAAAAAACTTCAAAAAACCCCATAAAAATGGCAATGGTAAAAATATATTTTGTATACGGTTTAATAATAGCATTTTCTTGTGATATCCAGTCTGATATACTCTCGTAAGCTATAGAACCTATTAATGCCAACGGAATTATAATTACTAAAGGCAACAAAAGGGAGCTCGTTAAAAATTTGTCTCGGTCAAGTTTAGTTTTATATGAAGTGAAAAATTTAATAATAGTATGCTGCATACCCAATACCATGAGGGGCATCAATAAATTTGCAGTAGACAATAGAAAAGTGATAAGCCCATAATAATCTTCATGTAAAAAATGAGTGTACAAAAACAAAACATTGAGTCCGCCAATAGCAAAACCTAAAAAAAGAATAAGTGTATTTTTAAATGATTGGTTTAAAACAATACCCATATTAATCTGTTTGTTGATGTATTAACTTTTTTGTCAAATAATTAAACCGAATATATAACATTATTGCCGAAGATGTTAATCCTGCCAGAAGGCCTATCCAAATTCCAACACTACCCAATACATGTTCCCTTCCTAAAAAATAACATATCGGAAAACCAATGATCCAATAAGCAATAAAGGTAATAAAAGTAGGTATTTTTACGTCTTGTAATCCTCTTAAAGCACCTAAGACTACCACTTGAATTCCATCAGAAATTTGAAATACTGCTGCTACCAACAATAATTTACCTGCAAGAGCAATTACTTCAAAATTATCTGCCTGATTAATTATGTCTTGTTCATCTAAGTATAATCTTGGTAGGTCATTATGAAAGATCATAAAAAGTAAGGCAAATACAATTTCGATAAGAACAGTCAATAAAAAAAAAGAGTAGGCTATTCTACGCAATTCTGAAAAATTCTTTAACCCTTTTTGATTGCCAACCCTGATCATGGCTGCCACACTTAATCCGATTGCCACCATAAAGGTCATTGATGATAAATTCAATGCAATTTGATTAGCAGCTTGAGGGTTTTTTCCTAACGAGCCTGATAACCATATGGCTGCTGTGAATATGCCCATCTCAAAAAGCATTTGCAAGGCAGATGGAAATCCAAGATCTATAATTTTTTTAAGTATTGCTTTTTTTAAATTAGTAAACTTAAAACGATCAATATATGGCTTGAATTTTTTCTTTGATCTTAGTAAAAAGGCAATAAAGATCAACATAATTATTCGCGATACCAGCGTGCCAATAGCCGCACCTATAATACCTAATTCAGGAAAACCAAACTTCCCAAAAATCAATAAATAATTTAATACTATATTAATCACATTTGCTAATATCGTGGCCCACATGGCATATTTGGTCTGTGATAATCCATCAGCAAACTGTTTAAAGGCTTGAAACATAATTATTAACGGAATCAATGAAAAAGCAACCAAATTTAAATACGGCATTGCATATTTCACAACTTCTTCAGGTTGATCCATATGATACATTATCGGTTTTATAGCCAGTATCAGTAAAAATAAAGTAACACCTAGTATGGTGCACAAAAAAAGACCGTGGTTAAACGCTTGTTTACCTTTTTCGATGTTGCTTTCGCCATCCGCTTCCGCAACCAAAGGTGTTATAGCAGTTGAAAAACCAATGCCTAAAGCCATCGCTATAAAAACAAAACTATTACCTAATGATACGGCAGCCAACTCAGCAGTACCTAGCTGCCCTACCATAATATTATCAACAAATCCTACCAGGGTATGTCCTATCATACCTAACATTACGGGATAGGCTAGTTTAAGGTTAAATCGAAACTCGGAACTGTAGGTTTTAAAAGTCAAATATTTTGTGTAAATTATAATGCCGATAAAGGTAATGGATTTGCATTTCAAAACAATATGATATTTCTTACTGATTGATATTTATCATACTTTTTATAATAAATATCTAGTAATTTTGAGGATTATAGAATTAAAGTGAAATAAGTTCATAAAAATTATTAAAATGGCAAAAGTTAAAGGAGCTATCGTGGTTGATACAGAACAGTGCAAAGGCTGTGATTTATGCATACCTGTTTGTGGTGAAGATGTCATAAGCATGTCTAAAGAAGTCAATCGTAAAGGCTACCATTATGCCTATATGAGTAATCCTGAAGCTTGTACTGGTTGCACCAACTGTGCAATCGTTTGCCCTGATAGGGCAATAACAGTGTATAGAGTAAAAGTTTCTGTATAACCTTTTAAACATTAAAATAATGCCTGAATTAAAATTAATGAAAGGAAACGAAGCATTGGCTGAAGCTGCTATTAGAGCTGGCGTTGACGCATATTTTGGTTATCCTATCACTCCACAATCAGAAGTAATTGAACATTTAATGAATGAACGTCCTGAAGAAAGAACAGGAATGGTTGTATTACAAGCTGAAAGTGAAATAGCTGCTATAAACATGGTTTATGGAGCTGCAAGTACCGGTAAAAAAGTTTTGACATCATCTTCAAGCCCTGGTATATCATTAAAACTCGAAGGTATTTCTTATTTAGCTGGTGCTGAATTACCTGCGGTAATTGTTAACGTCGTTCGTGGTGGTCCTGGTTTAGGTACTATACAACCTTCACAAGCAGATTATTTTCAATCCGTAAAAGGTGGTGGCCATGGTGATTATAAATTATACGTACTTGCCCCGGCATCCGTTCAGGAAATGTCTGATTTTGTAGAAGATGCTTTTGATATTGCTTTTAAATATAGAGCTCCTGTATTGATCTTGTCTGATGGATTGATCGGTCAAATGATGGAAAAAGTAAACCTGAAAGATCAACAAGAAAGAATGACAGATGAAGAAGTCATCAACAAATATGGAGATTGGGCAGTAACAGGGAAAACTAACCGAGAAAGAAATATTATTACCTCTCTCGATCTACAATCAGAAAAAATGGAAGCTCGTGTTCATAGGCTTATGAAAAAATATGAACAAATGGAAAAAGAAGACCTTCGTTATGAAAAAATAATGTGTGATGATGCTGAATATTTATTTGTTGCGTACGGTTCTAGTGCCAGGATTGCACAAAAAGCAGTTGAACTAGGCCGTGAAAAAGGAATTAAAGTAGGCTTGTTAAGACCTATCACTTTATTTCCTTATCCTAAGAAACAATTATTTGACCTAGCAGATCAGGTTAAAGGTATGTTGAGTGTTGAGTTAAACGCAGGCCAGATGGTAGAAGATGTACGACTCTCTGTTGAGCACAAAGTACCTGTAGAACATTTTGGCAGAACAGGGGGTATTATACATACACCTGAAGAAGTATTAGAAGCATTAGAAGAAAAAATTATAAAAAATGGACATATTAGACATCATAAAACCAGAGAATCAAGTATTCTGTAAAACAAAACTAATGACCGATACGCCATTGTCGTATTGCCCGGGGTGTGGTCATGGTACTGCACATAATCTAACAATGGAAGTCGTTGATGAAATGGGCATAGTTGAAGATACTATTGGTGTTGCACCTGTTGGTTGTTCAGTACTCGCATATGATTTTATGAATATTGACATGACACAAGCCGCACATGGACGTGCGCCAGCAGTGGCTACTGCCATAACAAGATTATGGCCAAATAAATATGTGTTTACTTACCAAGGAGATGGTGACTTGGCAGCCATTGGTACAGCCGAAACAATACACGCATGTAACCGCGGTGAAAACATCGTTGTTATATTTGTTAACAACGGAATTTATGGTATGACAGGTGGTCAAATGGCACCAACAACCTTGCCGGGTATGCGAACCTCCACATCACCATATGGAAGAGATATCGAATCTATGGGATCTCCCATAAAAATGACAGAATTAGTTGCGAATCTACCCGGAGTTTATTATGCAACCAGACATTCGGTACATACCCATAAACATGTCCGTAAAGCAAAAAAAGCCATTCGGAAAGCATTTGAAAATACCCGATTAAAAAAAGGAGTATCCTTTGTAGAAATTGTTTCTAATTGTAATTCGGGATGGAAAATGACTCCTATAGAATCTAATAAATGGATGGAGGAAAACATGTTTCCTTATTACCCTCTAGGGGATATTAAAGTTGATGGTAAATTAAAATAAATTAGAATGACAGAAGAAATTATTATTGCAGGTTTTGGTGGTCAAGGTGTACTCTCAATGGGAAAAATATTGGCCTATTCAGGTATTATGCAGGATGAAGAAGTTAGTTGGATGCCCTCATATGGTCCAGAAATGCGTGGTGGTACTGCCAACGTAACCGTTATATTAAGTGATGAGAGAATTAGCTCTCCATACTTAAAAATGTTTGATACGGCTATTATTTTAAACCAGCAATCAATGGATAAGTTTGAAGAATCTGTTAAACCGGGTGGTGTGCTGCTCTACGACCCTAATGGCATATCTCATCACCCTACCAGAACAGATATTAATATTTACCGAATTGAAGGTGCTAAACAAGCTGCCGAAATGGGCAATAAAAAAATATTTAATATGGTAGTATTGGGTGCCTTCTTAAAAATTAAACCTGTGGTAAAACTTGAAAATGTCATTGAAGGGTTAAAAAAATCATTATCTGAACGTTACCATCATTTAATACCTCTAAATAAAAAAGCCATCACTAAAGGAATGAATACAGTTACTCCATATAAAGTTGAGGAGCAAATCCATCATAATTAGTTTTTAATAGTTAGTTAGTTAGTAGTTGAGTTCGGTTGTCTTGTAATTTTATTGTATTACGAGGTAACCGAATTCTTTTAGAAGAAAAATCCAGACACATGAGAGATCTAGAAATATTAATGAACCCCAATAAACTGGTTAAATATCTTAAAAAACCAGCATATGAATTCACTAAATATGACATCATCAAATTTATAGATGATCATTCAATTGAGATGTTAAATTTTCGATATGTTGGAGAAGATGGTAAGTTAAAAACATTAAATTTTGTAATAACCAGTAAAGATTATTTAGAGGCAATCCTTTCAACTGGAGAACGCGTAGACGGGTCCAGCTTATTTACATACATTCATGCTGATCATAGTGATTTATACGTCATTCCCAGGTTTAGAACTGCATTTGTAAATCCATTTACGGAACAAGCTACACTAGATATTCTTTGTTCGTTTTACACTAAAGACGGAAACCCTTTGGAAAGTGCGCCCGAATATATCTTAAAAAAGGCAGCTAATATATTTAAGGAAGATACGGGCTATACTTTTAAGGCTATGGGTGAGCTAGAGTATTATATTATTAGTGATAAAAATGATCTATACCCTACCATGGACCAAAAAGGATATCATGCTTCCGCTCCATTCACCAATTGGGAAAATCTTAGAATTGAAGCCTTACAAATAATTGCTCAATGTGGAGGTAAAATCAAATATGGACATTCTGAAGTTGGAAATTTTACAACCGAAAGCCAAATGTTTGAGCAACATGAAATTGAATTCATACCCGTTAACGCAGAAGAGGCGGTTGAGCAACTTATCATTGCTAAATGGATCTTAAGAATGCTCGGTCAAAGATATGGAATCACCATAAGTTTTGCACCGAAAATAACTGTTGGAAAAGCAGGTAGTGGCTTACACATTCATATGACCCTTGAAAAAGAAGATATGAACTATATTGCTGATGAAGGATTAACTGATGTTGGGAGGAAATTTATTTCAGGTATACTTGGAAGAGCCCAATCTCTAACCGCTTTTGGTAATACGGTTCCTACCTCTTATTTACGACTTGTTCCAAACCAGGAGGCTCCCACATTGGTTTGTTGGGGAGACAGTAATAGATCGGTTCTGGTAAGAGTACCTCTCGGTTGGATTGCCAAAACGAATATGATCAAAGATTCAAATCCACAAGAAAGAGGTGAAGTACCTTATATATCGGGTAAACAAACAATAGAATTTAGAGCACCTGATGGCTCCTCTGATTTATATCATTTGATGGCTGCCCTGATCCTTGCTGCAAAAGAAGGAATTCTTTCCAATACTTCTTTAGATGAGGCAAGTAAATTATATGTTAATGTCAATGTTTTTGAACCAGAAAATAAGGACTTGTTTAATTCATTAAAAAGTTTACCTAAATCTTGTTATGAATCAGCAAAGTATTTAGAAACGGATAGCGCTTTTTATCAAAAAGATAATATTTTTCCAAAAGGAACTATTGATGGTTTTATTGACAAATTAAAAAAATTTGACGACAAAGACTTGAGTGAGCGTTTATATAATAAAAAGGAAGAAATAAAAATAGTGGTTGATAAATATATTCATTGCATGTAATTCTAGCAAATGTAAAAAAGTACTTTTGACATATAAAAGTTGTTGGAGTGAACAAGAACCTAGAAATAAGACCAGCTTACATTAAGGATTTAAACTCTATTGTTGACATATATAATCAAGCCATTAGATCCAAGGCTGCTACAGGTGATATGGATGAGTTTAAGATTGAAGACAGACTAGCATGGTTCAAAAAGTTTGATCCTAATACTTTCCCCATTTATGTTGCTGAACTAAATAAGAAGATTATAGGTTATGCTACTCTTTCACCTTATAGACCAGGTCGAAAAGCAATGAATAAAATAGCTGAGATTAGTTTTTATATAGATTACTCTTACCACAATTTAGGAATAGGTTATTCTCTGATAAGCCATATTATTTCAGATTGTGAAAGAATAGGAAAAGAAGCATTACTGGCTATCTTATTAGATGTTAATAAGCCAAGTATTAAATTACTTAAGAAATTCAATTTTGAAGAATGGGGCCATTTACCACAAATTATAAATTTTGATGATATCAAATGTGGTCATCTTATCTACGGCCTGATATTAAAGAACATCCCAAAATAACATGAGCTCTAATTAGCTCGGGACTTAGCGAGTAATTAAAGTGGTTCGTGTTAAACAAACCATACTAATTATTTAATGGGTAAAGAAAAATAAAAGATTTGGTTTCGAGTGAATTTGACAGTTTCGTACTTTTAATATCGCATAACTTAACCTGTCGTTAACAATAATAAAATTATGCATTTATATTCTATTGAACTTACAACATCTTATTATTTAAAAAGGCAATCATAATGACTGCCTTTTTTAATAATAAGATGTTGTAAGTTCACCAGAATATAAATGCATATTTTTATTATTGTTAACGACAGGTTAAGTTATGCGATATTAAAAGTACGAAACTGTCAA
>RCNF010001751.1_pt1 | contig 11540 bp, 15 predicted proteins | sample 2041311 | NCBI WGS metagenome assembly RCNF01 (sample SAMN09708228, study PRJNA481090) | Marine sediment metagenome, whole genome shotgun sequencing project. | biome: marine sediment; feature: ocean; material: sediment; isolation source: Sewage treatment plant 2 marine sediment (STP2) ... | reverse complement strand
GAGATTTTCCCAAAAACTGCATATACTGCCATGGATGGCAGGTAGTAGGGCAATGCAGGAGCAATTGCCGAGCGGCCTTCGGTACATAGTGTACTTTGCTAATATACCTATATTTCTTAATACAGTCATAATGTTTAAGTTAAAGTTGTAGCGTTCCTATGAAATATCCGGGCTAAACCGCCATTCAATAGAAATAAAAAAAGCCACCTGGATTGAGATGGCTTCTGATTAAATGACTTCCAGCAATTTTGACGAAGGCTCACTCCAGAAAAATAGACAGCTTTAGTCTACTTTTACCGGTATCTACCAATACGGCTTACAGTTATGGTTCAGGTAATCAATCACTAAACCCTGAATCTGAATATTTATAGTCTATCGAGTTCCCAGATATAGATACTACAATGACTCGATCGTTCCTACATTACTTTCATAAGATAAAAGCCCAACTTCATATCATGACCAAGGATATGTTCGGTTAACCAGGACTCCAGATACTCGATATCTTCATTTGTTAGCAGTTTATTCTCTTTATGAAACTTTTGCTGCAACTCTTTGACGCTATCGATCAAGTCATGGTGCTCAGCTTTGTGTTCCACAATACCTTCGTATTTATACAGCAGCATTAGACGCTCTTCGTGCCTGAAGTGCCAGATGGTTAGACTTATCAGTTCTTCCAATACTGCCTCAATATAATCTGTCGCATCACCTTCTGCTACAGCATGGTTGAGAATATTAAACAGATCTACAAGTTTACGGTGATCTTCATCTATTTCATCGACCTCGACACTTAATGTTTCGTCCCAAATTATATTATTCACAAGATTTTCTCCTCATGAGCTTTCCTGGATGAATTAATGAGCAGTATATATAAACAAAACCCGCCAGAGCGAACCATAGCGGGGTAGCGTCGACAAAAAGCAGACATTCAGGGATTCTATTTAAAGGTCAGGTAATTGGCCGATAGCCGTCATCAGTCAATTCCGTTTAAACGCAACTACCAATTATCATTTTTTGTCGCTAACTATTCTAGATGATAAATTTCGAGGCCCAAACATATACGGTGACATAAAATCCACCATGACATCAGCTTAAACGATGACAATTATTATAAATATAAAACGCCAGCACTCAAATCAATGGTCCAAGACCAAATAATACAATTATAAAGATCGACAAAAAAATAACTACGAATGTTAATTTCTTCGTTTCCTCTTCAATCGATGTTTTCTTGTCCATTTACCACTCCTTGTTTCGCACTTGTTGTAAGCATCATTTCTTAACAGTTTTAAGTATACGCCGGGTGTATTTGAAAAAACTTGATTTTTGTCAAAGTACGGATACTGACCCCAAATTTATTGCCCCAAATATCAGCTAACTGTTGTTTGTGGCTTTCTCAGAACACGGACTGAAAACTGATTCCACCGCCATCACCTGGATCTTTAACGGGGTCGTCAAGATTGAGGCTGATGTTAAATTGTAACGAGCTGCGACCATCCGATGATGAATATTCAAAACCCATGCGAAATTTAGCTTGTACACCATCATTTAAAGTGTCCCTGGCATTATCTTGTAGAAAGTTTTGTTGTTCATCGACCTGACCAACATAAGATGAGTGCTATGCCAAGATCCATTTCGCGTTTTTCGTATGCTGGTGTGCCGAGTAATGAAATGCCAAAATTACCCGCCCAGGGGTAAATTTCAGCTTCGGCTGTTGGTAGTGGAAACTCTTTGTCAGCATAGAATACTTCCTGCTCAACTTCGAGCCGGATATTGACGTATTCCGATAGCTCATTCTGTAACTTAAGCTCGGTTTGTACGAATGCCAGATCGCTGTCCAGGCTCGCAATATTAATACGCCAGCCCGAGGTGTTATCGAACCACAGATATTCAAGTGACTTACGGTAGCGATGCGCCTTTATATCGAGAAAGTTCTCCTGGTCAAGGTTGATGTCATTAATTTCAAAATCATTGTCAAAAGCCAATACGGGTGAAATGGTCATGGTCAGGCCAAGAGGAACCAATAATGCACGAAGAAAAATAGACATTAGTGTATTTTATAAAATAGCCGTTTAGACAAACCTGATAGACATCAATCAAATAGAGAAGAAAAGGGGATATTAGCCTGAAATTTAGCTAATTCTAATCGTACATTGATGGTCGGTAACTAACCTTGTTATTTCTCTTTATACAACTGCTTTACTAAGTGATTATTTTAAACAATAAAAAAAGCCCGGATGTTCTCACATCCGGGCTTTTTACTGTAATTAAAAAGCCAGTTTAAAACCTGGCTAATTAAGCTATTTTTGCTTTAATAGCATCAATTACCGCATCAGAAGAAGTAGCTTCTACAGAAAGCAACAGGCCTTCGTCTTTGTAGAAACCAACTAAAGGCGCCGTTTGGTCATTATATACATTCAGACGGTTACTGATAGCTTCTTCAGTTTCGTCATCACGTTGTACAACTGGCTCACCACATTTGTCACATACACCTTCAACGGCTGGTGGATTAGATTTAACGTTGTAGATTTCGCCACAGCCGGTGCAGGTACGGCGAGTGGTTAAACGGTCAAGAATAACGTCACGTGCTACGTCAATCTCAACGGCGCAATCTAATGTCTCACCCATGTCTGCCAGGAGAACTTTTAGTGCTTCTGCCTGTGGAATGGTGCGTGGAAAACCGTCTAATAAGTAGCCGGCTTTGCAGTCGTCTTCTTTAAGGCGCTCACCCATAATACCCATGATTAAATCATCAGAAACCAGGTCGCCGGCTTTCATTGCCGCTTCAGCCTGTTTGCCCAATTCGGTGCCAGCAGCAACTGCGCCACGTAAAATATCACCTGTAGAGATTTGAACAGAACCGTCAAGTTTGGTCAGTAATTTTGCAACAGTGCCTTTGCCAGCACCCGGTGCGCCTAAAAGAATTAATTTCATGGAGTATCCTCGGAAATAGTTGGTGTATGTGTTATGTCCACGGATGGACGGTATACAGATAATGCAGGAGCAATTTTCTGTATAAAAATTCAGGCGCGTATTCTCCTGTTTTCAGAGACTTAAATCAATTAAATTGGCTTCAATATCCACGAATAGTGCTTATTTTACGTAATTACCCGGCGGATACATATTAATAGTTACTGATTTTTGCTCTACGTCAGTAAATTTTTCTGCTTACGTTGTAATATTGCATGGATATAACATAGATAAATGGGTGAGGTTAATTATGAAGTATCAGGAATTTATAAATGAGTTAGAGAAAAGTGATGATGATTTTAAAAAGAAGGTATATCGTCGTTATAACAAATTTTTGCAGGAGAAGTCTTTAAAACCTTATCAGGCAGAATTGATTAAATTGCAGGAGCATCTGGAAAAATACCAGAAAAAAATGATTATCCTGGTTGAAGGGCGAGATGCGGCAGGTAAGGGTGGCGCTATCCGCCGTATTACCCGTTATATGAATGAAAAACATTATCGCGTGGTTGCCCTGGGCAAGCCGTCAGATGTGCAGGTGAGTCAATGGTATTTTCAACGTTATGTTGAGCAGTTCCCCAGAGGGGGGGAAATCGTGTTGTTTGATAGAAGCTGGTACAACCGTGCCATGGTTGAACCGATATTTGGTTTCTGTACAGCAGAGCAATATCGCACCTTTATGAAAACGGTATCACAGTTTGAAGATGACCTGGTTGAGCATGATATTATTTTTCACAAAATCTATTTTTCTGTTTCCAAGGACACGCAGGCAAGTCGATTTGCCGAGAGAGAAACTAATCAACTAAAAAAATGGAAATTGTCTGAGATTGATGTGCAAATGCAGGAAAAATGGGACGAGTTTACTGAAATGAAATACCAGATGCTGAAACAGACGCACTCACATATCAGTCCATGGGCAGTGATTCGCAGTAATGATAAGTTTCAGGCGCGAATAAATGCCATTAAAAGCATTTTAAACAGAGTGGATTATGAAGATCGTAATCTGAGCCTTGACTACACTGTTGACCATGATATCTATTATTCCGGCGCGCATGAAATAGAGCTGATGGAAAACCAGTTAAGAGAAACGGGCAAGTTCATCGTTTAGATTTTTTAGATTAAACGTCATTGCGGGTAACCAGGCAACCACTTTACTGTAAACAGGAAGTTGCCAGGTTACGCGTAATGACGTTTTAATACTTCACCAATGTGGCTGTTATAATATGCCCTTATGGAAAAGGCTGCTAAAAATGAAATTGTATTAACCACACTGAATGCGCGCTATATGCATACCGCATTTGGCTTACGTTATTTATATGCCAATCTTGGTGAGTTACAATCCTCTGCCTGCATTGAAGAATTCACCATTCAACAACGGCCTATTGATATTGCAGAAAAACTTTTAAAACACCAGCCGGTAATTATTGGTTTTGGTGTATATATCTGGAACGTTGCTGAAGTAACAAAAACCGTAGAGCTATTAAAACAGGTATCACCAGAAACCATCATTGTTCTAGGTGGTCCCGAAGTTAGTTTTTTGCCCGATAAGCCGGCAGTTGTCGATATTGCCGATTTTATTGTTATGGGCGCAGCTGAAAAAAGTTTTGCTGAATTATGTCAGTTAATTTTATCCGGTAACAAACCGCTTGAGCGAGAGATTCAAAGCGACGAATTACCACTCGACCAGTTACAGTTACCTTATCAATATTACAACGATGAGGACATTAAAAATCGATTGCTCTACGTTGAAGCATCACGTGGTTGTCCGTTTAAGTGTGAGTTTTGTTTGTCCTCTCTGGATAAAACATCTAAGCCCTTTGAATTAGCTGCGTTTCTTGATGAGATAGATAAGTTGTATCAACGTGGTGCGCGTAATTTTAAATTTATCGATCGCACCTTTAATTTAAAAGTCAGCAGCAGTATATCCATTCTCGAATTTTTTCTTCAACGGATGACAGATAATTTATACCTGCACTTTGAAGTTGTACCTGATAACTTACCCGACAAATTAAAAGCGGTTATTGAAAAATTCCCTGAACATGCCTTACAATTTGAAATTGGGGTGCAGACATTTGATGAAAAAATTCAGGCTCTAATCAGTCGCAAGCAGAATAATGAAAAAACCTGTGAAAACCTGCGATGGCTGAAAGCAAGTACGCATGCCTACATTCATGCAGATTTAATCTTTGGTTTGCCTGCAGATACCTTGTCTAACTTCGCGAAAAGTTTTGATCAGCTGGTTAGTTTAAATCCACATGAAATACAGCTTGGTATCCTGAAACGCCTACGTGGCGTACCGTTAAATCGTCACAATGAAAAATATCAGTTACGTTACAACCCGGAGCCACCCTACAATATTTTACGTACCCGGGACATAGATTTTGACACTATGCAACGTGTTAATCGTTTTGCCCGCTACTGGGATATGATTGCTAATTCAGGACGATTTAAAAACACCTTACCGTTAATTTTAAAAGATTCACCTTTTGATTATTTTATGTTGTTAAGCGAAGGTATTTATCAGGCGGCTGGCAGTACATGGAAAATATCGCTGCAGCGTTTATTTATATTGTTATTTGAAAATATAAAAAACAGAAGTGATATTGATGAGGTGATGTTATTTGAAGCCATGAGCACTGATTACCAGCGTACGGCCGAGAAAGCATCGTTTGAATTATTAATCAATAAAAAAAATAAGGTGACACGAATAGGTGTTGCAAATAAACGGCAACAAAAAGTGCTGAAATAATTCGTTTTTATATTTAGCTTAAACAATACTAAGCTTTTTCAACGCATCGATATCGTGAACGGTTATGTAGTTACCATCAATCGTTAGAATGCCCTGGTTTTTCAGGTTTTTTATGATTCGTGAGAATGTTTCTGGTTTGACCGATAATCTTGCTGCGATAACATTTTTAGCCGTATCCAGAGTGAAGTTATCCTTGCCTTCGGACATTTCCTGTATTAAATAAGAGGCAACACGGCAGGTACCAGAATGTAATGTTAAAGTATCGATTTCTTTTATCAGTCTTCTTAGTCGAAAACTCATATCACCTAGCAGCAGTAAACAGGTTGCTGTTGAATCCCAGAGCATTTCCCGGAAGTTTTTCGCGTTAATACTAATAACGATGGTATCATCAAGTGCGGCTGAACTTACTGGATAATCTGTCTGACTAGTGAACATAAGTGCTTCTGCAAATACCTCACCGGATTTTACGATTTCAATAATTTTTTCCTGACCGTCCGGGGACATGCGATAAAGTTTAATTTTACCGTTTATTACCATATAAAAAGACGTGACTTTATCGGACTGATTAAACAACAGCTGACCGTCGATTAGCTTGTGCAACTGACTGAACTGGCAGACTCTATCAATTTGTAAATCAGTCAGCTTTGAGAACAGATTGTTTCTTTTCAGGTTATGTTTGATTATCTCGGTACTATCTTGCATCGTAAAGGATTTTTACAGTCGCATTGAAAAGATAATTATGCCATGAATGCATCTTCTAGATAACTACTCTGTTATGTATTTTGTGTGTTTTTGTGGTATCGCAATGAGGCAATATTAATTGGTCAGCCTTAAATAAAGTAAAGGCAATTTACGCGGCAGTTCTTCGGCATTATGTATCAGTACATAGGAACGGCTGCCGAATAGATAAGGCAAATAGTCTTCGGCCTGTTCATCAATGGTGACACAGAAAGGCCTTAAGCCTAGCTTCTCTGCTTCCAGTACAGCCATGCGGGTATCTTCTATACCGTATCGGCCTTCATATTTATCCAGGTCATTGGGTTTGCCATCGGTGAGAATGAGTAGCAGTTTTTGAGTTGAGGCTTCTTTTGCCAGCAACTGAGTAGCATAACGTATGGCGGCACCCATACGGGTGTAATAGCCGGGCCGAATGGCGTTTATGTTGCCGCGTATGCTATTGTCGTAGTTATCGTTAAAGCCTTTTATGTTATAGAAACGGATGTGGCTGCGATTGCGCGATGAGAAACCGTGCAGGGCAAAGCGGTCGCCGGTTGCAGTCAGGGCTTCTGCAAACAGGTAGAGTGAGTCACGAATAACATCGATGACTCGGGCCTTATTGTTTATGTGCGCATCGGTGGACAGTGACAGATCTGCCAGCAACAAGCAGGACAGGTCGCGGCTGAGATTGCGTATGTCGCGATACACAGGCGTGTCGCCATTGACATGGCCGTGTTTGCGGTCAGTGAGGAAGTTGATGTAGTTTTCCAGATCAAGTTCAGTGCCTTCATTTTGCCGACTGAGCCAGTGTCGCTCTGGGCGCAGTGCTTCAAATTGACGACGAATTTTATGTGCCTGTGGCCGCAGTCTTTCGGGTAGTTCCATTGCTTTTGCGTGTCGTGATGTCATTACCTGTAGCCGGCAATAGTCTTTCTGCAGGTTTTGTTGTTTATAATCCCATTCGTCGACGGGAATACCTTCATCTAATACGATGTCGTCATATTCGGTAGACGGCAGGTCGAGATCCAGCTTGATTTTACCGGCAGTCGTTTCGCTGTCCTGAGCAAGTGTAATATTGTCCATGTCTTCGGCTGTTTGCATGGCATTGTCATCGTCATCATCAACACTGGTACGATCAACTTTAGTATATTCTGCCCAGCTCCAGAGAGTTTCAAGGCGAAAGCTCATTAGCCCGCTTTTACCGTCCGGCATGTCAGTACGGTCGCCCTGTTTACGTTTTTCCTGTTTCTGCTGATTTTCTTTATCGGGTTTATCATCAGGTGATTCAGGCAAATCAGGATCATGTGGCTGTACACCTTGATGTACTTCCTGCTGTGGTGGAGAGGGATGTAACCAGAGTGGTACAGGTTGTGGCGGGTGTTTGGCATATTCCAGCATGACTGCTTGTGTAGAATTAGATAGTGCCAGGCAGATATTGTTTTCCTGACTGGCCTCCCTGGCAGGTAGTGTGCTCGGATCCGGGCGTTGTTTTAAATGTGCTCGCAGCAGGTTTTGATAACGTCTTTGTAAACCCGGCCAAATTTCCAGCGTTTTAAGAGTGCGTGCCTGGTTCCTGCTGATCCAGTCAGAACCTTCACCAGGGACAACCGCTGGAATTACGGAGAGGGCGGTAAGCCATAGGTAAAGGTCACGGTTGAGTTCTTTGCTCGGAAACAGGGCAATGCTGTCAGGTAACCTTAGTGTTTCCTCATCTCGCCAGGCATACTGTGTTTTTTTACCCGTTCCAGCGATGCGCTGTATTATCGAACGTCTGGCATGAACCTCGGAGTCGGTAGCGTTTTCGATGCGCAGGCCACCTTCACCACCAAGTGCGCGAAAGAAAATACCCGCTGTGCGGCGTATATCGTCCAGATATACAATTGCATCGGGGTAGTGTCTGTTAGCACTATTGGTAATGAAACGGTCCCAGATTTTGCCGACAAATTCTTCCATCGTTTTTACTTAATAAAGCGAGTCCAGTCAGGCGGCAACCATAAAATCATTAGCGCACAGAAGAGAACAAGGGCAATAAAGAACAGAATAAACTTCCGCTGTGGCGATTTACCTAAATCAGCTGGCAATGGCATACCACAATGAGGACAGGCTGGTGTTCCCGTCTCAACATCACCACCACAATGTTTACATAACAGTTTTCTCATTTATAATTCTTTATTGCTTTCATTTGTATTGTTAGTACGTAGCGTTGTTATGGAGTAGCCGGCTTGATAAAGCGACCAATTAGCGGGTAGCTGAAATCGATCCCCTTTATCGCTCTGGTAAATCCCAGGATACCTACGACCAAAAATAGAGGGAGCAACAGCATAAAGTAAAATTCAAGTGAGAATAATGCGGCCACCGATGAGTAACCACTGGTCAGCATAATAATAATATTGATGCATAAAAAAATAGTTGTGCTGATGCTGCTGCCAATCAGTGCCTGTTTCAGATGGTTCTGGGTAATGGCTGATGATTTTTTATAACGCATAAAATAAAGCACCCACAATGCCAGATAAAAAACACCAACAAAGAGCAGGTTACCGATGAAAAAAGCTTCTGCGTAGGCGGCAGTATGATCATTGTGAGAGGAAGTAGGAGTGTGTTTTTTATTCACTTTAATTCGTCTCCATTTTTGCGCGAACCACTTCCATTAAGGCGTCTACGGTTTCCTCTTCATCACTTAGAGGTTCGATAATTGCTGCACGGCAGGCTTCAACGGGATCAAAACCGGATTTGATCAGGGTTGCGGCATATACAAGTAAACGGGTTGATGCGGATTCTTCCAGATCATGGTCTTTTAATACGCGCAGAGCATGTGCCAGTTCAATTAACTGTGTCGCCATTTGCTTGTCGATGTCGGTTTCCTGTTGAATGATTGTTGTTTCAGTGTCGATATCAGGGTAATCAAAACGCATGGAAATGAACCGTTGGCGGGTTGACGGTTTCATGCCCTTAAGCAGATTTTGGTAACCGGGATTATAGGATACCACCAGCATAAATTCAGCTGAGGCCTGCAGCACTTCACCGGTACGCTCAATGGGTAGAATGCGGCGATCATCCGACAGTGGATGCAGTACTACCGTTGTGTCTTTTCTGGCCTCCACGACTTCGTCCAGATAGCAGATTGCACCTTCACGTACGGCTTTGGTCAGGGGGCCATCGTGCCAGTAAGTTTCGCCATCTCCGATCAGATGTCTGCCCACCAGGTCGGCGGCGGTCAGGTCATCGTGGCAGGCAATGGTGTATAAAGGTCGGCCCAGTCTGGCAGCCATGTGCTGGATGAAGCGGGTTTTACCACAGCCGGTCGGGCCTTTAATCAGCATCGGTAGCTGGTTGTTGTAGGCGTGTTCAAATAACTCAATTTCGTTATTCTGGCTTTGGTAATAGGGGATATTGTTTATAGGTTTGTTCATAATATATTAACAAGATGTATAAAAAGGCTACCCAGTATTCAAGATGCGCCGTAAAACCCTCTGACCTCCATGGATGGAGGAAATGCAATAGGATTGTAGGAACAATCCTTGCCATGGCGGCTTGACTGTAGCGTCCATGCTACAGACAATCTTGAATACAGGATAGCCATTTCATGTAACTCAGTCATAAGTGCGAAAGGCTAATAATGTAGGCAATGGCAATGGCAAGACAGACAGATAGCAACCAGCCATACATAATAACCCGCCAGAGTAATGACACGCCGCGTAATTCCATAAAATCTCGGATAATAAATCCTGCCTTGGCGGCAGCGGTTGACAGTAGAAACAACATGACTGCTGCACCGCTATAACCGAGTTTACCTATCGCATAGGTGGTTAACGTTAATAACAACATAAGCAGCCATATGTTATGCACGTTGTAGAGTTTGTTCATTATTGGAGTTTTCATCGGATGATATACACCAGTGGGAATAAAATAACCCAGACCAGGTCAACCATGTGCCAGTAAGAAGCACCGGTTTCAACACCGATATGGTTTTGTGCACTATAACCTCGACGTTGTGCTTTTATGGCAATGGCAAACAGAATGATCATGCCTAAAATAACATGTAGAAAGTGAAACATTGTCAGCGACAGGTAAAACATATAAAAGGTGTTGGTGCTGAGATTGATACCGTGTGAAAATTTATCGTAATATTCCAGTGACTTTAACAGCAGAAAACCAGCACCGCAGCCCAGCGATGCATATAGCCAGCTTATACAGCCTTTAACATCATCAAGCCTGATAGCGTGAATGGCCCGTACTACAAAATAACTGGCGGTAATCAGCAACAAGGTATTGGCAGCACCCAGCTCACGGTTGAGTGTGAGTTGAAACAGGTTAAACATTTCCACATTCTGTACCCGGGCCATGGCATATGAAATAAAGGCAATGCCAAACACCAGTAACTCGGCGAAAATAAAAAACCAGATAGCAAAATCTCCTGGAAGTAGTCTCGGTTCTTCTATTATGGGTTCTGCTAATGTTGCTCTTGTATCCATTTATTCTGTGTTATTAAGTGTTTTAGTGGGTATTTATGCATACTTTGTTCTTTTCATAGACATACTACACAGGCATGCCAGCAATCTTGCAGCTGTGAACGGAAGATAGTTTTATATTCTAATGTCGAAGCCCTGGCAGGGCATTGATACTGGTCAAGACGTTTGTGCGGATTTTGTAAATTTATCCCCGGACCACGCTCGTACCAGCGCCCATAATGCAAAAACAATAAATATAGTATGCACAATAGTGAAATAGGAAATCACATATACCCAGGTCCAGGGTGAATTAAAACCACCCAGTAATATCATTAGCGCACTGACCAGAAACAGCATCGCTGCGGCAATCACATTGATTTTTATTCCTAACAGGGCATGGTAGCGATCAATTGTATCGGGCTCTGTTTTCCGGTAAATCAATAATAAGGCAACAAAACTTATTACAGGTAAGACCGTCAGATTGAGCAGCGAGGCAAGTGCTGCATTTGAGGCTCGCTTCAGTTGTAACTTATTTGTATCTTTTAATTTCATTGGCTTGTTCTAACATTGTGTGATTGAATTATTTCTGTATTTCATTTGAAAATTTCAGCTTACACCATTTTACCTGCACCATAAAAAATACCGCCTGAAGCGGCGGTATT
>RCNF010006033.1_pt1 | contig 11548 bp, 13 predicted proteins | sample 2041311 | NCBI WGS metagenome assembly RCNF01 (sample SAMN09708228, study PRJNA481090) | Marine sediment metagenome, whole genome shotgun sequencing project. | biome: marine sediment; feature: ocean; material: sediment; isolation source: Sewage treatment plant 2 marine sediment (STP2) ... | reverse complement strand
AAAGAAGCTTTTTCTAAAGCTGCTGCTACACGTTTTGGATCTGGGTGGGCCTGGCTTTGTGTTCATAAAGGAGGTAAAGTAGAAGTGTGTTCAACGGCAAATCAAGACAACCCTTTAATGCCTGGAGTGGGTTGTGGAGGCACACCAATATTAGGAATTGATGTTTGGGAACATGCTTATTACTTAAATTATCAAAACAGAAGACCTGACTATATTAATGCTTTTTTTAATGTCATTAATTGGAATGAAGTAGAAAATCGTTATGATAAAGCTAAATAACAATAGTTACCATTTCTAAAAAGGTGGAAATTTATTTAAAGAAGTAATGATTATGCTTTCCGGTTGAACCGATAATAAAGACATAATCATTACTTTTTATTTTTTAATACGTGTATTTTGTTCTTAAAAGAACGCCATTGAATTACATAATATTAAACTTACCAATTAGTAAATTCATTAAGCCTATTGTTATAAATTACGTAAATTAGCCTAATTTTTATCAAATATTTATGATTCTATCAATGACTGGTTACGGCAAGGCCGTAGTTGAACTTCCCCAAAAAAAAGTTACTGTTGAAATTAAAACCTTAAATAGTAAAAGTTTAGATTTAAATGTTAGGGTTCCAACATTCTATAGAGAAAAGGAACTAGAGATCAGAGGTAAACTATCGCGTCAATTGGTAAGAGGAAAAATCGATTTCTCGATATTCATTGAATCAACCGGCTCTGAAGTTATGACATCAATTAATAAGGGTGTGGTTAATAATTATATAGATCAATTAAGGGCAATTGCGGTTACTACTCCTGAAAGTTTATTAGAAATTGCTATGAGATTACCAGATACATTAAAAACTGAACGCGAACAATTAAACGAGAGTCATTGGGTAGAAATTGATAAAACTATTGATGAAGCAATAGAGAAGGTAGTTCAGTTTAGATCTGATGAAGGTAAAGTGTTGTGGCAAGATTTTACGGATCGAATTAAAGCTATTCAACAATTATCTGATGAAGTAATCGGCTTAGATATACAACGTATTCAGCAAATGCGAGAAAGGTTGGAAAAATCAATTTCAGACTTGAAGCAAACAGTTGATGAAAATCGATTTGAGCAAGAACTGATGTATTATTTAGAGAAATTGGATATTACAGAAGAAAAAGTTAGGTTGAATAATCATCTTGAATATTTTTTACAAGAATTGAACAGCAATGAATCTAACGGTAAAAAATTAGGGTTTATATCACAAGAAATAGGAAGAGAAATTAACACTACAGGTTCAAAATCTAATTTTGCACCCATGCAAAAAGTAGTAGTACAAATGAAAGACGAGTTAGAAAAGATTAAAGAACAATTGTTAAATGTGCTTTAAATGAACAAAGGCAAACTTTTAGTTTTTTCGGCACCATCAGGCTCAGGTAAAACTACTATAGTCAGACATTTATTAGGGTTAGATTATTTGAATTTGGAATTTTCTGTATCAGCAACGTCTCGTAAAAGTCGTGGTAAAGAGATCGATGGGAAAGATTATTACTTCATATCATTAAGAGAGTTTAAAAACAAAATAAGGAATGATGAATTTTTGGAGTGGGAAGAAGTGTATAGAGATTGCTTTTATGGAACACTTAAAACCGAGGTTGAACGTATCTGGGCAAAGGGGAAACATGTTATTTTTGATATTGATGTGGTAGGCGGATTGCGAATTAAAAAGAAATTCCCTAATGAAACATTAGCTGTTTTTGTAAAACCTCCAAGTGTTGATGAACTTAAAAAAAGACTTAAAAAGAGAAAAACAGAAAGTGAAGAAAAAATCAACATGCGTGTTGCAAAAGCATCACTTGAATTAGCCACTGCCCCACAGTTTGATCAAATAATAAAAAACATCAATTTAGAAGATGCGTTACTGGAAGCTGAAGGCTTGGTTGCTAATTTTGTAGGTGTTAAAAAAAAAGAAACCAAATGAATATTGGTCTATTTTTCGGGACTTTTAATCCAATTCATATAGGGCATTTGGTAATTGCAAACCACATGGTTGAGTTTTCAGATTTAGATGAAGTGTGGTTAGTGGTTACACCGCATAATCCGTTTAAGAAAAAGAAATCCTTATTGGCAGATAATCATCGTTATCAATTAGTTCAAATTGCAACCGAAGACTATCCTAAATTAAAAGCTTCAAATATTGAATTTAAACTCGCACAACCTAGTTATACTGTAGTAACATTAGCACATATTTGCGAGAAATATCCGGATTATAAATTCAATTTAATTATGGGTGAAGACAACCTAAAATCTTTTCATAAGTGGAAAAATTATAAAGTAATTTTAGAAAATCATGATATTTATGTGTATCCAAGAATTTTTGAAGGAAAAATAAATAAATCACAATTTGATAATCACTCTAAAATACATAAAATAGATGCTCCTATCATGGAGGTTTCTTCAACTTTTATTAGAAAAGGAATTGCAGATAAAAAAAATATTAGCGCTTTGTTGCCCTATAAAGTTTGGCAATACATTGATGAAATGAATTTTTATAAAAAATAACTTTTTTATAGATTTTTGGGAATGATTCCAGACTCAAAATTCCGTTGTATATTTGTTTTCAGTTATGGTTAATAAGAATAAAAACAAAAATAAACTTAAAGACAAACTTACTTTTAAGTACCGATTTGTGGTGCTAAATGAAGAGACATTTGAGGAAAGGTTTTCATTCAAATTGAATCGATTAAATGTAATTATTTTAGGAAGTGTTTTTGCTTTTTTATTAGTTGGTATTACGGCTTTTATAATGGCATTCACTCCACTACGTGAATATATTCCAGGATATTCATCTTCAGCATTGAAAAAAAAGGCTTCAGATTTGGTATATAAAGTAGATTCACTTCAACAACAATTGGAAGTTAACGATATTTATATTAAAAACATCCAACAAGTATTGACAGGCAAAATAAAGGATATCACTTTTAATAAAGATTCTATTGTTGAACAGCTTCGTATTGAAGATGCTAATTTTTCATCAACCCCCTTGGATTCTGCTTTTAGAGATGAAGTTGAACGTGAAGACAGGTATAGTCTTTTTGAAAGAGCAACAAAAAAAACCGATATTGTTTTCTTTGCACCTATTTCTGGAAAAATAACGGATACGTATAAGCCTAAAGATAAGCATTTTGCTATAGATATTGCTGTACAAAAAGACACTCCTGTTAAAGCAGTTGCCGACGGAACGGTAATTTTTACAGGATTCACTGCCGAAACAGGCTTCGTAATAATTTTAGAGCATGCCAAAGGATTTTTATCGGTGTACAAGCACAATGCATCTTTACATAAAGAACAAGGTGATTTGGTAAAATCTGGGGAGGCCATTGCGAATGCTGGTTCTACGGGAGAATTGTCTACAGGACCTCATTTACATTTCGAATTATGGAATGATGGCTACCCGGTGAACCCTCTGAATTTTATCGATTTCAAATAATGAGTGTAAAATCTATTTTTGCTGTACCCATTGCAAAGCGAATTCAAAAATGTGTTTATAAATGGGCGATTCAACCCGAAAAAACACAACAAAAAGTTTTTAAAAAGTTAATTACACTTGCGAAAAACACTTCTTTTGGTAATGACCATAATTTTAGTAGTATTAACTCTTACGAAGATTTTAAAAAGCATGTTCCTGTCAGAGATTATGAGGGCTTAAAACCTTATGTTGACAAAATAATAGAAGGGAAAGCGGATGTGTTATGGAAAGGAAAGCCTTTATATTTTGCGAAAACTTCTGGAACAACTTCAGGAGCTAAATATATACCCATAACAAAAGCATCCATGCCTTATCATATCAAAGCTGCTCGTAATGCTTTATTGATGTATATCGCCGAAACTGGAAACGCTGATTTTGTGAATGGAAAACTAATCTTTTTACAGGGTAGCCCAATTATTGATAATAAAAATGCAATTAAAACAGGAAGATTATCAGGTATTGTGGCTCATTATGTTCCAAAATATTTGCAAAAAAACAGAATGCCTAGTTGGGAAACCAATTGCATTGACGACTGGGAAACTAAAGTAGATGCCATTGTTGACGAAACATTAAAAGAAGATATGACCCTTATTAGTGGAATTCCTTCATGGGTACAAATGTATTTCGAAAAACTTACGGCGAAAACAGGAAAAACAATAAATGAAATATTTCCAAATTTCAATTTGTTTGTTTATGGAGGTGTAAATTACGAACCATACAGAAATAGATTTGAAAAATTAATTGGGAAAAAAGTGGATTCAATTGAATTATTCCCTGCTTCTGAAGGTTTTTTTGCCTTTCAGGATATGCAAGATGAAATAGGAATGTTATTGCTTCTAAACAGTGGTATTTTTTATGAGTTTATTCCGGCGGATGAGTTTTTTAATGAAAACCCAACAAGACTTACCGTCGCTAATGTTGAGATTGGGGTAAACTATGTAATGATTATTTCTACTAATGCAGGACTGTGGGCCTATAACATAGGAGATACAGTTGAATTTACATCTTTAAAACCACATAGGGTTATTGTTACCGGTAGAATTAAGCATTTTATATCAGCTTTTGGAGAGCATGTCATTGCTAAAGAAGTAGAACTGGCATTAAAGGAAGCTATTGAAGAAAATAACATTATGGTAAATGAGTTCACAGTAGCTCCACAATCTAATCCAGAAAAAGGATTGCCTTACCACGAATGGTTCATTGAATTTGAAAAAAATCCAAACAATATAGTTGATTTAGCAAATGAAATTGATAATTGTATGCAACGACAAAATTCTTATTACTTTGATCTAATTAAAGGTAAGATACTGAAACCACTTGTTGTAACGGTAGTTAAAAAAGGAGGGTTTCAGAATTATATGAAATCTGTTGGCAAACTTGGCGGTCAGAATAAAATACCGCGACTATCAAATGACCGTAGAATTGCGGATACTTTAAAAAAATGGTCCTTATGAAGATTGTTTCGGTAAATATTGGAGAAAAGCGGAAGGTAAAATGGCGAAATAAAATAGTTGAAACAGGTATTTTCAAATTTCCAGTTCAAGAGCCTATTTTTTTAGATATAGATGTTCAAAATGATGATGTTGTGGATAGAAAATACCATGGTGGAATTGAACAAGCAGTTTACGCTTATGGAGAGCAGCATTATGAATATTGGAAAGGCCTATATCCAAATCAAGCCTGGGATTATGGCATGTTTGGAGAAAATTTGACTGTAACCAATTTAGATGAAACCAACATACACGTTGGGAGCACTTATCAATTGGGTGAAGCAATAATAGAAGTCACAAAACCAAGAGAGCCATGCTATAAGTTAGGCATCCGATTTAACGATCCTTCAGTAATTAAACAATTTTGGAACTCAACCAAAAGCGGTATATATTTTAAAATATTGAAAACTGGTTATGTTAGGAAAAGTGAAGAAATGATTTTGCTTAATAAACCAATAAATAATCCAACTATTGCAGAGGTTTATCAATCAAAAAAGACTAAAAAAGGAATATAAAAAAACTCGTACTTTACAAGTGCGAGTTTTTATGATCCAGAATTTTACTATCTTATTTCTTCTTAGATAACAAGTCTCTTATTTCACCTAATAGATCGTTATCAGATGGTCCTGCTGGAGCAGCCTCTTCAACTGGTTTTTTAGATTTGTTGTAAGCTTTTACTAATAAGAACATTACAAAACCAACAATAATTAAGTTAATAATCGTGTTAATCCATGCTCCATAAGATATTACAGCTCCACCAGCTTCTTTAGCAGCAGCTACAGTTGCATAATCGTTTCCGTCCATAGCATAATGTAGATCTGCAAAATCTATTCCTCCTGTAAAATAGCCCACAAATGGCATAGCAATGTTATCTACAAAGCTTTTGATTACAAGACCAAGTGCTCCTGCCATAATAACTGCAACAGCAAAATCTATGACATTACCTGTCATAATAAAATTCTTAAATTCTTTTAACATTTTGATTTAGTTTTAAATGGTTAATAAAACGCAATATACATAATTAACATTTATTTAACAATTCTTTTAACTCTTTGTGAAATAGCGGTTAAAATTTCATATGAAATTGTATTAACTCGTTGAGCCAAATCAATAATAGTGGCCTGATTGTCAAAAATAACAACCTCGTCACCCTCCTTACAATCAATGTTAGTTACATTAACCATGAGCATATCCATACATACATTACCAACTATGGGTGCCTTTTTCCCTTTTATAGTAACATATCCTTTGCCATTGCCAAAAGCTCTATGTATTCCGTCAGCATGACCAATTGGAATTGTTGCTGTTTTAGTAGGTATTGAAGATATATATGCCCTATTATATCCTACACTCTCATTAGGTTCAATAAAATGAATTTGCGAAATAATACTTTTTAAGGATACGACAAGCTTAAGGTGCTTTGTAAAATTATGATCATTGCCAAACCCATACAATCCTATTCCACAACGAACCATATCAAATTCAGCTTCAGGATAATTGAGAACACCAGAAGTGTTTAGTTGATGTAATATCGGTTTATAACCAATCTTTCGTGTAAATTCCTTAGCTATATCTGTAAAAGATCGTATCTGTTGTAGTGTAAAATCTTTTTCGTTTTTATCTTCTGATGCCGCTAAATGTGAAAATATAGACTTAACTTTTACCTGAGGGGCAGTTGATAATTTATTGGTTATATAATCAACATCATTCTCCGCAAACCCCAATCTATTCAATCCTGTATTAAATTTTATATGAACGGGATAATCATTTTGTTTTTTCTTTTTAGCAATCTCTAGAAATTCATTTAATACCCGGGGAGTATATAAATTTGGCTCAAGACAATTGTCGATTAGAATCTCAAAATTTACGGGTTGAGGATGCAAGACCAAAATTGGAGTTGTAATACCAGAATCTCTAAGAGCTACACCTTCTTTGACATAGGCTACAGCTAAATAGTCAACCTTAAGTAGCTCTAAATATTGAGCAACCTTAAGGGCATCTGAACCATATCCAAACGCCTTTACAACAGCAAGAATTTTAGTATTATTATTAATTTTAGATTTAATATACTCCAAATTATGTTTAAGAGCTTTTAAATCTATTTCTAATACAGTTTCCTGGACTTTAGACATCTATTTTTTTTTAGCAGGAGTGATTTCTTCCGCATCAACTTTCATATTTTGTACTTTTACCTTAAGATTAGCTTTGTAGTAAGCTGCTCTACTTAAAGGCTCATACTCTTCTGTTTCTCCTAAAAAAACAACATTATCATTCTTAACTTTTCTATGACTATAATGTGCTAAATTTCCGGTTGTTGTACAAACGGCATGAACTTTTGTAACATATTCCGCAGTAGCCATTAATGCAGGCATCGGCCCAAACGGGTTCCCTTTAAAATCCATATCCAATCCGGCAACAATAACTCTTACTCCTCTATTGGCTAAGTCATTACAGACTGATACAATTTCATCATCAAAAAATTGAGCTTCATCAATGCCAACGACGTCAACATCACTTGCTAAAATTCTAATATTCGATGATGAAGGAACTGGCGTTGAACGAATTTCGTTGGCGTCGTGTGATACGACTTTTTCTTCATCATACCTCGTGTCAATAGCAGGCTTGAATATTTCAACTTTTTGTTTGGCAAATTTAGCACGCTTTAATCTTCGGATCAATTCTTCTGTTTTACCTGAAAACATTGAGCCACAGATTACCTCTATCCAACCAAATTGTTCTATGTGATTTACGGTGTTTTCAAGAAACATTTTGTAATTTTCGGGATTGAACAGATTAATAAAAGCTTATTTGATTTAAAAAATTCAAACAAGTATAAATTGGTTTCAGTTTTCTTTTACAAAAGTAATGAAAAAAGTTTATGAGAGTTCCCTGTAAAAAAGTTTAAATTTGTACAAACTTTTAATAGGATTATAATAAGAAATCTTATTTAATTAAAGCGTCATCTTATGCACAAAAAATTGAAAGCTGAGTTAGTGAGTTTAGCTCATAGTATTTTGCAAATGAAAGACAGGTCTGAGGCCTTGGCATTAAAAAACAAAGCTAGAGAAATTTATGAAAAATTGTCTGTATTGACTTTTGTTGATGATTATATGGCAAAAACTACAAATCTTGATACTTCGAAAGAAGAATTATCAGATAAAAACGACGAGATAATAAGAAAAGAAGAACAGAAAATTCCTGAGGAAACTAAGGTTGAATCGAGTTTAATGGAGGATTCTGAAGATGATAATATTGAGCCTCAATCAAAGAAAGATGAAGATATTTTTGAACCAAAATTTGATTCGGTTAAAATAGATATTGAAAGTTTAAAACCAAATCAAATTAGTTCAAAAGAAGAATTTAGAGATTCTATTTCAGCTGATAAAACATCTACACTTTTTGATGACACGGAAAAGAGGGGCGATGAAAAGAAGACCTTAAATGATCAGCTAGTTAAAAATACTATTCAAGTTGGACTGAATGATAGAATTGCTTTTGTGAATCACTTATTTAATTTTAACCAACAAGATTTTAATAGAGTATTGTCACAACTAAACACGTTTAAAACAGAATACGAGGCTAAAGATTTTATCAATAATAAGGTCAAACCGGATTATGATTGGGCTGGAAAAGAAGAGTACCAAGAGAGATTAATTACATTAATTGAAAGAAAATTTTCTTAACAAATGAACGCTACAGATTTTAATAAAATATTTGATGAGGTTATCAATAAATATCATGTTTTAGATAACGTTGACCAACCATTTGAGAACCCTTATAATAAATCTAAATTGGAGCATTTATTATATAAAAAAAGTTGGATTGATACCGTTCAATGGCATTATGAAGATATAATTCGTTTACCAGATATAAACCCTGTTGAAGCTTTGACTTTAAAACGAAAAATTGATGCTTCTAATCAAGTTAGAACTGATATGGTTGAATTTATTGATAGCTATTATTTAGATTTATATAAAAATGTTAAAATTCAATCTGACGCCAAAATTAATACCGAGAGTCCTGCATGGGCAATTGACAGACTATCAATCCTTGCCTTAAAAATCTATCACATGAATGAAGAAGCAAATCGAGAAAATGCTTCTGATCAGCATAGGTCAAATTGTCGAGAAAAGTTAGATGTATTATTAGATCAACGATTAGATTTATCTTCTGCAATTGATGACCTACTCCATGATATTGCACAAGGGATTAAGTATATGAAAGTATATAAACAAATGAAAATGTATAATGATGATGAGCTTAACCCAATGCTATATAGTAAAAAATAAAAGATTGTTTTTTATTTATGTTTAAACAAAGGCGTTATTTTCTTAAAATAATAAGCATTTGTAGTTTAATTATTTTAGTAAGCTGTAAGTCAAGCTTTGTTTCTAAACCATTTGTAAAGAGAGATATTCCATCGAAACCCAACTATCACAGTGAAGAAAGTTGGGCAGTTCTACCTTCGAAATATTCTGAAAAACTTAAAAAACTATCGATTGATTCAATTAATAAATTGGAAGCAGATGTTTTTTACGTTTACCCTACTTTAATAACTAATAAAAAAGACAATCGTTGGAATGTGGGAGCGTCTGATTCAATCCAGAACGTAAAGGTTATGAATACCGCTGTTTTTTTTCAAGCTTCGGCCTGGGCTTCATCGGGGAAATTATATGTTCCGTTTTATAGGCAAGCCCATATAAGGTCTTACTCGAATCTTGAAAATGGTGGAGAAGAGGCGTTGCAGTTAGCATATGAAGATATAAAAGAAGCATTCGAAGTATATTTAAAAAAGTATAATAATGGAAGACCAATCATTATTGCAGGTCACAGCCAAGGGACAACACATTGTAGACTGTTATTAAAAGATTTTTTTGATGGCAAACCCCTTCAAAAGAAACTAATTGCCGCATATATTCCTGGTATTGGCATTCAGAAAGATGAGTTTAGGACTATTCAAATTATGACGAAACCGGAAGAAACAGGAGGGTTTGTTTCATGGAATACATATAAAAAAAACAAGTTGCCAAAAAAATATGAAGATTGGTTTAAAGACAAAGTAACTTCAAATCCAATTACTTGGGATAAATCTGTTTATACCAAAAGAGAAGATCATAAAGGATTTTTATTTAGTAATGGCAAAATTTACAATAAAGCTTTAAAAATCGAGGTTGTCGATGGGCTGGTTTGGACCACATTACCAAGATTTCCACTTCGAATTTTTGCTATTTTACGAAAAAATTATCACGTAGGAGACGTTAATTTGTTTTGGGAAGATATTAAACAAAACTCAGAACTCAGGGTTAAAACATGGTTAGAAAATCAGAAAGATTAGTTCAAAAGATTTTTTAAAGAATCAATTGTTTTTTTGGCATTTCCAACAAAAATGTTTTTATTAATAATAATAACAGGACGCTTTAAAAAAGTATATTCATCTAAAATCAATTGTTTATAATCTTTTTCAGTTAAAACTTGATTTTTTAAATCCATTACAGCGTATTTTTTAGATCGTCTACTAAATAAAGATTCATAACTCTTAGTAAGGGCATGCATTTCTTCGAGTTGCGCTACTGTTATAGGCTGTGTTTTTATTTCTTGTAATTCAAATCCAACTAAAGGAAGTCCTTTTAAAATTCGCCTACAAGTGTCACACGTTTTTAGGTAATATATTTTTTTCATCCAATTTATATTTGCAAAGTAAAATAAGTTGTTTTAAAGTTAAAAATCAATACTTTTATGAAAAATTTCTTAGCATGGATTATTTTGCAATTGCCACTATATTAATTGTTCTGTCAGCGGCTTTCGGCTATATAAATGTTAAGTTTATTAAATTACCAGACACCATTGGTTTAATGGTAATTACCATCCTTTTTACGTTAGCTGTATTTGCTTTAAGTTATTTTGATGATACACTATTAGAAAAGGAAAGAGAACTGATAACCCAAATAGACTTCAAAACGGTTTTATTAGATATAATGCTTAGTTTTTTACTATTTGCTGGAGCATTACACACCAATTTCCAAAGACTTAAAAATCAACGAAAACCAATTTTTATTTTTGCCACTTTGGGCACTTTTATTTCAACTTTTTTAGTGGGAGTATTTGTTTATTTTGTGCTTAATTTATTAAATTTTAATATTGATTTTATTTATTGTTTACTTTTTGGAGCTTTAATTTCGCCAACAGATCCAATTGCGGTTTTGGGTATTATGAAAAATGTAGGAGCTCCAAAAAAATTGGAAACAAAAATTGTTGGAGAGTCTTTATTTAATGACGGAGTAGGTGTGGTTATTTTTTTAACTATCTATCAAATAGCGCAGGGTGGGAGTGAAATTTCTTTTTTTCATATAGCTGAATTATTTTTGGTTGAAGTGATTGGAGGAATTGCTTTAGGTTTGGCCATTGGTTGGGTAACGTATAGATTATTGAAAAGTATAGATGATTATGATATAGAAGTAATCATTACCCTGGCAGCAGTTATGGGTGGAACGTTGGTCGCACAGCATTTTCATTTATCGGCTCCCTTAGCTATGGTAACCGCAGGGCTTATTG
>RCNF010002276.1_pt1 | contig 11551 bp, 10 predicted proteins | sample 2041311 | NCBI WGS metagenome assembly RCNF01 (sample SAMN09708228, study PRJNA481090) | Marine sediment metagenome, whole genome shotgun sequencing project. | biome: marine sediment; feature: ocean; material: sediment; isolation source: Sewage treatment plant 2 marine sediment (STP2) ... | reverse complement strand
TATTTTGATTAGGTTTATTAATCTTTTTTTTGCTATATCCTTGGTATCGTAATACCTCCTCTTTATCTATATTTAATTTGATATCTTTTATTATTTTCATATCTCTCGTTTTTTATTTTAATAAACGGCAGACTAAATTCATATCTTGCAAAGGAAATATATGAATTCCGGCGACTTCCTTAAACTTACATATTCCACCAATAAGTTCTTGGGATATCTTTATCCCCTCCTTTACATCCTTCCCCCTCATTCTCTCCCTTACTCCGGGAGGAATAGAAATCCCAGGTAAATTATTATTTAAATATTGAACCATTTTGTAACTCTTTAAGGGCATAATCCCGATAATTTTAGGAATATTGATATGGGCAGTAAGTTTTAAAAATCTTTCCAATAATCCTATATCATAAATGGGTTGTGTTTGAATAAAGTTAGCTCCGACAGATATTTTTCCCTCAAACCGATTTATCTCCTTTATTAAATCCTGGGCAGTGGGATTAACTGCTATTCCGATAAAAAAATCTGTTTTATCCGTAAACTCATTTCCACCGTACTCATATCCGCTATTTAATTTATTTAACATCTCTACTAATCCTGTAGAATCTATATCATAAACACCTGTTGCCATAGGATAATCACCCATCTCGGGAGGGTCTCCAGTTAAAGCCAGAATATTTTTTACACCCAAAGCAGATGCACCTAAAAGCTCCGCCTGTAAACCTAACAAATTTCTATCTCGGCAAGTTATATGAAAAATTGCTTCCAACCCTATTCTTTCCTGAATAATATGAGAAAGGGCAATAGGTCCCATCCTTAATTTGGCCATCGGACAGTCGGTAACATTTACCGCATCTACAACTTTTCTAAAATTATCCTCATTTACCTCACTTATTATTTTACTTATATTTAAATTTTTCGGAGGATCCAATTCCACTGTCACTACAAATTTTTTTGATGCCAGTTTCTCTCTTAAATTCATTGGCTTTATATCTGCCTTTCTTTGTTTTAGCAAAAATTACAATCTCCTTTTTTAAGAAAGAAAAGCGAATCGTCCCCTGTTCTTTTCTTAAAAATGATATTTTTTGTTTATTATATTTCTGTTTTAATCCCTTATTTACCAAAAATTTTCTACCGGGAAATTTCCTTAGATTTTTCTGTTGCTCGGCTAATTGCCTTAATGAGAGCTACTCTTATTCCCGCATCTTCTAATTCCATCAATCCATCTACTGTAACTCCCGCAGGAGTAGTTACAGCATCCTTTAGTAAAGCCGGATGCATTCCTGTTTCTTAATACCATCTTTGATGCTCCCAATAAGGTTTGAGCGGTTAATTTTTTAGCCAATTCACGAGGCAGACCCATTCTTACTCCTCCTTCAGTTAAAGACTCGATGATTATATAGGCATATGCCGGTCCACTGCCAGATAAGGCTGTAACTACATCCATTAGTTCTTCCCGGTGAATAACTTCTACTAACCCTACTGCTCCAAAGATATCTATGGCCATCTGAATGTGATTTTCATCAATATACTTTCCCGGGCAAAGAACAGTCATACCTTCATTAATTAAGGCGGGGGTGTTGGGCATCGCCCTAATTACCGGTATATTCTTTCCCAAACATTCTTCTATAAATTGGGTACTGATAGCTGCAGCGATAGATAATATTAACTGTTTTTCGGAAATGATGTCTTTAATGTCAGAGAGCACTTCCTTCATCATCTGGGGCTTAACCGCAAGGATAATTATATCTTTCCCTGGAATCATTTCTTGATTATTAATATAAGTTTGAATGCCATATTTTTTGTTTATCTCTTGGGCATGTGCCTGTTCCCCCTGGGCATTACTTCCGGTTAAATTTTCTTTCTTCACTAAATTATTTTTGATCATACCATTAAGAAGAGTTTCTCCTATTTTTCCTACTCCAATTATAGCAACTTTTTTATCTTTAAGCATAATATTTTATTTCCTCCTTCGATAAAAAATATTTAATTTTTAGATTAACCAATTTACCAATTCTCGATCCAATAGTTACCCAGTAGTCCGTTTTCTAAATACCTTAACATTTCTTTCTGTCATTGTAACATTATTAAGGAAACATTCTACTAGTACAGATCATCTACACCATAACCCTCATCGATCTACCAGTCCACAAAATCCTATCCCAAGGTAAAAAAATGCATAAAGAGTTTGTTTATCATCTTTTTCTATTTTATTACAGTAAAATTAATATCTCCCCATAGACCCATCTTATCATCTTTTATTATTACTACACCCTTTACCCCTTTTACCTTTTGGGCATAAATCAATCCTTGCTCTACATCTTTTTGCGTTTTAACTATATTACCTACTGCCGTAGCAGCAGCATCAGCAAGCAAAACAGAATCAGAAATTACAGTAACCGCATCCGCTTTTCCAAAACTTAAAGAAGGACCTACCATGCCAGAAGATGTGCAAATCCCTATATAGTTCTCTTTTGCCTCTATCTTTAAAATAATTCTCTGGCTAAAAGGAGAACTCCCTGCAAATATACTCACTTTTCTCACCTTGTTACTCTTAATAAAAATATCCCCGCCATTTTCCACTATTACTTCAGAAGAATAATTTAAAAGTTCTTTTCCTGCGAATTCAGCTATTGCTCCTGCCACTGAAGCCATTGGTCCAACTCCGCACAATGCTGTTGAGTGAATCATAGACTGGATTATCTCGGGAGCCTTTTTATCCTGGACATAGGGCAAAAGAGTACTTTTAAATATGGGGTGGCTTTCGATATAGCTCTCTATTTGTCTTCTAAAGTGTAAAATCATCTGTCGGGCATAGAAACTTAATTCTTGATTTGTCCTTATAAATAGATCGCTTTCTTCTTCCTTTATTTGAAAAGAAATTAAATCCTTTCCTTCAATTAAATTTCGATATTTCCTTTCTTTATATTCTATTTTGTTAGTTTGAGGAAAAATCATTGCTTTTCTTCTCGCTTACTTTAATTCTTTTTAAAAAATGACTTTAATTGCTTGTAAAGGACAAGCCTCTACACAATTACCACAAACAATACACTTTTCGTAATCAAACTTTAACTTAAAAGTTTCTTTGTCTAAAGATAATACACCGGTCGGACAAATAGAGATACAAGCCCCGCAATCAATACATTTCTTCTCATCCCATAATACCTCTTGCTCTAATAGCTCAATCCCTACACCTATCTGCCTGACAAAGTTTATGCCTTCTTTTATCTGCTTATCCTCTCCCTTGAGTTCTAAAACTAATTTCCCCCCTAAACTTGGTTCAAATTTTGCCTGTAAAATATTTACCCACAAGTTATAATCTTTTATCAGCTGATAGGTTACGGGTCTCTCAACATTTTGAGGAGAAAATGTAAAAATTACTTTCTTACTTAACATTTAAATCATTCCTTTTAATTATAAATTAGTCGATAGTGAATAGTCGTTAGTTCGAAACTCAAAACTTTTTTCGTACAAAGTATTGCTTTTAAAGTAGGGTATTTTTGTCATTGCGAGCTCCGGTTTATCGGAGCGTGGCAATCTCGGTACTGGGATTGCTTCGTCACTAACGTTCCTCGCAATGACATTCTAAATTATTGCCGGCTTGATGAATCGAACCCCTTTTAGTGAATTTCCAATAAGGGTTTAAACTTACTTTCCTGCGGGAATTTTTGAATAGGCTCCTGCAATAAAAATTCTCCCTTCAGTATCTTTTCCTTTAATTTTTGAGCTATTTCTCGAGCTTTAGCATAACTGGAAAGAGGGGAAGTAAAAACATCTTTTCCTTGAACAGTAATTTTCCCTTCTCGTAATTGTTTATAATTTACTCTTCCCAAAGAAGGCTTTTTTAAATGAGGAAAACTATAATCAATTATCTCAGTCCATATATCTTCATCTTTTACAGACACACTTTTCATTATTTCACTATTTAAAATAGGAATTGGTATTCCAATACCTACCACCAATGTCACTCCATACCCTTTAAAAATTGCCGCACGAATATAATCTGTGCTCATCTCTTTTAAATCTCCAATTACTGCTAAAGTTCCTCCTTTATAGATGACTCTACCTTCTTCGTCTTTTAGCGTTTGAGGATAAAATTGTGTTCCTTCCCAAGCTATATAACCTTGTGTTCCCCCTAAAAAGATGCGAGTTCCGATACCGATAGTTCTAAATTGAGGGTCATTAAGCAAAGGGCTCAATTGGCCACTGGTACAATAATTTGCATTTCCTATATTGGGAAGCAAGATCCCCATATAGGTATATATTTTTCTTTCAGAAGTATTCACTGCCACATTATAGTTTTGATAACCATTTCGAGGATTAAATAAAACTGCTTGATTTATACTTTCTTTGGTTATATAACTTTCTATTTCCCGCCGTGGATAGCAATCTGTCCCCTGGGATATAGCCCTTAATTTAATCTTTTTTCCAGAAATTAAATCTTCGATGACATGAGCTCCTCCATATTCCATCCCTTGACTTTCGGAAGGCTGAGTAGCCCCTAAATAGACATCCACTGCCGCCAACCCGGAATAAGCCTCAACATCATTCAACCAAACTTTTTGCATTCGGATAGGAGGGTCACTGTGCCCAAAATTAATTATTGCACCCGAGGAACACATTGGCCCAAAAGTACCGGTAGTAACCACATCAATTTCTTCCGTAGCCTTTTCTATTCCCTTTTTCTCAACTATAGGAATAATTTCTTCGGCAGTTACTATTACAGCCTTACCGCTTCTAATTTTGGTATTAATTTCTTCATAAGTTCTTTGTATGGTCAAAAAAAATAACCCTCCTGAAAATTAGTCATTAGTAAATAGTATAGCGTATAGCGTATAGTTTAATTAACTAGACTACTACCCTATAAAATTTTTAGTTATTGTGAGAGCGGATTTATCTACCTATGACACCACTACAATTTTTATGCAATACGCCTTCTTTCTCTCTCTTGCATTTTTTTACCAGCTAACCAGGCAACTAACTACCCAATTAACTATTTATATACGATATACACAGTCTACTACTATTTATTGTCCTCTATTCTCTTTTTTTTGGAAAGCGATTATATTTAACATCTTTTCGGTTGCTTCTATAGCTGCTAAAATTTGATCGGGGTTAACCCCTTTGGTGATAAAAGTTTTGTGATTTTTCCACCCCCAGGTAATGGTACATTGCACTAAAGCATCCGTTTTTCCTCCTGGAGGTATATTAACCGTATAATCCAAAAGGGTTGGCAACGGATAATCTATTTTTTTTGCTATTTTTCTAATGGCATTCATAAATGCATCATATCCTCCATCTCCTTGGGCACTTTCTTCTAATAGTAACTCTTTGTTATTTCCTTTATCTTTATACAGCAATTTAACGACCGCAACAGGTTTCAATTCCATACTGGTTACTATATTGCATAATTCCAGTTTAAAGGTCTTTTCTTGCGGTGTTTCTAAAACATCTGAAATAATATAAGGTAAATCCCCCGCTGTAATAGTTTCTTTTCTATCGCCAAGTTCAATAATTCTCTCTAGCACACGTTTTTTTTGTGCTTTAGTAAGTTCAATGTCAATTTCCTCTAAATTATATTCTAAATTAGATTTTCCACTTAATTTACCCAAAGAATACTGCCTCTTACGGTTAAATCGTTCAGGAAAAAGAGAGGTAACATAAAGATTACCCTTTTTATCTCCATCTGCATGAATCCCAGCGGTCTGTGTAAAGACATTTGAACCACATATGGGTTTGTTAAAAGCTAATCGTTGCCCAGAAAAGACTTCAACTGTTTTACTGAGATGAAATAAGTGTTTTTCTTCAATTCCTGTTTTAATTTTAAGAAAATCGTGAAGCCCAACCACCACTTCTTCCAAGGGAGCGTTTCCCGTACGTTCACCCATACCATTAACTGTACAATGTATTCCCTTTATCCCTGCTTCTATAGCTATTAAAGTATTTGCCGTGGCTACGCCATAATCATTGTGAGCGTGAAAATCAAAATGAAGATTAGGATATCTTGCTAAAGTTTCTTTAATAAATTCGGAAACTTGGCTAGAATAAAGGATTCCAAGTGTATCAGGCAACATAAACCGTTTTATCGGTTCTTCTTGAAGACTATCTAAAAGATAATAGACGTAATCTCGAGAATTAATCATCCCCTGAGACCAATCTTCTAAATATATATTACAAACAACTCCTTTTTTGTTAGCATATGCGACAGTTTCTTTTATATCTTGAGCATGCTGTTCTTTGGTCTTTCTTAGTTGATTTTTTAGGTGATTCATCGACCCTTTGCTAAGGATATTCATTACTTTTCCGCCAAGATTATAGATCCAATCGACCGATTCTGTCTTGTCTACAAATCCCAAAATTTCTATCTTCTCTGCACAGTTAGCCTTTTTAGCCCAATCCATTATTTCGGCCACAGATTGTTCTTCTCCTTTACTCACTTTAGCACTGGCAATTTCAATTCTATCTACTTTTACATCTTCCAGTAAAATCTTGGCAATGGTTAATTTCTCCTGGGGAGAATAACTTACACCCTTCATTTGTTCTCCGTCTCTTAAAGTAGTATCCATTATTTCTATTTTCTTGTTCATTTTAATCACTTCCTTTTATATTAGTCGTTAGTGAATACTATGGCGTATAGCGGGTAGCGTTTAGCGTATAGTTTAATTAACTGGACTACTCCCCTAAAAAATTTTCAGTTATTGTAGGGGCGGATTTGTCCACCTATGACACCTCTACGGTTTTTTTAACCAAGTAACCGGGTAACTAACCAACCAACTAACAATGAGTATTTGCGACTGAATTATAAGCTATTCTATTTACTGCTTTAAGATAAGCTCTTATACTTGCCTCTAAAGTATCAGTACTTGTACTCCTACCAGTAAAGATATTTCCTTCCTCATTCTTTATTTTTACCGTCGCCTCTCCTTGAGCATCTTTTCCTTTAGTTAAAGCCCGCACATTGTAATCTACTAATTTTAGCTTAAATTTGGTAATGCGATCTATCGCCTTAAAAGAAGCATCTACCGGACCATCTCCACAAGCTGCATCTTCAAATTTTTTATCCTGGTATAATAATCTTACTGTCGCGGTTGGTAAAGTTCTATTGCCAGTATTTATATGAAAATATTCCAATTTAAAGGTCTCTGGAATTTTCCCTATTATCTCTTCAGATACAATAGCCTCTAAATCTTCAATGAAAATCTCTTTCTTTTTATCTGCCAATCTCTTAAATTCTTCAAACACTTCATTTAATTTTTCTATATCTAAAGTATAACCCATCTCTTCTAACTTCTTCTTAAGGGCGTGCCGTCCTGAATGTTTCCCTAAAACCAAACTATTGCTTTCTAAACCTACTGATTGAGGAGTCATAATTTCATAAGTAGTAGGCTCTTTTAATATCCCAGCTTGATGGATACCTGCCTCGTGGGCAAAAGCATTTTTCCCTACTATCGCTTTATTAGGCTGAACCGTAAAGCCAGTTAATTTGCTCACCAATCTACTAATAGGGTATATTTGTGTGGAATTAATCCGGGTAACTTTGTGATAAATATCCTTCCTGGTTTGAATGGCCATAACAATCTCTTCCAAAGAAGCATTCCCTGCCCTTTCACCAATTCCGTTTATAGTGCACTCTATTTGAGTAGCCCCATTTTTTATTGCTTCCAAAGAATTAGCCACAGCTAATCCCAAGTCATTATGACAATGAACACTAATAATTGCCTTTTCGATATTAGGGACATTTTCTTTAATATCTTTTATTAATCTGCCAAATTCCTCTGGTTGGGCATATCCTACTGTATCAGGCACATTTATTATGGTGGCACCAGCTTTAATTGCTTCTTCAAAAATTCTGTATAAAAATTTTTTCTCGCTCCTACTGGCATCTTCTGCAGAAAATTCCACTTCCGGACAAAGCTTACAGGCATATCTTACCGCCTCAACTGCCCTTTCTAAGACCTGTTCAGATGAAAGCTGTAGTTTGTACTTCATATGAATAGGAGAAGTGGCAATAAAAGTATGGATTCGTGGACTTTCGGAGTACTTAATTGCCTCCCAGGCACGTTCAATATCTTTCTTTACCGTTCGAGCTAAGCCAGCAATGGTACAACTTTTAATGGTTTGAGCTACCAGCTTCACACCTTCAAAATCCCCTGGTGAAGCAATAGGAAAGCCTGCTTCAATTACATCTACATTAAGATTCTCTAATTGCCTGGCTACCTCCAATTTTTCATTAGTATTAAGTGATGCACCCGGACATTGTTCTCCATCTCGGAGCGTAGTATCGAAAATAACTATATTATCTATCATCTTATTTTCCCCCCATTTCGCTCTAATGTTTTTATCTTGAAACATTTACTCGGAATAATAACTACCGATTATTTTAATAAAAGTAGTACATTCCTCTAAAGATTTTAATGCTTCTTGAGTTTCTTTCTCATGTAACCCTTTTTCAAAATCAGTATAAAAGATATATTCCCACGGTTCTCTTTTGCTAGGTCGTGATTCTAATCTGTTTAAATTGATATCTCTTAAAGCAAATTCTTTAAGACAGCGATAAAGCGCTCCAGGCTTACTCACTACTGCAAAAATAATTGAAGTTTTATTATTTTTAGTATCTAAATTCATTTCTGGTGATAAGATTAAAAAACGAGTATAATTGAATTTGTTGTCCTGAATGTTTAAACTTAATATTTTTAAACCATAGAGTTCTGCCGCCCAACTACTGGCAATAGCAGCTATATTATTTTCCTTAGCCTCTTTAATCATCTTTACACTCCCGGCAGTATCATATGCAGAGATAACCTGACAGGAAGGTAGATTTCTTGATAAAAATTCTTCACACTGAGCCAGTGCTTGAGGATGAGAATATACCCTTTCAATTAATTTAAAATCAATTTCTTCCTTAGTTATTAAACAATGTTCAACCTTTAACTTCACTTCTCCCACCGCAAATAATTCTTGGTGTAATAAAAGGTCATGGACCTCATTTATCCCGCCGGTCTGAGAATTTTCTGTAGGCAAAATACCGTATTCGGCTTCTTTGTTATTTACTTTTTTAAAAACCTCACTAAAACTTTTACAAGGAAAAGGATCTATAGAGTTTCTAAAAAATTTGAGGGCCGCAATTTCACTAAAAGCTCCTCTTTCTCCCTGAAAGGCAACTTTATTTTTCAAATTTTTCACCTCGCTTATTAATTCACCAATTTACCAATTCTCCAATTAGCCAATTAACCAACTAACTATCTAACTAAATGCTATACGCAATACGATATTATTCTTCTATCCATGGCATCATACTTCGCAGTTTTTTCCCAATTTTTTCAATAAGAAAATTAGCTTCTTTATTGCGCATTGCTCTAAAGTAAGGTCGCCCCACCTGATTTTCGATAAGCCAATCTTTGGCAAACTCTCCGTTTTGTATTTCTGTCAATACTTTTTTCATTTCCTTTCTTGTTTCTTCAGTTATAATTCTCTTTCCCACCTTTAAATCTCCATATTCAGCAGTATTGCTTACACAATCTCGCATATGGGTAATTCCGCCTTTATAAATTAAATCAACGATTAATTTGAGTTCATGTAAACATTCAAAATAAGCAATCTCTGGTTGATATCCAGCTTCTGTTAAAGTATCAAAAGCAGCTTGAATCAAGGAAGTAACTCCTCCACAAAGAATTACTTGCTCACCAAACAGATCAGTTTCAGTCTCTTCTTCAAAGGTGGTTTCTATTGTTCCAGCCCGAGTTCCCCCAATTGCCTGGGAATAGGCTAACCCAATTTCTTTAGCCTTACCTGAATAATCCTGAAACACAGCTATCAAATTAGGAACACCTTTACCTTGAACATACATTTCCCGCACTAATTGGCCCGGGCTCTTAGGTGCAATCATAATTACATCCACATTATTAGGAGGAGTAATTTGACCAAAATGGATATTAAAGCCGTGAGAAAACATTAAGACATTACCTTCCTGTAAATTTTTCTCAATCCCTTCTTGATAATAGATTTTCGTCTGTATTTCATCGGGAATTAACATTTGAATAATATCTGCTTCTTTAGTTGCCTCAAAAATACTCATTGCTTTTAACCCATCTTTTTCAGCGTTGTCCCAATCTGGATATTTATCGCGAGGGCCTGCTCCAATAACAACTTTTATTCCACTATCATGCAAATTAAGAGCTTGTGCTCGACCTTGATTTCCGTAACCAATTATAGCCACAGTCTTTCCTTCTAAAAATTCTTTTTTTACATCCTTGTCATAATAAATCTTAACCATCCTTCTAATCCTCCTTATTATTTTTATTTTTTATCTAATCTTTAAAACCGACCGGTTTTACCTATTGCTCTTATTATTCTTAAACAATCTATTTTATATTTTGAAAAAATTGTTTATCCGGCTTGCTTTTTTAACCCAGAAGTAGTAACGCTCCCCCTGGATAGGGCAATTTTTCCGGTCCGAACAACCTCTTTTAAGCCAAAAGGACGTAATAGTTCGATCAGGGCATTAATCTTATCCTCTGTGCCGGTAGTTTCAATAGTCACCATCTGACTATTTACATCAATTATATTAGCTCTAAAAATATCTACGGTTTGAATTATCTCCGAGCGCGCGGGTAAGGAATTAGTATTTACTTTGATTAAAGCTAATTCTCTTTCAACTGAATTTTGAGGGGTAATATCTTTAACTCTAATCACATCAATCAATTTATTTAGCTGTTTAGTTATCTGTTCCAAAACCCGTTCATCCCCTTTAACTACAATAGTCATCCTGGAAATATCAGTTTCTTCGGTATGGCCAACTGCCAGACTTTCGATATTAAAACCACGACGAGTAAACAAGCTTGCCACTCTCGCTAAGACACCGGGATGATCTTTAACTAAAACCGCTATAGTATGCCTCATAATTTATCAACTCCTATCATTTTAGATATAGGTGAGCCCGGATTCACCATAGGAAATACATTTTCTTCTTTAGGGATAAGACAATCAATTAAAACAAATTTATCCAAAGAAAGGGCTTTTTTTAAAGTAGGATAAAATTCTTGCTTTTTATTCACTCTTATTCCCGTTCCTCCATAGGCTTCAACTAACTTTATAAAATCAGGGTTACCATTTAAAGTAGTTTCTGCATATCTTTTATCAAAAAATAACTCCTGCCATTGTCTTACCATCCCCAAATAACCATTATTCATAATAATCATAATAACAGCTATATTGTTATTAACAGCGGTTGCTATTTCTTGTTGGTTCATTTGAAAACTACCGTCTCCTGAAATACAAATCACTTTCTTTTCGGGACAACCCATCTTTACACCAAGGGCAGCAGGAAAACCATATCCCATTGTCCCCAAACCTCCTGAAGAAATAAAAGTTCGAGGTTCGGTATATTGGTAATACAGAGCAGCCCACATTTGGTGTTGCCCCACACTGGTAACAATTATTGTATTATCTTTTGCAATTTTGTTAATTGTTTCCATAATATATTGTGGTTTTAGCTCTTCGTTATTATTGTAGTTTAACGGATATCTTCCCTTAAAATCTTTTACCGTTTTTAACCATT